>Ga0307428_1000985_pt1 | contig 15380 bp, 15 predicted proteins | sample SalMarWE160240MG_FD_202161 | JGI IMG/M metagenome (GOLD analysis project Ga0307428, IMG submission 202161) | Salt marsh sediment microbial communities from the Plum Island Ecosystem LTER, Massachusetts, United States - WE1603-240 | ecosystem: Environmental > Aquatic > Marine > Intertidal zone >...
GATATTAAAACCATTTCCCAGGGGACCCAGAATATCTAAATTATCTCCGACTTTCCTTTGGGCTAATAATTTTGTGCCTTCTCCTACTACCTGAAACAAAATATAAATTTCTCCTTTTTCTTTATCTATTCGGTGAATACTTAAGGGGCGGCGTAGCAAGGGGTAATTATCTATACTGCATTTAATATGGATAAACTGCCCGGGAAGAGCTTCTTGAGCAACAGAAGGAGCTGATAATTTAATTGAGAAAATATTTGGAGCTACTTCTTTTTTAGATAGAATTTTTACTTTAATATTTAAAACTGCACTCACCTTCTTTCCTTTGATCCTCCAATTGACCGATTGACCAATTCACCAATTAAATTAGTCGTTAGTCGTTAGTGAATAGTCGTTAGTATTAAATACAGGTTTTCAGTTATCAGTTAAAAGGTTTACAGTCTATTGTGTTTTATGTTATTGTTACGAATCTGGTGTAGGGGGCGGATTCATCCACCCCGGGTTATTTAGTGATTTTTTAACGGTTTCGATAAATCGAACCCCTACCTTAGTTCAGAGACAGGCTTTCACCCTTTTTATGAGAACAGACCCGCCTGTCTTGCTTACGACTAACGACTATTCACTATCGACTATAACTGGGTAACCAGATAACTAATATCCTATACACTAAACGCTATACGCTCCACGCTAATTGTTACGCTATTTACATATCTTTTATTACTATTCCTACTTTGTCTTCCCCATCCACTTCCTTTAAATTAACTTTGACTATCTCTTTCTTAGAGGTAGGAATATTTTTACCGACAAAATCTGCTCGAATAGGAAGCTCTCGATGTCCTCTATCAATCAATACAGCTAACTGAATCACCTGAGGTCTTCCTAAATCCACTATGGCATCCATGGCTGCCCTTATGGTCCTTCCGGTATAAAGGACGTCATCAACCAATACTATTTTTTTCTGCGAAACATCGAAAGGTATTTCAGTTTTAAGCACCAGTGGTTGGCGGGCAACTAAAGACAAATCATCCCGGTAAAGAGTTATATCTAACGTTCCTACCGGGATTTCTTTTTTTTCTATCTTAAAAATTTCTTGGGCTAATCTTTTAGCCAAAAAAACACCTCTGGTCCTTATTCCAATAAGGGCTAAATCTATTACTCCCTTATTTTTTTCTACTATCTCGTGAGCAATTCTTACCAGAGTCCTTTTGATTTCACTTTCTTTCATCACCACAGTCTTTTCCTGTAAATCCATTTCTTTAAACCTCCTCTTCTGCTACAAATTTATTTAAATGTTTAAATAAAAAACCCCTTTCAACCTATTCTGGCTGATAAGGGGGGTAATAGCCGTTCCTTATCAGCCTCGCCGGACTGATGTTAAAGGAAAATGTATTTATTTATATAATAAAAAAATCCTCTTATTAATGACTAATAAGAGGATATAATTTTCTCTTTTTCCCCTTACTAGTCTCTCTGAACCAATTTAAAAGGGTCACTTTTATTTTCATAATAATATATTAAAAGTTCTCAGTAGTCAAATAATTTTTTTTAATTTTCCTGGTTGCTATTAAATCTATATTCTCATTTAATAGATTAAAAACTACCACTTGACCAATCTCAACGGGAGCTTTCACTTTAATCCGGTGAGTAATCTCTCCAACTTTTTTTAAATATTTTTTAAGAATAGGAACGTGAGTTTTTACGCTTACCAAAGAGAAATCTCCGCTCTCTACCAAAACAGAGCCGGTGAATACTCTTAAAGGATTGGTGATTTCGTTTTTTACATAGTCTTTTCCTTTAGGACATTCATCCCCTTCAATATTTTTAATATTTGTTCCTTCATATTCTACGGATATTCGACATCCATTAGGACAAATTATGCAAGTAAATTCTCTTTTCATGATTAGACCAACCTTACCTTTATACTTTTTATAGATTTTAATTCCCGAGATGTTAATTTTATCCTGATCATCTCCGCTGGATTTACCCTTCGTAAGGATTTCTTTTTTATTAATGTTTTATTATCTTCAAATATTAAAACTTTCTTTTCTCCGGGTTGATTCACCCGAAAAGAAAATATGGTATCTTTAAGTGTATGCAAAGTTTGGGGAACTACATATCTTAAACCCTCTCCTAATTCAATCTTGATCTCCTGCTCTTTATTTAATCTTCCTTCGAGGTATTCTGCTACTCCTTCTACTATATATTCGGCCTCTAAAGATACATTATCTACAATATCGTGTACCTGCAGAACATTCCCACAGACAAAAATACCCAAGATGTTGGTCTGCCCTCTTTCATCGACTTGCGGCCCTCCGGTGATAGGGTCTAAAACTATACCTGCTTCACGAGAAAGCTCATTCTCCGGAATTAATCCTACCGAGAGGAGCAGGGTATCACAGGCTATCTTTCTCTTGCTCCCCGGGATAATTCCTCCTCTTTTACCTAGTTGAGCGATAGTAACTCCTGATAAGCGACCATTTCCCTCTATATCAACTACGGTATGATTCAGTAAAAGGGGTATATCAAAATCATACAGACATTGATTAATATTTCGAGGGAGGCCACTGCTATAGGGGAGTTTTTCGGCAACTAAAACTACTTCTGCTCCTTCTAAAGTTAAGCGGCGTGCCATGATCATGCCAATATCCCCTGAGCCCAAGACTACTATTTTTTCCCCTACCATATAATTCTTCAGATTAATCAGCTCCTGGGCAACTCCCGCAGTATAAATACCAGAAGGCCTAGCTCCGGGTATGCCAATAGCCCCGCGAGTTCGCTCACGGCAACCCATAGCCAGAATAATTACTTTTGCCCGATAGTGTTGTAAACCATGATGATTGACTACAATAACTTCTTTTTGGGGAGTTAAATTCAATACCATACTATTTAATAAGAAGGGAATTTTTTTATCCATTACCTGGTCAATGTATCTTTGGGCATATTCCGGACCAGTTAAGGAAGTATGGAACTTTTCCAGTCCAAATCCATCATGGATACACTGGTTCAAGATACCCCCCAAATAGGAGTTCCTTTCGATAATTAGAATATCTTCTATTCCTTTTTTCTGACAGGCGACTGCTGCGGCTAAACCAGCAGCTCCTCCTCCAATGATAATAACTTCTTTTTCTGGCATGACTTGTTTTCCTTATTACTTCTATATCCGGTTAATAGATAAGAATTTTTTCCTTTTAAAGTAATTTCCTGAGGGTTAAGTTTAAAAGATTCTCTTAATATTTCCATAATTCTAGTCTGACAATATCCTCCCTGGCATCTGCCCATCATGGCACGAGTGCGATATTTAATAGAAATCAGACTTCTTGCCCCCAAAGGATTATTGATTGCTTCTAATATTTCTTTTTTAGTAACTTTCTCACAGCGACAGATTATTTCTCCGTAATTTGGATCTTGCTTGATTAAAGCTTTTTTAGTTTCTTCATCCTGTTCTTCAAAACGAAAAATTCCTTTTCTGAAAGGATTAAAGTTAGAATTAGGAGATAGTTCCTCTTTTTTATTAATAATTCCTACTACCTTTTTAGCAATTGATTGGGCAGCGGTTAATCCCGGAGATTCGATACCGATTAAATTAATAAAATTATCGACCGTATCGCTTTCCTCTATCACAAAGTCCCAAAATCCACCTTCAGAAGAGGGAGCTTGCTTGGCTCGAATGCCGGAATAGCTGCGAATAATATACTGGCTTGAAATTAATGGTAAAAAATCTTGGGATTCAGATGCAAGCATCTTCATGATTTTGGAAGTCGAAGAAAAATTATCCTTTTGCTTTATATATTCATCACTTGGGCCTATTAAAATATTTTTATCAATGGTAGGAGTAAAATGAATTCCCAAACCACCTATCCCTGGCTTTGGTACAGGATAGATTAAATGATTAATAATCCAGGAGGCATTTTTATCTAAAACATAATATTCCCCCCGACAGGGGTAAATTCGATATTTATTTTTTTCCACCATATGAGCTACTTTATCGGAGTAGAGACCTGCACTATTAATGACGTAAGAAGAAGTAAATTCACCCTTATTGGTATTAATTCTAAAATCAGAATTTCTTAACTTAGCTATACTTTTTACCTCGGTATTTAAAAAGAAGGAAACACCGTTAGTGAGAGCATTTTCTGCTAAAGCGATAGTTAACATATAAGGAGAGGTGATAGCAGTTTCCGGAGAATAGAGAGCAGCTATACCCTTAACATTAGGCTCTAATTTTTTTAATTCAGCAGAATTAATAATTTGTAAGCTCTCTACTTTGTTCTTTTCTCCCTGGGTTTTTAATTTTTTTAATTCCCTTATCTCTTCTTTTTTTTGGGCGACTACTACTTTTCCTATTTTCTTATAAGGAACATCAAGCTCATTACAAAGTTTGGCAAAAGATTTATTCCCTTCTACACAAAGTTGGGCTCTTAAAGTCCCCGATTTATAATTAAAACCAGCATGAACTACGCCACTGTTTCGGCAGCTTATCCCCCAGCTGACATCATCTTCTTTTTCCAATACTGCAATACTGGTTTTATATCTGGATAGTTCCCGGGCAATAGCACAACCCACTACGCCACCGCCGATTATTACTACATCATAATGATGGTTTGTTATTTTCACTTTATTTTTTCCCTTTAAAAACAAAATACATAAATACTTACTGTGTCTTTAATTATTCAGCACTAATATCACAGGTAGTTATCGCCTCGAGGGAAGATCTTTTAGCTCTTTCTAAATGTTGAAGTAGGGCTTTAAGAATGAGTTTTTCATCTTTCTTTTGTAAAGCTTCAATAATAGCCAAATGTTCCCCTACTGAACCAGCAAAAGTAATCCTTTTAAGAGAGATATTCCTCAACCAATGGATCTGTTCCTGAAGGTTAGCTAATAAATCAATAAGCTTTTTATTGCCACAATTTTGACTAAGAAGATCATGAAATTTTTTATCCAGGCTTAAATACTGGATACAATTTTCAGTGTTTGTGGATTTGTTTATAAATTTTTTAAAGCCATTTCCTACTTCTTCTAATTCTTCTATGGATATTTTCCCTTTAGACTTTTTAACTGCTAATGATTCCAGAGTTTCTCTAATTTCAAAGAGATCTTCTATTGCTTGAGCAGTAACTTTAGAGACTGCTGCACCTTTTCGGGGAATAACCGTCACAAATCCTTCTTTTTCTAATCGGTTAAAGGCTTCCCTGATGGGAGCCCTACTAATATTCATGGCCTTTGATAATTCTTCTTCCGGTAAACGTGTACCTGGTTTTAAAACGCCTATTATAATCTGAAATTTTATATTCTGGTAGACTTTATCTTTGAGGGATAAGTAGTTTCCTAAATTTTCAAAATATTCTTTCATAATTCTCCCCTTTTCTTTAAAGGTTTAACCATTCTTAATGGTATTTTACTTCGTCGATTGTATATTGTCAACAATATATTCGTATTTTGTATATCGCGTTGCGTATCGCTTAGAGGTAAAAATAAGTAGCAAAAATAAAGATATAAAAAATAAAAATAGGGAAGAATCAACTCGTTTGACTCTCCCCTATTTTTATGATTAAAAAACAAAATTAAAAACTTAAAATTAATATAGTGTCATTAATAAATAACATTTAAAATCATTTAATATTTACTTCTTTGAGTTTCCTTACTACCTCATCACCTACTTCGATAGTAGAAGAATTTCCTCCTAAATCATGAGACCTTACGTTCCCTTCACTTAAGACTTTTTCTACTGCGTTCTCTATGGCTTGAGCAGCTTTAATCTCTCCCAAATGATCTAACATCATTGCCCCAGAAAGTATAGTGGCAGTAGGATTGGAAATGCTTTTACCAGCTATATCGGGGGCAGAACCGTGAACAGGTTCAAACATAGACACACCTTCAGGATTTATATTTCCTCCGACAGCTATTCCCAAACCACCTTGGATCATCGCGGCTAAATCAGTAATAATATCTCCGAACATATTAGGGGTCACTACCACTCTATACCATTCGGGCCTTTGGACAAAAAACATACAAATAGCATCTACAAAGCTAAACTCAGTCTCGATATCAGGATATTGTCTTGATACTTCCCCGAATATTTCTCTCCATAACCCATAAATATCAGTTAACACATTGGCTTTATCTACTGAAGTGACTCTTTTTAGGTTTTTCTTTTTAGCTAACTCAAAGGCATATTTAATCACTCTTTGCGTTCCTGGTCTACTAACCAAACCGATCTGATAGGCCATCTCTTCTTCTTGTTCCAAGTTAAAATTTACTTGTATTTTAGCCTTATACAATTTTCTTAATACTTCCAAATGGTCTTGGTGAGCTCTGGCTTTAAACTTTCCCCCAATTCCTATATAGAAATCTTCGGTATTTTCCCTCACCACATAAAAATTAATATCTTGCGGGTTTTTATCTTTCAAAGGACAGGGAACGCCTTTATACAATCTGACGGGACGCAAATTAATATATTGATCAAAGTAAAATCTGATCTTTAATAATATCTCCTTTTCTAAAATGCCTGGTTTTACTCTGGGGTCTCCGATAGCTCCAAAATATATAGCATCCATATCTTCTATCTCTTTTAAGGCACTATCGGGTAATAATTCTCCGGTTTTTAGATAACGTTCAGAACCAAAAGGAAATTCAATCCAATTAATTTCTAATCCATATTGCCTGGAGGCTGCCTCAACCACCTTTTTGCCTTCTCTGACTATCTCTGGTCCAATCCCATCTCCAGGAATTAAAGCGATGTTATACAACTCTTTCTCTCCTTTCTAGCTCTTCTTTGACATATTCTCTTAAGCCACCTGCGGAGATTAATTTCTGAATAAATTCAGGTAGAAGATTAGTTTTATAAACTTTATCTTTGCTTAAATTATTTATCGTTCCCTTTGTAGTGTCTATTTCTAAAAGATCACCTTCGGAACATTGATCCGTAATCTCTTCGGATTCAAAGATAGGAAGGCCAATATTTATGGCATTTCTAAAAAAGATTCGGCCAAAAGATGGGGCAATAACACAAGATATTCCTGCTGCTTTTAGGGCAATAGGGGCATGTTCACGGGAGCTTCCACAGCCAAAATTTCTACCCGCTACTATAATATCTCCCTGATCCATCTTTTTAACAAATTCAGAATCATAATCTTCCATGCAATGTAAGGCTAATTCTTTGGGATCAGAGGTATTAAGATAACGAGCAGGGATAATGACATCAGTATCGATGTTGTCTTTAAATTTCCAAATTTTTCCTTTAATTATCATTCTATTTCACCTCCTCAGGACTGGCTATTCTGCCTAAAATGGCAGAAGCGGCAGCAAGGGCAGGACTGGCTAGATATACTTCGCTTTCGGGGTGTCCCATCCTCCCTACAAAATTCCGGTTGGTGGTAGAGATGGCTCTTTCTCCTTTGGCCAAGATACCCATATAACCACCAAGACAAGGACCACAAGTAGGGGTACTTACTACTCCCCCCGCAGTAATAAAGATATCGACCAAACCTTCTCGAATAGCCTGCAGATAGATATCTTGAGTCGCCGGAATAATAATCAATCTAACTTCAGGATGAACTTGCTGCCCTTTTAAGATTTCAGCAGCTATACGCAAGTCTTCTATTCTGCCGTTGGTACAGGAACCGATAATAGATTGATCAATCTTAATCCCTTTTGCTTCACTGATTGGTTTAGCATTCTCCGGCAGATGAGGGAAAGCCACTTGGGGCTCGATTTTACTAACATCAATCTCTATAATTTTTTCATAATGGGCATCAGTATCACTTTTATAAATCTGATAAGGTCTTTTGGCCCGCCCTTTTAGATATTCTAAAGTAATCTCATCAGATTCGATAATGCCGGTTTTAGCCCCTGCTTCAATAGCCATATTACACATAGTAAAACGATTATCCATAGAAAGACTTTTGATTACTTCCCCGCTAAATTCCATCACCTTATAATTTGCTCCATCTACCCCAATCTTGGAAATAGTATATAAGATTAGGTCTTTTCCGCTTACCCACTTATTTAATTTTCCGGAATAGATAAACTTGATGGTAGGAGGTACTTTGAGCCAGACCTCACCAAGAGCTATAACAGCAGCAAAATCGGTACTACCCACCCCGATAGCAAAAGCACCCAATGCTCCGGAAGTATCAGTATGAGAATCTGCTCCCACTACCACATCTCCAGGAAGAACTAATCCCTTTTCTGGTAGAAGGGCATGTTCTATCCCCATCTTTCCTATTTCAAAATAATTCTCTATTCCATATTCCTGAGCAAATTCTTTTAATAACTTACACTGTTCGGCAGACTTTATATCTTTATTGGGAGCAAAATGATCGGGGATTAAACCGACCTTCTTTTTGTCAAATACTTGCTTGGCACCACTTTCTTTAAAATATTTTAGAGCTATGGGAGCAGTGATATCATTGGCAAAAGTAAAATCAACCCGAGCTTTAATTATATCTCCTATCTTAAAATTATCCGTATCTGTATGAGCCGAAAGTATCTTCTCAACAATTGTTTTTCCCATTATTTTCTCCTTGCTTAAAAAAATTTATAGTTTGTAATTACAGTATTCACACTGACAATTTTCGCAGTTACTATCTTCTTCAGAAGAAGTAATTATTTTTTTACCTGCCCCAATTGCCCAGGATAATGACTTTTGGGGTAACATCATGTAACCCTCTGTTAGCCTTACTCCGATATTATCAGCGGGAATACTTTTAAAGATGATGTCTTGTTGAGATACTTCCCAACCACCATAACCGGGAGAAAAATGTCTACTCGTTTTAAAGCCTTGTTCTTTTACTTCTTGACGGGCTAATTTTCTAACTTCCCGACTAAAGTCTTCGACTGCTACAGTCCCTACTGCATCTAGAGCTAATGCCTGAGGATATTCTCCTTGAGAGAATAATTCCGAAACTTTCTTTTCCAAAAAATCTCCTATAGTAACCACTCCTACAAGCAAATGGCTTGCTCCTTTTAATTGATTAAATATAGATTTAGAAAATCTAAAAACAAGCTCGTTCTCTAAATTAATCCTTCCCTCTGATGTAAAGCACATAATTTTAATTAAGGAATAAATCCCCAGAGGTTTAAAAAGGTCATATCCTCGATTAATTTCTTCTTCGGTAATCCTTAAAATATTTTGGTTGGGTTTTTTAACCTTTTTTTTACTATATTCCTGGTATCGTAATACTTCCTCTCTGTCTATATTGAATCTAATATCTTTTATTATCTTCATATCTCTCATCTTTTTTACCTTAATTCGTTAGTTAGTTACTTGGATAGCTGGTTAATTGGTTAATGAATTATTAGTATTAAACTGGGTAACTAGCTAATCAGAAAATCGGTTAACCAATTTATCTTGCATTTTACATTTTCTTTACACTTATTACCCTTACCTATACGCTAAGCGCTGTACGCTCCACGCTAGGTTATATTCACTAACGACTAACTTAGCAAGCGACAGGTTAATTCCATATCTCGCAAAGGGAATATATGAATTCCTGCTACTTCTTTAAATTTTCTTATTTCATCAATAATTTCTTGAGCTATCTTTATTCCTTCCTCTGCATCCTTCCCCCTCATTCTCTCTTTTACTTCGGAAGGAACAAAGATACCAGGCAAATTTTTATTTAAATATTCAACCATTTTAAAACTTTTTAAAGGCATAATCCCGATAATTTTTGGTATATTGATATGAGCGGTAAGTTTTAAAAATCTTTCCAGTAACCCTATATCATAAATGGGTTGGGTTTGAATAAAGTTAGCTCCGGCCAATACTTTTTCTTCAAACCGTTTTATCTCCTTTGTTAAATCCTGGGCAGTGGGATTAACCGCTATCCCGATAAAAAAATCTGTTTTATCTTTAAGCTCATTCCCACCGTACTCATATCCATTATTTAATTTGTTTACCATTCTTACTAACCCTATAGAATCTACATCATAAACACCAGTCGCCATAACATAATCACCCACCTCGGGAGGGTCTCCCGTTAAAGCCAGAATATTCCTTACTCCCAAAGCAGATGCACCTAAAAGCTCAGCCTGTAAACCCAATAAATTTCTATCTCGGCAGGTTATATGAAAAATTGCTTCCAAATTAATTTTTTCCTGAATAATATGGGAAAGGGCAATGGGACTCATCCTTAATTTAGCTAAAGGACAATCAGTAACATTTACCGCATCTACTACCTTTCTAAAATTGGCACTATTTACTTCTGCCAAAATTTTATCTAAATTTAAAGTTTTGGGGGGATCTAACTCCACCGTTACTACAAACTTATTCGCTGCTAATTTTTCTTTTAAATTCATTGACTTTCTATCTGCCCTTCTTTGCTTTAACTAAAATTACAATCTCCCTTTTTAAAAAGGAACAAAGAAACCATCCCCTGTTCCTTTATAATTTCCCTTCTCGAAAAGCCTTAAGATATTGCCCGCAAAATTCATCTTTACCCAATAAAAGGTTGGTTGCTTTAATTAAGGCCATTACCTTCTGATCAGTGGAATCTAATATTGCCGCATCAAGACCACAAGCCATTGCCAAAACCACAAAACCTTGATTAACCAATCTTCTTTCCGGCAATCCGTAGGAAATATTACTTAACCCTATAATTGTTTTAACCTCAGGGTGTGAATCCTTAATTCTTTTTAAAGTCTCCAGAACAATATTGGAATTTTGAATATTAGTACTAACCGGCAAAGTTAAAGGATCAATATATATATCTTCTATAAGAATTCCTTCATTGGTAAGTTTCCTTATTAATACGTCAGCAATTATAAATCTCTCTTTTGAATCCTGAGGGATACCTCGTTCATCCATAGTAAGGGCTACCACCGAACACTTATATTTTTTAACTAAGGGTAAAATTAACTTCAGTTTTCCTTTCTCTGCCGTTACTGAATTAATCAAAGCTTTACCTTTATCCCAATCATAAACCTCTAACCCCGCTTCTATAGCATCATGGTTAGGACTATCGATACATAAAGGAACATCCACTGCTTCTTGAACCGTCTTTACCAACCATCTCATATCTTCCGCTTCACCCTTTCTAATTGTCCCAATATTTAAATCCAACATTTGAGCTCCACCTTCAACCTGTTTTTGGGCTAGCTCTTGAATAAACTCTTTGTTTTTGCCTTCTACCATATCTTTAATATCTTTTCGACTGGAATTTATCTTTTCTCCAATGATCAACATTTCAAATTATCCCCTTAAATTTTTAATAACTCTCTGGCCTTATCTACTGCCGAGGCAGCATCAGGAGCATATCCTTCTGCACCAATCTCATCAGCAAATTCCTGGGTAACCGGTGCCCCTCCCACCATTACTTTAATCTTACTTCTTAAGCTTGCTTTTTTTAAAATAGTTATTACATCCCTCATGCCAATCATAGTAGTAGTCAGTAGAGCAGATATACCCAATATGTCAGGTTGATGCTCATGGGAGGCTTTTAAATATTTTTCAGGAGTCACATCTATCCCTAAATCTATAACTTCAAATCCTCCCCCTCTTAACATCATAGCCACCAAATTCTTGCCAATATCATGTAAATCGCCCTTTGCAGTACCGATTATTACCTTGCCTACAGCCTTTACTCCACTTTTAATCAATTCTGGTTGAAGTAACTCCATTCCTCCATACATTGCCCGAGAAGCTAATAGTACTTCAGGAAGAAAAATTTCATTATTCTTAAATTTTATTCCGACAACCTTCATCCCTTTAATCAAGCCCTGCTCTAAAATTTCCTTAGGTTCTTTCTTTTCTTGTAAAGCTCTAAGAGTAATTTCTTTTACCCTGGAAACATCACCTTGAAATAGAGCATCTGACAACTCCTTTAGATCTACCATAAATTATCTCCTTCTCTCATTAAATACCTTTTTATCGAGAAATTTCCTTAGATTTTTCTGTTGCTCGGCTAACTGCTTTAATAAGAGTTACTCTTATTCCTCCATCTTCTAATTCCATTAATCCATCTACTGTAACTCCCGCAGGAGTAGTTACCGCATCCTTCAACAAAGCGGGATGCATTCCTGTTTTTAATACCATCTTTGATGCTCCCAGTAAGGTTTGAGCGGTTAATTTTTTAGCCAATTCACGAGGCAGACCCATTCTTACTCCTCCTTCAGTTAAAGACTCGATAATTATATAGGCATATGCCGGCCCACTGCCTGACAAGGCTGTAACTACATCCATTAATTCTTCCCGGTGAATAACCTCCACTAACCCTATTGCTCCAAAGATATCTATAGCCATCTGAATGTGATTTTCATCAATATACTTTCCCGGACAAAGAACAGTCATACCTTCATTAATTAAGGCGGGTGTATTGGGCATCGCCCTGACTACCGGGATATTCTTTTCCAAACATTCCTCTATGAATTGAGTACTGGTAGCTGCAGCAATGGATATTATTAACTGTTTTTCGGAAATTATGTCTTTAATATTAGAAAGTACTTTCTTCATCATCTGGGGCTTAATCGCAAGTATAATTATATCTTTCCCTAAAATCATTTCTTTATTATTAATATAGGTTTGAATGCCATATTTTTTATTTATCTCTTGGGCATGTGCTTCCTGGGCAGTACTGCCGGCTATATTTTCTTTCTTCACTAAATTATTTTTGATCATACCATTAAGAAGAGTTTCCCCTATTTTTCCTACTCCTATTATAGCAACTTTTTTATTTGTAAGCATAATATTTATATTTCCCCTTTCAATAAAAAATGTTTAACTTTTAAATTAAACAATTTACTAATTTTCAATTCAATAGTTACCCAGTAGTCCGTTTTCTAAATACCTTAACATTTCTTTCTGTCATTGTAACATTATTAAGGAAACATTCTACTAGTACAGATCATCTACACCATAACCCTCATCGATCTACCAGTTCACAAAATCCTATCCCAAGGCAAAAAAATGCATAAAGGGGTTTTTACCATCTTTTTCTATTTTACTACAGTAAAATTAATATCTCCCCATAGACCCATCTTATCACCTTTTATTATTACTACACCCTTTACCCCTTTTATCTTTTGGGCATAAATCAATCCTTGCTCTACATCTTTTTGCGTTTTAACTATATTACCTACTGCCGTAGCAGCCGCATCAGCAAGCAAAACAGAATCAGAAATTACAGTAACCGCATCAGCCTTCCCAAAACTTAAAGAAGGACCCACCATGCCAGAAGATGTGCAAATCCCTATATAATTCTCTTTTGCCTCTATCTTTAAAATAATTCTCTGGCTAAAAGGAGAACTCCCTGCAAATATACTCACTTTTCTCACTTTATTACTCTTAACAAAAATATCCCCACCATTTTCCACTATTACTTCAGAAGAATAATTTAAAAGTTCTTTCCCTACGAATTCAGCTATTGCTCCTGCCACTGAAGCCATAGGTCCAACTCCACACAATGCTGTTGCCTGAATCATAGACTTGATTATCTCGGGAGCCTTTTTATCCTGGGAATAGGGCAAAAGAGTGCTTTTGAATATGGGGTAGCTATAAATATAATTCTCTATCTGTTTTCTAAAGTTTAAAACCATCCGTTGTGCATAGAAACTTAATTCTTGATTTGTCCTTATAAATAGATCGCTTTCTTCTTCCTTTATTTGAAAAGAAATTAAATCCTTTTCTTCAATTAAATTTCGATATTCCCTTTCTTTATATTCTATTTTATTAGTTTGAGGAAAAATCATTGCTTTTCTTCTCGCTTACTTTAATTCTTTTTAAAAAATGACTTTAATTGCTTGTAAAGGACAAGCCTCTACACAATTACCACAAACAATACACTTTTCGTAATCAAACTTTAACTTAAAAGTTTTTTTGTCTAAAGATAATACACCGGTCGGACAAATAGAGATACAAGCCCCGCAATCAATACATTTCTTCTCATCCCATAATACCTCTTGCTCTAATAGCTCAATCCCTACACCTATCTGCCTGACAAAGTTTAAGCCTTCTTTTATCTGCTTATCCTCTCCCTTGAGTTCTAAAACTAATTTCCCCCCTAAACTTGGTTCAAATTTTGCCTGTAAAATATTTACCCACAAGTTATAATCTTTTATCAGCTGATAGGTTACGGGTCTCTCAACATTTTGAGGAGAAAATGTAAAAATTACTTTCTTACTTAACATTTAAATCATTCCTTTTAATTGTAAATTAGTCGATAGTGAATAGTCGTTAGTTCAAAACTCAAAACTTTTTTCGTACAAAGTATTTCTTTTAAAGTAGGGCATTTTTGTCATTGCGAGCTCCGGTTTATCGGAGCGTGGCAATCTCGGCACTGGGATTACTTCGTCACTAACGTTCCTCGCAATGACATTCTAAATTATTGCCGGCTCGATGAATCGAACCCCTTTTAGTGAATTTCCAATAAGGGTTTAAACTTACTTTCCTGCGGGAATTTTTGAATAGGCTCCTGCAATAAAAATTCTCCCTTCAGTATCTCTTCCTTTAATTTTTGAGCTATTTCTCGAGCTTTAGCATAACTGGAAAGAGGGGAAGTAAAAACATCTTTTCCTTGAACAGTAATTTTCCCTTCTCGTAATTGTTTATAATTTACTCTTCCCAAAGAAGGCTTTTTTAAATGAGGAAAACTATAATCAATTATCTCAGTCCATATATCTTCATCTTTTACAGACACACTTTTCATTATTTCACTATTTAAAATAGGAATTGGTATTCCAATACCTACCACCAATGTCACTCCATACCCTTTAAAAATTGCCGCACGAATATAATCTGTGCTCATCTCTTTTAAATCTCCAATTACTGCTAAAGTTCCTCCTTTATAGATGACTCTACCTTCTTCGTCTTTTAGCGTTTGAGGATAAAATTGTGTTCCTTCCCAAGCTATATAACCTTGTGTTCCCCCTAAAAAGATGCGAGTTCCGATACCGATAGTTCTAAATTGAGGGTCATTAAGCAAAGGGCTCAATTGGCCACTGGTACAATAATTTGCATTTCCTATATTGGGAAGCAAGATCCCCATATAGGTATATATTTTTCTATCAGAAGTACTGACTGCCACATTATAGTTTTGGTAACCATTTCGAGGATTAAATAAAACTGCTTGATTTATACTTTCTTTGGTTATATAACTTTCTATTTCCCGCCGTGGATAGCAATCTGTCCCCTGGGATATAGCCCTTAATTTAATCTTTTTTCCAGAAATTAAATCTTCGATGACATGAGCTCCTCCATATTCCATCCCTTGACTTTCGGAAGGCTGAGTAGCCCCTAAATAGACATCCACTGCCGCCAACCCGGCATAAGCCTCAACATCATTCAACCAAACTTTTTGCATTCGGATAGGAGGGTCACTGTGCCCAAAATTAATTATTGCACCCGAGGAACACATTGGCCCAAAAGTACCGGTAGTAACCACATCAAT
>Ga0307428_1000989_pt1 | contig 15315 bp, 15 predicted proteins | sample SalMarWE160240MG_FD_202161 | JGI IMG/M metagenome (GOLD analysis project Ga0307428, IMG submission 202161) | Salt marsh sediment microbial communities from the Plum Island Ecosystem LTER, Massachusetts, United States - WE1603-240 | ecosystem: Environmental > Aquatic > Marine > Intertidal zone >...
ATGGTCCTTCCTGGAAAGAGGTCTTGAACATACATAGAAAGCCATGATAACATATGAATAATTTTGAAAAAATCGAAAATCATCGTATCTTAGAAAGAGGGGAAAAGGTTCTGTGATCGGAGCGATGCCAAAGAGAAACAAGAGATGGGGGCTAGCGTTATTTTTTCTTGCCTGTTTGAGCCTGATGTTTCTATTGTATGCTCATAGCCCGCTGGCCCAGGAAGGGGTGGCTGTATCCCCCGCTGCTCAACCGAGCCCGGAGCAAGTTCAGAAGGCACGGGAGATATTGCAGGAGGGTGCTTCTCCTGAAGCGATAAGAGAAAAATTTTCTCCCGCCGAGCAACCAGTTCCTCCGGATGCCCTGGCAGAGGAGATTGAAAAAGAGAAGGTTGAGCTGAGGCCCGCGGAAGGGGCAATCCCTGGAAAAGGGGAGTCCGAGATTGAGATTAGTCTCTCGGGCAGGATTCCCACCACCGTATCGAAAGATCTCACCCAATTCGGATACAATCTATTCCGCGCCACCGTTTCCACCTTTGCACCGGTGACCGATGTTCCTGTGGGCCCGGACTATGTCATCGGCCCCGGCGACAGATTCGACGTTACCCTCTGGGGAAGGGTCGAGGGTTCGTATGCGGCCGAGGTGGATCGAAATGGGGAGATAACCCTTCCAAAGGTAGGCAGTATCAAGGTCTGGGGACTAACCTTCTCGGAGCTGAAAGAGTACCTTCTGAGGGAATTCTCCAAACATTACAAAGGCTTTTATATGAACGTGGTCATGGGAGAACTGCGCACCATACGGGTGTATGTGGTGGGGGAGGTGGTAACACCCGGCAGTTATAGCCTGAGCTCTCTTTCAACCCTTTATAATGCCCTTTTTGCCGCAGGCGGGCCCTCCAAGCGCGGGACATTACGGAATATCCAGCTTATACGAAACGGAAAAATTATCAGATCCATCGACCTTTACGATTTTCTCCTGAGGGGAGACAAAAGCCAGGACGAACGGCTTCAGTCGGGAGATACCATCTTCGTCCCCATCATAGGCCCTGTAGCAGGGATTGCAGGAAACGTGATGAGGCCCGCCATCTATGAGATAAAAAATACCCTCACCCTAAGAGAAATGTTCGATCTGGCGGGGGGTGTGACATCCTTGGGATATCTCCATAGGGTTCAGATTGAGAGGATCGTAGCCCATGAGAAGAGGATAGTAGAGGATTTCGATCTCACCGGATACGCCAAGCAGTGGGATTTCCCAGGGTTAAAGGCAAACTTGAAGGATCGGGACCTGGTGAAGATATTGCCCATCCTGCCTACCACGCAGGATATCGTGTATCTTGAGGGCCATGTCACGCGGCCCGGCGGCTATGAGTTCAAGGAGGGTATGAGGCTGCTCGACCTCATCCCCTCCTTTGACGAGTTGTTGCCGGAGCCCTACCTGGATTATGCCGATATTAGGAGGCTGGTGCCCCCCGATTTTCATCCTGAGACCATTCCATTCCATCTGGGCAGGCTTCTCACCGGGGATCGGTCACAGAATATCGAGTTAACAGAACAAGACACTATAACCGTCTACCCCAGGGATACACTCAGGGAGGTGCCCAGGGTCACCATCAGCGGTGAGGTGCAGAGGCCGGGTAAATACCGGCTGCTCGATAATATGAAGGTAAAGGACCTCATCTACAATGCTGGGAACCTGAAGCGGAGCGCTTATCTTTCAGAGGCAGAGATCACCAGGCTGGTGAAGACAGAAAAGGGCGTTGCCTCGAAGGTAATAATGATCAACCCGGGCGAGGCGCTCAAGGAGAACCCCGAACATAACATCCCGCTAACAGAGGATGACTACGTCTTTGTCCGGCAGATCCCGGAATGGTATACGGATAAGACCGTGAGCGTGGATGGAGAGGTCAGGTTTCCGGGTGTCTATTCCTTTTCAAAAGGCGAGACCCTGAGCTCGGTGCTGGAGAGGGCAGGCGGCTACACGGAACGGTCCTATCTCAAAGGTGCGGTGTTTACCAGGGAGTCGGCAAAGAGGGCGCAGGAAGAGAGGCTCAGGGGATATATCGACCGGTTGGAGGAGGATATCCTGAGGTCCCAGGCACAGGTTGCGGAGGCAACCGTCTCAGATGCGGAGGCAAAGAGCCTGGAGCAATCCATGTTGGTGAAGCGGGAACTCCTGAGGAAGACCAGGGAGGCCCGGGCTACCGGAAGGGTAGTGATTGTGCTCGGGCCCCTTGAGACCCTCAGGGGATCTATCTACGATCTGGAACTGGAGGAGGGTGACACCCTTTTCATACCGCCTGTGCCTGGCGTCGTGAACGTCCTGGGCAGTGTGTATAACCAGACCTCTATTATCTACACCAAGGATAAGACGGTTGATTTCTATCTGAGCAAGGTGGGCGGTCCCACTCCCGATGCAGAGGAAGGGGAGATATACCTGGTAAAGGCGGATGGTACGGTGATCAGCAAGACCCAGAAGGGTGCATTCGGGATAACATGGGTCCCTGAAGAAAACAGATGGATCTCCGGCGGGTTTATGGCAGCCCGCGTGGAACCGGGGGATACCATCCTTGTGCCGTCCAAGGTGACGCGGTTCGTCTGGAAGAGGGAGCTCATGGACTGGACCACCATCCTCTACCAGATTGCGGTAACCACCGGTGTGGTAATCGCTGCATTTTAAAAGCAGGGGTCAGGGACCGGCCATCAGGGGTCAGGGGTGAGGGGGAAAATGCATGTAAGAAGTTATAGGGATCTGGAAGTTTGGCAAAAGGCCATGGATCTGGTAGTAGAATGCTATAAGATAACGGAGCAGTTTCCAAAAGACGAGATCTATGGCCTGATAATTCAATTGCGGCGTGCAGCAGTATCGATTCCAGCAAATATTGCCGAGGGGAGGGGACGGCTACATACAGGGGAATTCGTTCAACATCTTTCAATAGCTTATGGATCTCTTGCAGAGTTGGAGACTCATCTTCAAATAGCCCAGCGATTAAACTATATTGATATAGAGAAATTAAATCAACTTCTTGAGAAAACAGCAGAAATAGGGCGAATGATAAATGGCCTACGACGATCCTTGCAAGAAAAAGCCGACCCCCGACCCCTAACAAGTGTTAAATAAAAGGAACAAGGGATGGATATAGAGCAAAGGGAACTATCAAAACAGGTAACCGACCCCCGACCCCCGACCCCTGATCCCTATATGGAAGATGAAATAAACCTGCTTGATTACTGGCGGGTCATCAGGAAACGGTGGAAGATCATTACCGTGATCTTTTTCACCGCCGTTGTGATGGCTGCTGTTGTGAGCCTGCTCATGACCCCCATTTACCAGGCAAAGGCCACCCTTATGCCGGTTGAATCCTCCGGGAGCCAGATGTCGGCAGCCTTGAGGAGCCTGGGGTCCATCCCTTTTGTGGGGAGTATGGTGCCGGGAGGGGCATCCGGAGACAAGCTGGTCGCCGTTCTCAAGAGCAGGACCGTTGCCGAGGATGTGATCAAGGCCCTTGATTTGATCACGATACTTTTTGAAGAGCCCCAGGATGAACCCCCCACCCTCCAGGATGCGGTAAGATCATTGAGTGAAATAACCGCGATCACCGATGATAAAAAGGGGCTCATCAGTATCGCTGTTGAGTATAAAGACCCTGAGCTTGCCGCCGACATCGCCAATCAGTACACGGTCGCTCTCCAGCGATTTCTTAGCGAGAATGCCCTCTCCACGGCAAAGAGGAACCGGATATTCATTGAAAATCAACTGCGAAAGGTAAAAGAGGAGCTCCAAGAGGCCGAAGAGGCCATGAAGAGATTTCAGACCGATAAAAAGATTGTGGCCATGGATGCCCAGACAGAGGCCTCTATCAAGGCCTTGGCCGAGCTGAAGGCCCAGGTGACCGCAAAGGAGGTCGAGCTTGGCGTTTTGAGGCAATTTGCTACCCCCGCCAACCCAGATGTGGTCAGGATGGAGGACCAACTGCGGGAGCTCAAGAAACAGCTTGCCATGCTGGAGACGAAGGGCGCTAACCCCGAAGCCGATGCGTTCCCCTCCCTTTCCGAGGCGCCGGAGCTGGGCCTGCAATATATCAGGCTCAAGCGAGATGCCCTGACCCAGCAAACGGTCTTTGAACTGCTCACCCAGCAGCTGGAGGTGGCAAAGATAGATGAGGCCAAAGAGGATATCGCCTTCCAGGTAATCGATACTGCCGTACCGCCTGAGAAACGGATAAAGCCTAAGAGAACGCTCATCGTGATGCTCGCAGGGGTTGTTTCGGCCTTTGCCGGGATATTTCTCGTGTTCTTCCTGGAGTATCTGGAGAATATGAAGAAGCGGGAAGAAGAGGAGAAAGCGGCGTAGAGGTGTTCAGCCATAGTGATCCGGCATCCATAATGCTATCTCTTCAGGCAGCGCTTTTCCTTAAAAGCCCCTGTGTTCAATCTAGTGTGCTGTCTCACAGGTTTTTTTAATCAAAAGAATTCCTCGATGCTCTGCATCGGGGTTAATAAAAATTCCTTTTGATACCTCGCAGCTCTGCTGCGGGGTAGTTCATTAAACCATCTCCAAAGTCATTGCGAGCGAAGCGAAGTAATCTCATGCCTTTAAAATTGCATGTTTTCAACAAGATCGAAGAGATTGCTTCGTCGCCTGAGGCTCCTCGCAATGACCTTCAGCGGGCTAACATTTTACAAGGTATTTCTGGGACAAGACACTAGTACCAATCATTCCCTATGAATACCAATCACTTTTTCCTTGACAGGACCCTATAATTTGTTCATATTTTGAACGCTCATCCTCTCATAAAAATAATACAATATAGTGTAATATCAATCTGTTATATTTCATTATAGAATGTAATTGAGGGGGCGGAGCTAACAGCGCGTACTGAACTCCTGCCACTAGCACGGAGGATGACAAAGGACCGCATATGAACATGAACCTCCTCATTATCGGCTCTAACGGCCAGCTTGGCTGGGAACTGGGGAGGCAAGGCAGGGAACAAGGTTTCGATATCGTTCCCCTGGATCTCCCCGAGTTCGATCTTACGGACGCTTCAGAACTAAAAAAGGTAGTGAGTAAAACCAATGCCTCTCTCGTTATCAATGCAGCGGCCTATACGGCAGTGGATAAGGCCGAATCGGAGCCGGATGCGGCCTTTGCCGTAAACCGGGATGGGCCGGCTGGCTCACCTGGCTGCTCTGTGCCATGAAAGGGGGATTCCCCTTATCCATATCTCTACGTATTATGTCTTTGACGGCACGAAGAAAGGTCCCTATCGAGAAACAGATCCCGTGTCTCCTCTCGGGGTTTACGGCAGGAGCAAGGCAGAGGGCGAAAGAGCGGTAAGGGATCGGTTAGAATTGATGCAAATACTGGAGGCCTTGTTTCGACCATGAGTAAAGGTGTTTTCCGATGACGAATGTTTCTATGGCTCAGCGTAAAATCATAGAGAAGTTACAAAGCTATTTCCGCCAGGAAGCCTCTCGCTTCGGAGTGGAAGTGGTCTTTTTGTACGGCTCATGGGCTGTGGGGTTTCCTCGTTTGGATTCAGACGTTGACCTAGCTATCCTGTTTGACGACGAGGGGATACCGGAGGGTCAACTTTTTGAGCGGTTGACCGCGATCACGATGGACTTGATTCAGTCGTTCTCCTGCGAGGTAAGTGCCATTCCTATTCATAGAGATTTCAGAAAACCTATGCTGTATTACAACGCAATTGTCAAAGGCATCCCTGTATTTTTTACCGATCGTCGGAGATATATCACGCTGATTAATGAGGCGCTTTATCATATGGAAGATTTTGAGACTTTTGGAAGGAAATGGTTGATGGATCTTGCCACAAGAAATTTAGAGGAGATTAGCCGTGCCTGAATTTCGATATGCCAGAGGCAGGATAATAGAGTCAATCCAGTTTATCTCTGAGGAGATACGAGAATTCGAGGAGGAATATTCGGGGAAGAGTTGGAAGGAATATCAGGAAGACAGAAAGCTGCAGAAACTAATGGATCGTACGGTAGAGAATGTCCTGACAGCGTTTATCGAGATTTGTGGTACCTTTCTTACAGAGGAGGGAATCGCCGTTGAAAGCTATGCAGATGCTTTAAAGAAATGCGCTCAAATCCTTGGATTTTCAGAGACTGAACAAGAGGGTTTATTTAAACTGGCAGTTCAAAGGAATCGGCTCGCGCATCGTTATCTGAATTTTCGGTGGCAGGCCATCAAGACCTTCCAAGAAAAGAAAGATATTGTTATTCGGATAATTACGGCCCTGCTGAAAAGAGAAAAAGAAGCAGATGAAGATGAAGGCAAGGCATGACAAAGAGAATGATTTCACAGAAACCTTGTACTGTCCGAATATTGGGGTCTGCCCCTATGCATCCGCCACATCCCGAGCGGAAAAGAAGAGATCATTCTTTCGTTCGTTGCGCACCATGGCTTTTCCCGAGAAGGCATTCGTAACATTTTTGATAAGAATATGTTATTGAAATTGCAGGGTTAAGAAGGAAAAAAGAGGCGAGACCTTTGCAAAACCGGACGGTAATTTTCCAGCAAGAATGGGGGATGCAGCCGTCAAACTTCGCTAGGTTTCCGAAGAGATGACTGAAGTTTTGTTTAACCGCGGGCTTTGCTTGCCTTCCGGGGTCGCGATGACAGACGCCGAGCTCAAGCGCACTGTCCCTCCAAGCCGTTTTGGAAAAGATCTAAGATAACCCGAAAGGCAGAATTCCACGGGCTTGCCCGTTGGTGAATGGAAACTCGCACGAAGTGCGTCGAGCTAAGCTCGAAAATTAGAAAGTGCCACGGCTTTAGCCGTGGGTATCTACGAGGTAAGAGCCTCTCTGGATACGAAAAACATCCTGGTAACAGGCGGTGCCGGCTTTATCGGCACCAATTTCATACGGCATGCCCTTGCTTCCCGAAATGGTGCGTATCTTATGGACATGATCAAGCATGAAGGAAGCTGACCGCTTACAAAACAAAAAGATGAACCTCCTCATTATCGGCTCTAATGGCCAGCTCGGCTGGGAACTGGGGAGGCAAGGCCGGGAACAAGGTTTCGATAGTATTCCCTTGGATCTCCCGGAATTCGATATTACCGACGCTTCAGAACTAAAAAAGGTAGTGAGTAAAACCGGTGCCTCCTTTATCATCAATGCAGCGGCCTATACGGCAGTGGATAAGGCCGAATCGGAGCCGGATGCGGCCTTTGCCGTAAACCGGGACGGACCGGCTCACCTGGCTGCTCTGTGCCATGAAAGGGGGATTCCCCTTGTGCATATCTCTACGGATTATGTCTTTGACGGCACGAAGAAAGGTCCCTATCGAGAAACAGATCCCGTGTCACCTCTCGGGGTTTACGGCAGGAGCAAGGCAGAGGGCGAGAGAGCGGTAAGGGAGCGGTTAGATGAGCATATAATCATCAGGACAGCCTGGCTCTATGGCATCCATGGGAATAATTTCGTTAAGACCATGCTCAGGCTCGGAAGAGAACGGGAAGCGGTGCAGGTTGTGGCTGACCAATATGGCTGCCCCACGTATGCAGCTGACCTCGCTGAGGCAGTCTTACAGATAGCCTCTCACATCGCTGAAAAAAGTACTATCGCCTGGGGCACCTACCACTATTGCGGGAGGGGCGTAACCACCTGGCACGGCTTTGCGGAAGCGATCTTTGATGCAGCCAGACCATATGTTTCATTCACGGTAAAAACGGTGGCGCCCATCACCACGGCGGAATATCCCACTCCGGCAAAGAGGCCTGCCAATTCGGCATTGGATTGCTCCTTGATCGCAGAACACTTCGGCATACACACCAAGCCATGGCAAGAGGCCCTTGCTGATATGATTAAACAGGTTCTATCTTGTCAACATTCCGCTACAAACAAAGCTTTGCCATAAGTTTAATAACGGAAGCCATAGGCCTGGCGTTTCATGGTTTTGATTTTATTTTTTGCAGTGAATGGCAGAATGAAGGAATTCATAAAAGCAAAGTGGGACCCAATAAAAGGAGCAGCGAGAATGCTAAAAAACGTCGGCTCATTCAAAAAATGAGAAGGGTAGATGATAATTACCGATGGGGCTTATTAGAGAAGGAGTTATTGCTTCCTCGATTGACGAGGAGATTAAAGAAAGTTTAGGGTTAAATTGATTTCAGAATTTACCGATCTCTGCCTTTATCTAAAAATTCCTTGAAGACTTCATAAATGTATTTTCGATGGCCAACATAATGGATTTGGATTACATGGTTTTTGTGGTCGATTTTGTAAATGACCCGGAACCTCCTCATGCTTAGTGAATAATAACCGGAAAGCTCCCTTTCAAGGGCCTTACCCAAGTAAGGATTTTCTTTTAGGTTTTGAAGGTGAGATTTGACTATTGGTTTGATCTGAGGGTGAAGTGATCTTATCTGATTCCGGGAGGTTTCAGAATAGATAATGCGATAAGTCATTAATCCTCCCAGACCTCATCATGAGAAAAGACCCTTTTAGAGTTGAAGTCTATTTTCGATTTTTCCAAAGACTTTAGGATTTGTTTATCACTCAGTATATCGATGGTCTCCAGCAGTGCCTCATAGCGGGAGAGGGGCATCATGACGCTTACCGGCTCACCGTTTCTGGTAAGGGCGATAGTGGTTTCTTCCTCTTCCATGCGTTTAATAATGTCAAGAAGATTTCTCTTGACTTTGGTAACCGGTAGAATCTCTTGAAAATCTTCCATTGCATCTCCTTTTAAAATTATTATGGTCATAATAATTTACATATAGTAATGTGTCAAGAGAAAAAAAGGAAAGGGTCAGGTAAAATTTCTTAACAAAGGAGAGGCAATGCAGTCAGGGTATCAGAGTAAAACCTGCTGTGGTAAAATGACTGTCAAATGAGAAGGCCTGTTCAATCCCATAGTGCTTCATGAGAGCCCTAGCAAGGGACACATCTTAAATCTTAAATATTGCCTTAGTAGCCTATTCAAACCGTCGACTTGCTTGCCCTAGGTCGGTGCTTCCAGCATGGTTAGGACGTATTTAGGGATGATACCTCCCCGGCTCTTTTCTGGTGAGAAGAGAGAGTAGCGGAGAAATCCTGGAGTACCTATCTCTTTTAATTTCACTCCTGAGAAACAAGACCGGGTTGTAGATACCATTCGTGAGTGTTTTACATGAAGATACTTTCCGTTGTCGGTGCTCGTCCCCAGTTCATTAAGGCAGCTCCTGTGAACAAGGTCCTAAGAGGGGCAGGCCATACCGAGATCCTTGTTCACACAGGGCAGCACTATGACTATGGCATGTCACAGGTATTTTTTGATGAATTAAACATATCAGAGCCTGACATAAACCTGGACATAGGTTCTGGCTCCCATGGTTGGCAGACAGGACAAATGCTGGTGAGTATAGAAGAAGTGCTTCAGTCCGAGAAACCTGATTGGGTTCTCGTATATGGTGACACCAATTCAACCTTGGCTGGGGCCCTTGCAGCGGTCAAGCTCCAGATCCCTCTGGCCCATGTCGAAGCAGGGCTGCGCTCCTTTAATCGTGAAATGCCCGAGGAACACAACAGGGTGCTCACCGATCACTGTTCTGATCTGCTCCTCTGCCCGACCCACACAGCAGTGGATAATCTGGTCAAAGAGGGCATTAGCCAAGGCGTGAACCTGGTGGGAGACACCATGTATGATGCCGTGTTGCTGTTCTCAGAAATTGCTCAAAGTCATTCGACTCGTCTGCACGATCTCGGGTTATGGCCTAAGGGATACTTGCTTGCAACCCTCCATCGTCCCTATCACGTTGATATACCTGAAAATCTTAGGGAAATCCTTGGGGCCTTTATTGAGATTGATGAGCCGATCCTTTTCCCCGTTCACCCTCGAACTGAGGAAAAAATAAGGTTGTTAGGTAGTGCCATCCATAAATGGGCTAAGAGATCAGTTTGTTAAAAGTTGCCCTTTATCTTGAAGCGAGAAAAGAGGAGTTTTGAATGAAGACAGTTATCTTATGTGGTGGCTTGGGTACCCGCCTTCGCGAAGAAACCGAATTTCGTCCTAAACCCATGGTCAACATTGGGGATCGGCCGATTCTCTGGCATATTATGAAAATCTATGCCCATTATGGCTTCCATGATTTTGTACTGGCTCTGGGTTACAAGGGTGATATAATCAAAAATTATTTCTGCAATTATGAACTGATGAACAATGATGTCACCATCGAACTGGGCAAGCCCGAAAACATTTGCATTCATCAAACCCACGAGGAAAAAGGATGGACCATTACCCTGGCTAACACAGGAGAAACCACGTTAAAGGGTGCCCGTCTCAAAAAGGTCCAGAAATACATCAATGGCGATACGTTCATGCTGACCTACGGTGACGGAATTGCCGACATCGATCTGAATGACCTGGTTGCTTTTCATAAGAGTCATGGAAAACTGGCGACCCTGACAGGGATCAACCCTGCGTCCCGCTTTGGCGAATTGAAAATCTCAGGTGATAGAGTGGAGGCCGTCCGGGAAAAACCCAAAGATGTCGATGGGCTTATCAATGGCGGTTTTTTTGTGCTTAATCGTGGAATATTCGATTTCATTACAGAGGACGATTCCTGCGATCTCGAAATTGGCCCGTTGGAGGAGATTGCCCGGCTGGGTGAGTTGATGGTATACAAACACAAGGGCTTCTGGGCCTGTATGGACACATTGAGGGATATGGACTATCTCAATAAGCTCTGGAGCGATGGGAATGCAAAATGGAAGGTATGGTGAACCAGGGCTTCTGGAAAGGAAGACGCGTTTTCATCACCGGGCACACAGGCTTTAAGGGTGCGTGGCTGACCTTGTGGCTAAAGCGGCTTGGTGCGGAGGTCACAGGGTATTCTCTTGAACCTCCGACCACGCCCAGTCTGTTTGATTTGGCCCACATTCAGGATATTGTAAACGGGATCCAGGCTGATATCCGGGATTTCACCAGGCTCAGGAAGACGCTCGAAAGCCAACAACCGGAGATCGTTTTTCATCTGGCCGCCCAGGCCCTGGTGCGCCGATCCTACCAGGATCCGATAGAAACCTATTCCACCAATGTCATGGGCACGGTGAATCTTCTGGAGGCTGTCCGGCAGGTCGGCAGGGTAAGGGCGGTTGTCAATGTCACAAGCGACAAGTGCTATGAAAACAGAGAATGGGTCTGGGGATACCGTGAGTCGGAACGGATGGGCGGCTACGATCCCTATTCAAGCAGCAAGGGCTGTGCCGAACTGGTTACGGCAGCCTATCGAAATTCGTTTTTCCAAGCAGCAGATTACCCCAAGCACGGAGTTGCGCTGGCCTCAGCCCGCGCCGGCAATGTGATCGGCGGAGGGGATTGGGGCGAAGATCGGCTGGTCCCGGATTGTGTTCGGGCCGTTCTCAAGGGTGAGAAAATCGTGATACGCAGGCCGACATCCACCCGCCCCTGGCAGCATGTGCTGGAGCCGCTGAACGGGTATCTCATGCTGGCAGAAAGATTATATAATAAGGGCATCGCATTCGCGGAAGGCTGGAATTTCGGGCCTTTTGATCACGATGCAAAGACCGTGGAATGGGTGGTCAAAAAATTTTGCGAGGAATGGGGTAACGCTCCGGGTTATGCTATAGAAAATGCCGTGCAACTCCATGAGGCCCATTACCTGAAGCTGGACTGCTCAAAGGCCATGACAGCGCTTGGATGGATACACAAATGGGACGTTGAAACCGCGCTTCATAAGGTAATCGAATGGACAAAAGACTATCAGAGCGGCGGAGACGTCAGGACTACCTGTTATAAACAGATAGAGGAGTTTTCCACCTCTCCCGCTCAGGGAACTTCGATCCATGCATTAGTCTGAAAGTATGCGCAAATGCCTTTAACCGGTTTTTTGTGAAAAAAATACCATTCGAGAAGCGAAAGCATGCATTTCCACTCTCTGCCCCTTGAAGGCGCCTACTTGATTGAGCCCGAGCCCTTTAAAGACGATCGCGGCCTGTTTGCACGGATTTTCTGTCAGCAGGAAATCAGAGAGATCGGCCATACCAAATCAATCCTGCAGATCAATCACTCTGTCACCTTTGAAAAGGGCACTATACGCGGCATGCATTTTCAATATCCGCCCAAGGCGGAGATCAAGCTGGTGAAATGCCTCGCTGGGGTGGTATTTGATGTGATCGTAGATCTCAGGAAGTTGTCGCCTACATTCGGCAGGTGGCACGGGGAGATGTTGTCTTCGGATAACATGAAGATGATGTACATTCCTGAAGGCTTTGCCCATGGCTTTCAGACGTTGGCGGCAAACGCCGAACTTCTTTATCTCCACACAGAGTTTTACGACCCGAAATATGAGGGGGGCGTGAGGTTCGACGATGCGTCTCTGGGCATCGACTGGCCATTGCCGGCTGTCACGATTTCCGCCAAGGATCGCAACCTGCCCCGCTTATCACAACTAAGCGTGTGTTTTTAAATGCGCTGCCGCCACTGCAACAGACCTCTGCAACATGTTTTTCTGGACCTGGGCTCTGCGCCCCCGTCGAATGCCTATCTCAGCCCGAGGGACCTTCAAAGACCGGAGCTTTATTTCCCGCTCAAACTTTATGTCTGCGATCATTGCTGGCTGGTCCAGACCCAGGATTTTGCCCGTGCAGATGAGTTATTCACAGAAGATTATGCCTATTTTTCGTCTGTATCTCAAAGCTGGTTGCAACATGCGGCCCAATACTGCCGGATGATTCAGAAGCGATTGGGTCTAAACACGTCCAGCCTGGTCGTTGAAATAGCCTCAAATGATGGGTATCTCCTCAAAAACTTTGTTAAAGAGGGTATCCCCTGTTTGGGAATTGAACCCACAGACAGCACCGCAGATGCAGCCGAACAGCTCGGAATACCGGTGTTGAGGCAATTTTTTGGGAAAGCTCTTGCAGAGCAACTCGCATCGGAGGGGAAACAGGCAGACCTTATCATCGGCAACAACGTCTATGCCCACGTGCCCGACATCAACGATTTTACTGCGGGCTTGAAAGCCGCCCTCAAACCCGGAGGGACCATCACACTGGAATTTCCTCATCTCATGCGGCTCATCGAACAAACCCAGTTTGATACGGTGTATCACGAACATTTTTCTTATCTTTCTCTTTACACGGTAAGGCGTCTTTTTAAACAAGCCGACCTACGCGTACTTGATGTGGAGGAATTGCCGACCCATGGCGGCAGCCTCCGGGTCTATGGATGTCACTCAGATGATCCAAGAACCGGGACCAGCCGGGTTAAGGCCGTCATCGATGAAGAGGAAACGCGGGGGCTTCGACAAGTGTCCTTTTATCTGGAATTCCAGGGCCGGGCGAATAAGGTAAAGAACGATCTGCTCGCCTTTCTTCTTGAGCAAAAGCGCATTGGCAAAACCGTTGTCGCTTACGGTGCCGCTGCCAAGGGCAACACCCTGCTCAACTACGCTGGGGTCAAACCTGACCTCATTCCATTGGTGTGTGATGCCGCCGCTTCAAAACAGGGCAAATTCATGCCCGGCAGTCATATCCCCATTCTTCCGCCTTCTGCTTTGGTTAAGCATCGTCCAGACTGGGTCCTTATTCTGCCCTGGAACATCGCCGATGAGGTGATGGGACAGCAAAGACTGATCCGTGATTGGGGTGGGCGATTCGTAATAGCGGTACCGTACTTGGAGATATTCTCATGAAAAGGGCTCTGGTCACTGGGGCGACGGGGTTTATCGGCCGGCATGTTGTTTCTCAACTATATGACGACGGATATGAGGTCATAGCGATAGCAAGGGATATCAAGAAGTTAGATGGACTCAAGGGAGTAACCAAGGGAGTGGAAATGGATATTTCCAAAGCCTCAGAGGATGCTTATTTAATACTGGGTAGCCCCGAGGTGGTTATTCATCTGGCTTGGGATGGCTTGCCGAACTACGGCTCCCTTCATCACTTTGAACAGGAGGTTCCTCGTCACTATGCCTTTCTCAAAGCCCTCGTAGAGGCCGGCCTCCCCTCTCTACTTGTTACCGGAACGTGTTTTGAGTACGGTATGCAAAGTGGATCGCTTTCTGAGGATCTTCCTGCGTTGCCGGTCACGCCCTATGGTTTTGCCAAGGACATTTTAAGAAGGCAATTAGAATATCTTCAAAGGAGAAAGGCCTTTGATCTGACTTGGTGCCGCCTTTTCTATATGTACGGAGAAGGCCAACCAGCAGGTTCATTATATTCGCAACTGAAGGCAGCAGTAAAACGAGGTGATGAGGGATTCAATATGTCCGGGGGGGAGCAACTGAGGGATTATTTGTCTGTGGAACAGGTTGCACACTACATTGTTAGCTTAGCGGCTTGCAAGATGCCGGCAGGTTTGGTCAACATTTGCGCCGGTAAGCCAATCTCCGTGAGGAGACTGGTGGAACAATGGATGCACGAATATGGATGGAAGATCCATCTAAATTTAGGCCATTACCCGTATCCCGATTATGAGCCTATGGCATTTTGGGGTGACGCGACACGCCTAACAAACTTGATGAAATAACATGCAAGATACGCTTTTATACCAAGTCGAGGACCTTCCTGTTCAACAGAATAGGATGTTCGAAAATTCTGAGATGGCGAAAGCCTGTCCGAGGGGTTCCGTCAGGTTGATTCAAGATGAACAAACAGGTCTCGTTTATAATGCTGATTACGATCCGAGCCTTTTGGTATACGACCAGAGCTACCAAAATGAGCAGGCCTACTCTCGGGTATTCCAACACCACCTTGAGGAGGTAGTTGAAATCGTTTATCCTTTTTTTAACGGCAAAGCGATTGTCGAAATCGGTTGCGGCAAAGGGTGGTTTCTCGAATTTCTCCGAGGCAAGGGATTTTCCGTTGTCGGGGTTGACCCGGCCTACGAGGGCGATTCTCCCCATGTCATCAAGTCCGAGTTCTCTTCTATGCCGGGCATGAGAGCAGAAGGCCTTGTTTTGCGCCATACCCTTGAACACATCCCTGACCCCTTGAACTTTCTTATTTCCATTGCTGAGTCAAATCAAAACCGTGGAATTATTTATATCGAAGTTCCGTGCCTTGAATGGATAGCTGACAAAAGAGCATGGTTCGACGTCTATTATGAACACGTCAACTATTTCCGTCTGGCTGATCTTAATGCTATGTTCGGGACAGTTTTGAGGAAGGGGCAGCTCTTTGGCGGCCAGTACATTTACATTGTAGCGGACTTGGCCAGTCTTAAGCGCCCAAAGAGAAATGATATGGATTGCTTTTCCTTCCCAAGCGATTTCCAGAGGGGGATATCAGAAGCAGTAGATCTTCTAAAAGCCAAGGGGAACCGCAGGGCGGCGGTTTGGGGGG
>Ga0307428_1000991_pt1 | contig 15288 bp, 10 predicted proteins | sample SalMarWE160240MG_FD_202161 | JGI IMG/M metagenome (GOLD analysis project Ga0307428, IMG submission 202161) | Salt marsh sediment microbial communities from the Plum Island Ecosystem LTER, Massachusetts, United States - WE1603-240 | ecosystem: Environmental > Aquatic > Marine > Intertidal zone >...
CGCCGGATCTCAGCGCTCACCTCCTTGAACCGCCTCGCCTTTCCTGCCTGCCTCTTGAGCGTATCCATCTCCTTTTTGATCTCAACCAGCAGGTCTTCTATCCTGCTGAGGTTATCCTTCGTTAATGAGATCTTCCGCAACGATGTCTCTCTTCTGACCTTATATTTAGAGATGCCGGCTGCCTCCTCCAAGAGAAGCCTCGTCTCCTCGGGCTTTTGTTCTATTATGGTGCTGATCTCTCCTTGGGCAATAACCGAATATGCCCTGTTGCCCAACCCGGTGTCCATGAATAGATCGTGGATATCCTTTAGCCTGCACAGCGCATTGTTGATGAGGTATTCACTCTCGCCGGATCGAAAGAGGCGCCTGGTAACGGAAATCTCATCCGAATCATGTGGTCCCGCGCCATTCTCAAATGTCAGTGTCACCTCGGCCATACCAAGCGGCCTCGATGAGGTTGCGCCGGAAAAGATCATGTCCTCCATCTGCCTTCCCCGCAGCTTCTTTGGGCTTTGCTCGCCCAGGACCCACCGTATTGCGTCAACGATGTTGCTCTTGCCGCACCCATTCGGGCCGACAAATGCGCTTATTCCCGGCGAGAGCTTGACATTCAATTTATCCATAAACGATTTAAAGCCCTGGATATAGATAGTTTTTATCCGCATCTCTTCCCGCCTCCCTCTATTCTCGGCGTCTGATGTATAGCAGATGTTAATAAAACTGTAAAGGGAAAAATACTATATGGTGTATATTTACTATATAATGTGGCAACATATTGTGGATATAGATTGATGGGAAAAGTCCTTGACATACCCTGAACAAACTATCTAATATACGAAGGCTATATTTAACTGGCTAATATAACACCACATTCTAATCATCCTTTTTTTACAGGTAGGCTGTGTGAACCTCAGGATAAAGATAGTTGCTATCTCGCGCATGATATCTGTTTTTTCCTTGCTGGTATCCCTATCCTTCCCCTTCGCCTCCCATGCCCGGGAAGCTGAGAGGGACTCCTTTTCCATTTCTCTCGTTCAAGAGGCTACGGTGAGGAAGGACGATGTGAGCGGGGTTCCCTATGAACGATATACGGTAAAGAAGGACGATTACCTCTGGAAGATCCTTCGCGACAAGGGCTTTATCCCCGGCCCGGATATCAGCGAGTTGCTCTCCGCTATAAAGGGCATGAATACGTCGCTTAAAAACCTGGATCTTATTCATCCGGGGCAGACTATTCTCATCCCGCTCAAGATAGTGCCTAAGAAGTCATATGAGAGCGAGGTGGACGAGTTTTTCCAGAAATCGGTGATGGGTTTCTCCTCGCTCGAGGGAGTGAATCTGGAAAACTATAGGGTAAAACCAGGCGATAACATCTCCAAGGTCGTCATGAGCAAGTATACGATACCCCCTCATTATCTCTATACTGAATATCTCGATCTGGTCCACATGTTTAATCCCACCATGAAAAACGTCGATCTCATCTACCCAAATCAAGTTATAAGGCTCCCAATCTATTCGCCGGAGATCGTCAGGGTGCCTCTTGAAAAATCTCTGAAATCAAAACGCAAGATGGCCGAGCCCGTAATTACTGCGCGGTCACAGAAATCTCCAAAAACCCTTCCGCTGAGAAGGGAGCTTAGGGATATCTTCGATCAAATAGGCGAGGAATGGGTAGATTCCGGTGAACAATTCATCCCTTTAAAATCAGGAGGACACGTAAATCTCAAGGCCGACTCCTTTCCCACGCTAAACCTGCGCAATGGCAGGATGTTGATTATCGACTCCCATAACGAGCTCCCCGAGGACATCGCCAGGTTGATTGAATCGGACTGGCAGGCTTACAAGATCGTGCGCCTCGCCCCCCATGAAAATCTCAAAGCGGTGTTGGATAAGCTCTTCGCTGCCAGCGGCTATCACGATGTACTGGGGACAGGAGAGAGGCTGAAACTCCGAAGCGATATCGATATTACCCTTGCAGGCGACTGGGTTATTATCCCGCAAAAGGCAGCGGGGGACACCCCTGAGGACATAATAGTCCTCACCCTTATAAGCACTCCAATGGAACGGACACCGCTGGTGGTGAAGAGATACCTCAAAAGGCTGAGGGTGACGGTAGTAGACTACCCCGATTTCCCTCTTTCCAGAAAGGCGGAAGAGGAGACACCCCCAGAAAAGATACCTTTCGAGAAGAGGAGCCGCTCTTCCCTCCCGACGCTCCTCTTGCATCTCTCGGGACAGCCCTTCTCAATGGATGTGAAGATCCCCGTGTACCAAAGCGGGGAGACCGGCTTCAGCCTCACAATTCACGCGGACATATTCTTCAGCAGGGCGGGCAGCGATTGCATCATCGACACCACCGGCCTGTCGCCTGATATTATAGAACTGCTTACCAAGCACCGATTCCGCGTGCTCACCCTTGCAGGTGAAAAGGACCCCCGCAAGATTACCGAGCTCCTGCTTGATTTTTTAGACATGGAATTCGATCCAAGGCCCCACGACTTCCCCGTCTCATCACGGGATGAAGCACGAAATATCACGCTCACCATTCAAGGGATAAGCTTTTCAGACAAAGATAACCGAAAGATCCTGGCGGCCGATACGCCACTTCCCGTTGAGGTCGCAGCCTTTCTTAATCAAAGGGGGTACCACCTGCTTGAACTAGGCCAACTGAAAGGCCATTAAAGCAACTCTTCGTTACGCCTTTGTCATTCCTCTCCTTTCCCCTCAGCCGACCTACCTGAATAAGAATTACCTAGCCTGGAAATGGCGTAAATCCTCCCATGAGGACTAGCGCAGTGGAAACGCGTAGACAACCTCACCTGCTTTCCCCACTTCGATTATTGCATCAGGGATACCAAGCCCCAGGATAAGGCCATCATAGAAGCAAGAAAGTATTAGGAAGAAAGTATGAGGATAATTTTCTCCTAGCACTATTTTCTTAGAGATCCAGAGCTCAAAAATACGAAGAAAAACAATACCATTGACTGATTGTCTTTATCTTCAAAAAAAAATATATGTACTATCAAGAAAGTGAGGTCTTAATGGGAAGCGTACGATTTTTGACGAATGAGATATTATATGTCGCAAACAGAGATCTTACCTTCTAATCCTGGAACCTCTATTCAGGCATACATCATGCATATTAAATATTGACTATCCAGCTCCGAGCAGAATTCATTTCTGTTAGGGGCCTTGTAAAGGACAGCTCATTCATTTTTCAGGCAATTTCACAAACCATTTCGGCTTAATAGTCTTCGGGGTACAGCCCATCATTGCGTTATCCGCGATAATGAAGGTTCGTGCTACCCCTAGCAATTGTTGTTCATCGCTTTATTGGGAAGATGGGAGGGAGATGAGACGATGAGAATACAAGGAGCACGCCAGGATTTTCTCGCCGAGACTATCAAGGGAATACAGCTTGCCATTAAAAACAATGCCTCTTATCCAGGGGACCACCCCGCTCTTTCCCAGGCTGCCGAGAAATCGTACAAAGCCCTTATGAGCCTTCTTGATGAAGAGGCCGCCATAACGGTGAGCGTTTACGGCAACAAGCTGCTGGTTGACGATATACCAATCGATGGAAAAACCCGCGCAACAATCAATTTTGCAAAGGAGCTCGATCAAAGGGCAATCGACAGCATCACCTTTTATCGGGGGCTCACGCTCACCGACTTCAGGGCATTTCTCGATGCCATGATAAAGAGTCCCACTATCATGAACCAAGAAGGAGGTGTGGCATCTATTCTGCGTGAGCATGACGTGTCAACCATCCAGCTCAATGAGACCAAGTATGGGAAAATAGACGAAGATTCAGAACAGCCTAATAAGAGCACTATCCGGGAATACCTCAGTGGCGAAGATGATACCCTGGGGGTAAGCAGGGCTGAATTCCTCCATGTCCTCGACGATGAACCTCATCGGATTCCCGATCTTCTCCTGAAGGCGGTAGATGCCCGTGCTGTCTTGGATCATCCCGGCAATCAGGAAGCCCGTGGAAAGTTCGCAACAGAGTCTATGAATCGAATCGCCAGGGAGTTGGTGGCCACCCAAGAAGGCTGGAGTCAGTTCAAGGAAAAAATGACCTTAATCCTATCCGCATGCGACGAAGAACTGATAACACAAATAGTGCGCACAATGGGAGTAAAGGGAACAGGAGATACCACTATCGTAGATGACCTGGTCACGGAATTCTTCTATAGAACCCTGGCGGATATCTCTGCCAGCGACTACAAACAATACGGTAACCTCGATCTGACGCTCATTAAGAGCGTAGCACCCTCTCTAGAGGAGCGGAAAAAAATCTTCTCCCACCTGAAGGACACGTTGGGTGGGCTTCAAAATCCTGATGAGGAAAAGATCCTCTATGATTTATTTTTTAAAGAAGAGGAAATAAGCGAAGGAAATGTCTCTGAGCAAAACCACGATCCTTCTTCCATCGCAGAAGGGAAGAAGGATTTGAAGGACGATATCAGCAGGCTTCTCTCTGAGGGAAAAAATAACGAGGTCAAGGCTCTCATCAGGGATCTATCAAATAAGTTTGATGATACCTCCTGGAAGATCCGGAAGAATGTAGCAGAGCATATTCAAGAAATCACCGGTGCGCTGAATGAATTCCACAAGCTAAAGGATAACTTTCGGGAGATCGCAGATGTACTGATCAAGATGGTAAAACAGGAAAGCCATGTCGATACTTATCTGATCGTCTCCGACAACCTCCACAAGATATGCAACTCAAACAACGGCATCGCCAAGTATTTCATAAACGAAAGCATAGGGGGCGAGTTACTTGAGAGCGATAAAATCTCTATATCCCAGTTGCAGAAGGCGTTGATGGCGAGAAAGAAAAACGGCAAGAGCCTCCAATACAACCTGGGAGCCTTGAACCTGGTTGATGAAGCTGACCTCACGCATATCTTGTCTCAATCAAACAATGGAGGCCGAGTCATCAACCTCTCCGAGATGCGGACTATCCCGGAATATGTACTGAAGACTGTGCCGGTAAAATTCATACGGCGCCACCTGATTCTCCCCTTCAAGCTTGAGGCTGGAAACCTCGACATTGCCACGATGAACCCAGACGACCTCAATGTCCTGAGTGATATACACTTCTTGAGCGGCTATTCGCCCATCCCCCATCTCGCAGCTGAATACTATCTGCTCACTGCGATTGAGAAGTTCTACAACGTGAAGATCATCACGCCGGACATCAATCAGATCATGGAGGATGCGCAAGAAGAAGACGAGCTTTGGGAAAAAGAAGATACGACTTCGCACATGGAGGAGTTGAAGGACTCCGATGCACCGGTCGTCAAACTCGTGAATACCATTCTAAAAGAGGCAATCGCCAAAAAGGCCAGCGATATCCACGTAGAACCATACGAACACGAGCTGAGGGTTCGATTCAGGATTGACGGGACCCTTACCACACTTCTCACCCAGTCTGTGAGGTTTACCAATGCACTGGCATCGCGCATAAAGGTGATGTCAGGCCTGGATATTGCGGAGCGACGCCTCCCGCAGGACGGGAGGTTCAAGGTGAGGATTAAGGGGAGCTATGTAGACGTTCGGGTATCCACCTTTCCGGGAATATTCGGTGAGAAGGTCGTGATGAGGCTCCTGGATAAATCGAACCTGGCATTGGATATCCACAATATTGGGATGGAAAGCCATGTCCTGGATACCGTGTCGACCTCTATGTGTAAGTCCAAGGGGATGATACTGGTCACCGGCCCTACGGGAAGCGGCAAGACCACTACCCTCTATTCGATGCTCCAGGCCATGAATGAGGGTTCCAGGAATATCTCCACCGCCGAGGATCCAATAGAGTATAATCTGCAGGGCATCAACCAGTTCCAGATACAACCAAAGATCGGTCTGGATTTTGCCCGGGCACTCAGGGCTTTCTTGAGACAAGACCCTGATATCATCATGGTGGGTGAGATTCGCGATCTTGAAACCGCTGAAATCGCTGTAAAGGCGGCGCTCACAGGGCATCTGGTACTGAGCACCCTTCACACCAACAGTGCTCCGGAGACGGTCACGAGGCTGCTGGATATCGGTATTGAGCCCTACTTAATCACCTCCTCCCTCAATCTCATCATCGCACAGCGATTGATGAGGAAGCTGTGCGAGCGCTGTAAGGTGGAAACCTCGCCCACCGATTTACAAAAAAGGGTCCTCGAAACTTACGGATTCACCCTTTCATCTCAGCGATTCTACAAGGCGGAGGGCTGTGAGGAGTGCAACAACACGGGCTACAAGGGAAGAGTTGCCATCTATGAGGTAATGCCAATGTGGGAGGAAATCCAGGAGCTGATTTTGAAAGGATCATCATCCCTTGAGATGTCAAGCAAGGCGCAGGAACTTGGCCTCGTCACCCTCCAGGAGCAAGGCTTCCGAAAGGCAGCAGAAGGGATCACCGATCTCGATGAATGGATGAGGACGGTCACCTAAAAGAGGAACCTCCTTGCTTTCCTTTATCTTGGAGCCAATGGCTTCATCATTTCCTCCAACGCAGAGGTTAAAGGCAGTAACCCTGTTAGATGCAGGTGAGTCACCGTAACCTGCATAAAAAAGCGGAATACGAACCCGGCCATCCCCCCCCTATTCCGCTTTGAGTATTCTAACAGGGTGTTAAATCCCGCCCTCATGGGCGGGATTTTTTGAGCGTTGATGACCATCAACCTACCTCAGATTTTTCGGTACGCGCATTTCTTGTTTTATTCCCTATTTGACCTATTTCCTGTCCGTAAGGGCCGAGTCTTTTCAGTCATTCCGAACATGTTCTGGAGCACTAGAAAGATATGCTCATATCCCGGTCCCCTGGTGAGATAAAGACTGAATCTTTGATTGACACCGTGTTTCTATTACCTTATATTGCTAGAGTCTGGTAACAGGTTCTCACACCTTCATACAAAGAGAACTTATGGCCCCTGAAGGCTCCTCAAAAGAGAGCGGCATTGTATCGTTAACCGACAAGGTTATCTATATCATCGGCCCGCAGCGATTCCAGAATGAGCTCATGGTCTCCTTCTTGACGCGGGAAACGGGCGCCACCTGCCGTGCCTGTGATGATGTCCGACAAGTTCCAGTGGTCGATGATAAGAAAACAACCCAACCCATCCTGGTCCTCCTGGACTGCCTGGAAAAAGAGCTCGATACCTATCTCGTTGCGGTTGCAGCGAGTAACAAAAACCTATTGTGCAGGCACTACGTGGCGCTCTATAACGTATCCTCTGGCTTGGGGATCGAAAAAAAGGCCCTAAGGAAGGGAATCCGGGGCTTTTTCTACAAGCAAGATCCACCGGAGCTCCTCCTAAAGGGTGTGAGTGCCCTGTTTAACGATGAGCTGTGGGTCTCAAGGGAAATTATGACCAAAACTATCTTGGAAAACAGGGACAGGGATATTATCACCATAACAGATCAAAACACGCTCACACCTCGAGAGATAGAGATACTCTCCTTCATAGCGTTAGGGGCAAAAAACGAGCACATCGCCGAGGAGCTCTTCATCAGCCCCAACACGGTGAAAACCCATATTTATAATATTTTCAAAAAGATAAATGTGCCCAATCGACTCCAGGCGGCACTGTGGGCCGCTAAAAATCTTTAGGATTGAGAAGCAAAACTAATCTCCCTTTTTTCCCTATTACAAACCTAATACTTTTTTATTAGCCTTTTCACACAAAAAAATACGACCAAAAAACATACTATCTTCTTATTGCATTTCACCTCAATCATCGGTTATTAATTCAATCAAAAAGAGGACGCCATGGGAGAGAGAAGAAGATTAGAACGATTCGATCTTGTTATGCCCGCCGCAATCGAACTCATCAATGAACGCCATGATGAACGGATGATACATCTGCTGACTACCAACATCTGCTCGGGCGGGGCATACTTTCACACCAATCAGCCATTGCCTGAAGGCACCCAGGTTAAGATTGACCTGGTCCTTCCCCTCGAAAACCTTGTGAAACTCAAAAAGGAACATAAAAAGGCCCTTATCAAGGTCACAGGAAAGGTCTTGCGCACCGAATCAGAGGGCATGGTCATCTGCTTCGACAAAGACTACCAGATCACTGGCTCCACGAAATAACCACACCATTAGTAACGAATCCACACCCAGAGGATATTGCTCTGTTTGGAGCCCCCTGGCAGGCGCCAAACGTGTCCTCAGATCCCGGGGTTGTTGGAGTAATGGCCTGCCCTCGCGCGGCGACATGGTATCATGATACTGTTTCGCAAAAATGATAGTATCCTTGGCGCTAAACCCAATCCTCTATAACCAGGTCTGGGCCAGGGCGGGCATCACTCCGTGCGAATGAAAGACCTATGACCACCAGAGCCATCATCTCTGACCACCATCAAAGAACGTGGTTTTCTGAGACGAAATAAGACTCTCCGCATCAAGACTTCGACGCGATTCGCCCCGCCATCCTTGGCGTGCCAAAGCTTTAGCGACGGCAGATCATCCTTGCAGCCCCGCTATACGGGATCTCCGCTTCGCTCCGGCAAGCTGCAGGGTATTCTGGCGAAGGTGAATAACCCAAATACATTGACGATAGTCATGCATAGCTATATAAATAGTTCCGTTTTTACATACCAAGTAGGCTGCCAAGGGATCATGTGATTTATAAAGGATTCTTGAGGAATGAACCATGGAGTTCTCATATAATAAAAAAAGGGAGCGGGGAAGCGCCGCCCAGAGGTCTATAGTGATGGCCCAGAGGGGTATGGCCGCCTCAAGCCACCATCTGGCAACCCTTTCCGGATACAAGGCCTTATCCGGGGGCGGAAATGCGGTGGATGCTGCCGTGGCCATGGTGAGCACCTTGAGCGTGGTGGAGCCCTATTCGGTGGGGATAGGCGGCGATGCCTTCGCCCTTATCTACCTCGCGAAAAAAGACAAGCTCATCGGCATGAACGCGAGCGGGAGGGCGCCGTATAAGGCGACAGGGGATTGGTTTTCCGGAAAGGGATTCAAGGCCATGCCAGATATGGGCATACTGCCCGTCACCGTGCCGGGGGCCTTGCATGGCTGGGCCCTGGCAGTTGAACGATACGGAAGGCTAAGGCTCGAGGATCTGCTTGGGGATGCCATCTACTATGCGGAAACCGGGTTTCCGGTAACCGAGATTATTGCCGGCGAATGGAAGGCTAGAGAGCAGGTTCTTCTTTCCCATGAAAGCTCCGCAAAGACATACCTTATAAACGGCAAGGCCCCTCAGCCCGGGCAGGTCTTTCGAAACAAGGATATAGCACATACGTATAAGGGAATCGCTCGAGATGGGATCGATGCGTTGTATAAAGGAGCGATCTGTAAGGCCATCGTCGATTTCTCAAAGAATCAGGGCGGGCTTCTCACCATTGAGGATTTCAAGGATCACACGACAACCTGGGTTGAGCCCATCTCAGCCGTTTACCGGGGCTACACGGTCTATGAGCTTCCCCCTAACGGTCAGGGAATAACCGCCCTTGAAATGCTCAATATCCTCGAAGGCTACGATATCTCCGGTCTCGGCCAGGACAGCCCGGAGTATCTGCACCTGCTCATAGAGGCGAAAAAGCTCGCCTTTAACGACAGGGACAACCTTATCGCCGATCCCGATTTTGAGGAGATCCCCGTCGATAATCTTCTCTCCAAGGAGTACGCAGCGAGGCTCAGGGAAAAAATCAATCCAGGAAGGGCTCTTATAACTCCTTCTTATGCCTCTTCTTATGTGCGGGATTCAGATACAGTCTTTGTCACCGCCGTAGACGAGGAAAGAAACGCCGTTTCTTTTATCAGCAGCATCTTTGTTCCATTTGGTTCAGGAATGGTAGTCGATGGAACGGGCATCATCCTTCAGAACAGGGGGAAGTCCTTCTCGCTGGACCCCAAGCATCCTAATAGAGTCGAACCTCACAAGCGTCCCATGCACACTATTATCCCCGGAATGGTGTTCAAGGACAAACACTGTTTACTAAGCTTTGGGATCATGGGCGGTGACATGCAGCCCCAGGGACATGTGCAGTTTCTCATCAACCTCATCGATTTCAAGATGAACCTTCAGGAGGCAGTAGACTCCCCCAGGGTCAGGCACATGCAGGGAGCAGAGGTTTGCGTGGAGGATGGCATTCCCAGGGAAACCATATCAGGCCTTGAGCAAAAAGGGCATCGGATCAGCAAGGCACCTGCAACGGTCAATCAGGTAGGCGGGGGGCAGGCAATCTACCTGGATCGAAAACAGGACGTACTTCTCGGGGCGTCGGACAGGAGGAAGGATGGTTGTGCCATCGGGTATTGATAAATCCCACGGAGATCGATGAGGTATCTATGAGGGTATCAAGATGGATCTAAGGGGAAAAAAACAGCTCAAAGGATATCTATGTTCGATGCTCGCTGCCATCCTGTGGGCCTCATCCGGCACCGCCGGTAAGGCGCTCTTCGAGACCGGCATAACCCCTTTTGAGCTGGTTCAGATACGGCTTACGCTCTCGACCGTGCTTATGGCCCTATTTTTCGGGATCTTTTCTCGCGAGCTGTTCAGGATACGGTTAAAGGATATAGCCTACTTCATATTGATCGGCGGGGTTGCCATGGCCATGGTGCAGAGCACCTATTTCTACGCAATAAGCAAAATCCAGGTGGCGGCGGCCACCTTGATCCAGTATCTTTCACCAATCCTGGTTGCCATCTACTCCGTGTGTTTCTGGAAGGAGAGGCTTACCCCAGCCAAGCTTATTGCCCTTGTGCTTTCCTTAGGCGGTTGTTACCTGGTAGCAGGGGGCTACGATCTGCAACTCCTCCAGATGAATCTCCTGGGAATAGTAGGCGGGCTTGGGGCCGCAGTGAGCGGAGCCGGCTATACACTGCTGGGGGAGCAGGGAATGCATCGGTACAAACCCTCCACCGTGCTCTTTTATGCAATGGCCTTTGGAGCCCTCACCTGGCATATCATCTACCCGCCCTTTCACTATCTAGAAGCCGGATTCAGCATAGACCAGTGGAAATTGATCCTCTACATCGTGGTGATGGGAACCATTATCCCTTTTGGTCTTTACTTCGTGGGGATCAACTACATCCGCTCTACCAGGGCCATTATCACGGCCACCCTTGAGCCCATATCCGCGGGCTTCATAGCCTTCTTCTTTCTGGGAGAAGCGCTGGAAACCCTTCAGATCATCGGTGGAATGGTGGTGCTTGGTGCTATCGTGTTGTTGCAAACGCAGCGGGAATACAACGAAATGGCTCCAGAGCTAATCCGAGCCCGCAGAACCTAAGCTCCCCTTCTGAAAAATTTGGATTGATTTACGCCTTCCTCAGTGGTAGCGTGAGCGTACCTAAAAGACCTGGATGCCTTACCTTTACGGGTTTTTCATGTTGGTGAACCATGTTTCGTTTAAACATTTCACGGGTAATCAGCTATGAAGGTATCAACCGTAGAGCAGATGAGAAACCTCGACAAGGGAGCGATTGAGAGATTCAAAATCCCTGACGCCCTCCTCATGGAAAACGCCGGAAACGCAGTATATTTCGTTATCCACAGCGAATTCGGCATACAGGGAAAACGTTTCATTGTCTTCTGTGGAATAGGCAACAACGGTGGCGACGGATTTGTTGTCGCCAGAAAGCTCCACTCAAACGGCGGTTTCGTCACGGTCTTTCTTTTGGGCGACGATAAAAAATTACCCGGCTCCGCAAAGGCCAATTTCGATACCATTTCCACCCTCCCCATCCGGATCGAAAAGGTCGCTTCCATGGAACAGCTTGTCCCCAGCGTTTCCGGCTGCGATGCCATTGTTGATGCCGTCTTCGGAACAGGCCTCGCGAGGGACGTGGGAGGGATATACAGGGAGGTCATCGAGCTCATCAACGAGAGCGGTAAGACCGTGTTCAGTGTTGATATCCCATCCGGGGTTCACGGCGATACCGGACAGGTTATGGGATGTGCGGTTAAGGCGGACTATACCGTCACCTTCGGGCTTCCGAAGCTGGGGAACCTTCTGTACCCGGGCTTTGAGCGCTGTGGAAAGCTTTACGTGACCCATATCTCCTTTCCACCATCCCACTATGATACCGATGAGATAAAGGTGGAAACCAACGACCCCTTGCCGATCCCTCTCAGGAACGAAGATACTCATAAAGGGAGTTATGGAAAGGCGCTTTTCATAGCGGGCTCCTCGAATTACCTCGGTGCTCCCCATTTCGCCGCCCTTTCTTTTCTCAAGGCCGGTGGGGGGCTCTCGTACCTGGCCGCACCCCGCTCCATCACCAATTATCTGGCAACCAAGGGCAGCGAGATCGTTTTCGCCCCCCAGAAGGAAACAAAGCTTGGAAGCCTGTCACTGGAGGCCAGGGACGATATTCTGGAATTCTCGGAAAGGGCCGACATGGTCGTGATGGGCCCGGGATTATCGCTCAATGAGGAAACACAACAATTAGTCAGGGAGCTCGCACCCCTGATAGACAAACCCCTTATTATAGACGGCGACGGCATCACCGCCATTTCTGAAACTATAGACCTCATCAAAAAGAGAAAAAACCCGACGATCCTGACTCCTCATCTCGGGGAGATGTCGAGGATCATAAAGGCCGATATCGCGGAGATCAACGCAAACAAGGTGCCGCTCCTCACCAAGGCATGCCGAGAATTGCATGCCGTTATTATCCTAAAAGGGGCTCACACCCTCATCGGCCTTCCCGATGAGCGCATCTACGTGAATATGAGCGGTAACCCCGGTATGGCCACCGCAGGAAGCGGTGATGTCCTGGTAGGAACCATTGCCGGCATGTACGGACTCGGATTCTCCTTAGAGCAGAGTATGCGGATGGGGGTATTTATGCACGGCCTTGCAGGAGACCTGGCAATGAGAGATATGGGAGAAGATGGCATAATCGCTGGAGACATCATGAACTACCTCCCCGAGGCAGTTCGGTATTGCAGGGAGCAGCACGAAGAGATCACCAAAAACGTCTACGAGAGCATCTATATCGTATAGGGGATGGAGATGAAGGCATGGATCTTAGACAGACAGGCAAAAATCGAGGATAGACCACTCCGCTTGCAGGAGATCCCTACCCCTGAACCCTCCGATCATGAGATACGCATCAAGGTTCACGCATGCGGGATCTGCAGGACGGATATACACATTGCAGAAGGGGACCTCCCCTTGAAGAAATCCCCCCTTATCCTCGGCCATGAGGTTGTGGGCGTTGTGGATAAGATCGGCAAAGACGTCACGTCCTTTCAAGCAGGTGATCGAGCAGGGGCAGCATGGCTGAATCATGCCTGCGGCAGGTGCGAGTTTTGCCTTTCTGGTATGGAAAACCTCTGTACCAACGCTCGGTTTACCGGTTGGGATGCGGATGGAGGGTACGCCGAATATACGGTGCTTGATGGGGATTTTGCCTATCATGTGCCGGATCACCTCACCTTCGAAGAGCTCGCACCGCTCATGTGCCCGGGGATTGCGGGATACCGATCATTCAAGCTCACGGAGGCGAAAAAGGGCCAAAAGCTTGGCCTTTACGGCTTTGGGCCGACCGCATCCTACGTGCTCCAGGTTGCAAAGCACCTGGGATTAGAGGTTTTTGTAGTAACCAGGAGTCAAAAAAACAGGGATGCCGCCCAAGAGCTTGGCGCTGACTGGATCGGCACCTATGAGGATAAGATGCCGGCGACTTTCGATGCGGGGATCATCTTTCCCCCGGCTGGCAACCTCGTCGAGTTCGCCCTCTCCCAGCTCAAGGGAAACGGTAGACTCATCCTCGCACCGGTATATATGACGCCCATAGAGATCAATGACTATAACCATATCTGGCTCGAGCGTTCCGTAAAATCCCTCGCCCACATATCCAGACAGGATGGAAGGGAGTTTTTAAAAATCGCGGGCGAGATAGGCATCAAGACACAGATCGAGGTCTTTGCCTTTGAGCAGCTCGCCGATATCCTTCCACGGGTAAAAGGGGGAAAGGTAAACGGAAATGCGGTGATCGAGATAGCGTGAGTTAAAAAAATCATAACACTTTAGATTTTTGAAATTACTCAGTGTATGGGCATGGGGATGTCTTTTTTTGCTCTATGCCCTTTCAATAAAAGGCATTGCACGGTCCCGAAAACGGGATGAATTGCGACCAACCTATAAAGGTAGTATGCGGAGTGGATTCATCCGGTTTTTCGGGACAAATGTCAAAGCTCTATAAGGGCATAGCAAAAAAAGACATCCCCATGCCCATGGTCTCACCAAGGGTAACCATTTGGCCTTCAACAATGGCCAAGAATAGTTTTCAAAAAGCTAAAATAGTGCAGAAAGTCTTACGACCTCAAGCAGGCTTTCGCTTCTCCGAAGGCAGCGTGAACCTGGTGAGGTTTCGAAGATCAATATCGTATTATATAATAGACTACATAGAGCCAGGAAAATATCCCGTGGATTATCGCCCAGAGCACGGATTTATTCACCGACCACGATATCACCATTGCCAGTGCCGAGCCAAAACTGATACCCGTCCGTATTGTCTCTCCCCTGTATGACATTTTTTAATCCCTTCTCTGGTTCGTTGTTTGTCTCCCCCATGGGGGATATTTCCTTTCATAACATTTTAGCTTTTTGAAATTACCTGGTGAATGAGCATAGGGGTGTCTTTTTTTGCTGCATGCCCCTGGCCCAGACCTGGCATGCAAAGGCTGAGTTCTATGGATTACACAACCGCTTTATTACAGTTTCCTTACAATGCTCCAGCCAAATCGCGCCAGGGCAGGCCTTTAACAGGAGGCTTCAGTGTGCCCCGTACATCGGGGCACACGCGCAACACGGATTTGACTATTGTATGCCATGGCGGTCGGTGCTCCGATTTATCGGGGCCTGCCGGTGCATTACGTATAGGGCATGAGACAAAAAAAGACATCCCTATGCTCATGCGTTTCGCCAAGGACAACTATGTGGCCTCCTTTCTATTTTCCGGGGGCGTGACTACTCACGTAGTCAGTCCCGCCTTCGGCGGGATTTAGACTGTCCTTCGACTTTGCTCAGGATGGTGAGCGAAGCCGAACCAAAGTCTTAAAGTGATCAGAGGAGCCGTATTGCCGCACTTTGTTGAAGAAACAGTCGCTTCCCGCAGCAAACATGGCTTCAAGATGCGCCGTATCCCCGTTATTTCCTAACAGTCTTCAGCCTAAAACCTATCTACCTCCTAAGAAACTCGAGCAAGTTTCTTTCATGTATAACCCTGAAGCGAAGGGTCGGGGTCATGTGCTGAGTAGTTACCCGGGGGCTACGTGTTCAATTTCCTGTCCCAGTTGAATT
>Ga0307428_1000992_pt1 | contig 15280 bp, 15 predicted proteins | sample SalMarWE160240MG_FD_202161 | JGI IMG/M metagenome (GOLD analysis project Ga0307428, IMG submission 202161) | Salt marsh sediment microbial communities from the Plum Island Ecosystem LTER, Massachusetts, United States - WE1603-240 | ecosystem: Environmental > Aquatic > Marine > Intertidal zone >...
TACCAAGAAGGAGTACAACGCCTGCAATGAGGACCGTCATGCGCATGATACCCTCCATGTTTGCTGATACACGTATGAGTATATGACACATGATGTACAACTAGAAGATGAATCTTCTGAGATGATCGCCTTTGCTTGTGCTCTCCTCTTTGCCGATCCTGGCAACCCGTCGCCGGTGGTGGCGCCGACGCCGGTCGAATACCGAGTGTCCGGACTCAATGCGCGGGCGGCGCTCGCCGAGATCAATGCCTTTCGCCGGCGGCACGGGCTAAGGCCGGTTGTGCTCGACCAGCGCTTGAGCCGGGCCGCGGCGGCGCAGGCGCGGACTCAGGCGCGGCGCGGCAAGATCGGGCATCAAGGCGCCGACGGTTCGAAGCCCTGGGACCGGGCCAAGCGCGCCGGCTATGACGCTCATCTCACCGCGGAGAATGTCGCCTCGGGGCAGAAGTCCTTCAGCGAGGCGATGCGCGGCTGGGAGCGGAGCGCGCCGCACAAGCGCAATCTCCTCTTGCCCGATGCGCAAGCGGCGGGGGTCGCGGTAAGCTATCGCAACGGCCGGGCCTATTACACGCTAGTGCTCGGCGCCGAGTAGTTTTCCCCTCTCCCCTTGTGGGAGAGGGGCCTACGCCATTTGCGCCGCCAGCACCCCATGCTATTGACCGTCACCATGGCGTCATAGGCGAGGGGCTTGGGGAGCGGCATGAAGGAAGTCCTGGAAGAGCTTGAAATCCGGCGGGGAAGGGCGCGCGAAGGTGGCGGCCTCAAGCGCATCGAGGCGCAGCATGCGCGCGGCAAGCTCACGGCGCGGGAGCGGCTCCAGCTCCTGCTGGACGAGGGCTCCTTCGAGGAGTTCGACATGTATGTCGAGCACCGCTGCATCGATTTCGGCATGGAGCAGACCAAAGTCCCCGGCGACGGCGTCGTCACCGGCTGGGGCACCATCAATGGCCGTGTGGTCTACGTCTTCGCCAAGGACTTCACCGTGTTCGGTGGCTCGCTCTCCGAGGCCCACGCCGAGAAGATGGTCAAGATCCAGGACATGGCGCTGCGGAACCGCGCCCCGATTATCGGCTTGTTCGACGCCGGCGGCGCGCGCATCCAGGAGGGTGTCGCCGCACTCGGCGGCTATGGCGAGGTGTTCACGCGCAACGTGCTTGCGTCTGGCGTGATTCCGCAGATCTCGGTGATCATGGGTCCGTGCGCGGGCGGCGACGTCTATTCGCCGGCGATGACCGACTTCATCTTCATGGTCCGCGACACCTCCTACATGTTCGTCACCGGGCCTGACGTGGTGAAGACCGTGACCAAGGAGGAGGTCACCGCCGAGCAGCTTGGCGGCGCCAGCGTCCACACCACCAAGTCGTCGATCGCCGACGGCGCCTACGACAATGACGTCGAGACCTTGCTGCAGATGCGGCGGCTGATGGACTTCCTGCCGTCCAACAACCAGTCAGGTGTGCCGGAGATCCCGACGCTCGATCCTTGGGATCGCTTCGAGCATTCCCTCGACACGCTGGTCCCCGATCACCCCAACAAGCCCTACGACATCAAGGAGCTGATCCATAAGGTCGTCGACGAAGGCGACTTCTTCGAGATCCAGGCCGCCTTCGCCAAGAACATGGTGGTGGGCTTCGCCCGCATGGAAGGGCGCACCATCGGCATCGTCGCCAATCAGCCCATGGTGCTCGCCGGCGTGCTCGATAGCGACGCCTCGCGCAAGGCCGCGCGCTTCGTCCGCTTCTGCGACTGCTTCAATATTCCGCTCGTCACCTTCGTCGACGTCCCCGGCTTCCTGCCCGGGACTGATCAGGAGTACGGAGGTCTCATAAAGCACGGAGCGAAGCTCCTGTTCGCCTTCACCGAGGCGACGGTGCCGAAGGTGACGGTGATCACGCGCAAAGCCTATGGCGGCGCCTATGACGTCATGAGCTCCAAGCACATCAGGGGCGACGTCAATTATGCCTGGCCCTCGGCCGAGATCGCGGTGATGGGCGCCAAGGGCGCGGCCGAGATCCTCTATCGCGCCGAGCTCGGCGACGAGAAGAAGATCAAGAAGCGCATCGACGAGTACCAGAAGCGCTTCGCCAATCCCTTCGTCGCCGCGGAGCGCGGCTATATCGACGAGGTGATCGCGCCCTATGGCACGCGAAAGCGCGTCGCCCGGGCGCTGCAGATGCTGCGCAACAAGCAGCTCCAGAACCCCTGGAAGAAGCACGACAACATCCCGCTTTGAGGGGTCTACTTTCTTCCGAAAGCGCGTTCGTTTGTTGTATTCTTAGGTGAGAAAAAGCTTTGCTGAAGTCACTATGAGCGAATCTCCGAAGCAACTTTCGACTGCGTCAGCGGTTCTTAACTTCTTTGCGCTCCTCCCTCCCGGGAATAAGGGAGGAACGCGTAGTGTTTATGAGCTGATTTGCCAAACCTATAATTTGCAAAAGGGCTCTTTAGAGACTGATGTGTTTCTTCACGCTCAGCGCGACAACTTGATCAGACTGCACAAGGAGATCGATCTTTCGAATATAGGTTCTGAAGCCAAGCCGATCTATGCTGGTAGTATTCTAAATCTCTCCAACGTACTCAACAATCAGCTGAATGTAAAGAACTGGCAACACGTTAGGGCGCAGATCGACGACGCACTAAAGACTCTCGTAATTATGGATGACAAATTGCAGTTAGGTGTTCCTATTCCGGAGACTGCAAAGGCCGACATCTCAGATTTTGTCTCTCGTTTGGAGGCCATTTACTCCGAGCTATCGGACGCAGATATTCCACCAAAGCTTAAGATTGTACTCATGCCGCAGATCGCCAACTTGATCATGTTGCTGCGCAATTTCGAGGTTCTAGGATTTGATCGCGCGTGGGAAGTTGCTTCAGCGGCAATGATGACTGCGGCTCGTGAATTTAAGTATGCTGAGAGCCAGCCGACAAAACGTAGACTCGGGAAGCTTGTAGCAGTATTGGCTGTGGGCGTTGGTTTGCTTGCCTCTGTGAATTCCGGCATTGAACAAGCCGAAAAGCTTATTAGCAATGTGGGTGACTTATTCAGCGCGATTGAGGAAAGCCAGAGAGAGGAGATGCCCAGACTCGAACACAAGCCTACCCAAGATCCCGATACGCATGCCGTGCACCCGAGTGAGGCTGAATAATGTAGGCGATTATTGCGCTTGAGACTCGCACGGACGTGGCGAAGTGCGGCTATATCGACGACCTCCATCATGCCAACCTCGACGCGGAAGCGCGCGGTCAATGCGCCGCAGATGCAGCGCCACAAGCAACTCACGAAACCCTGGAAGAAGCACGGCAACATGCCACTGTGAGGTTTGCCTCGCGGAGTCAACAAAGCAACCTGATGTCCTACGCTGAACGATGGCTTGCATTGGCGGCCCGGATTAAGGGGCTTCAGAACTCCGGGGAGCTCTACGCCCTGTTTCAGAGCTACCAACGGGAGGATAACTACGGAGCCGGCAAATTTCTGCGCGAACAGTGCGGGCTTGTGGTTTTCGAACTCGAATTTTTTCGCAAGGACTTTTTCCAGTCGCTCCCATCTGAAGCGATTGCTCGCATCGATAATTTTTTGAATTCACGGCTTGCACAAGCGGCTAAAGATACCGGTACCGAACACAGAGGTGCTCGGGGGGCGCTAGTAGCTCTCGCGGCCGTCGAAGCTGAAATTACCTACATTCTTTCTGGGCGGCAGGAACTCATCAGGGCACGGTCTGAACGTGCTTTTTTGCTGCTCCAACGTCTGCTTGCGGTTGACCGGACGGCGAGTGCCGAATGGCTGGCGGCTTTAAACGAGGGCGAGACCGCGTGTGAAAGATTGGGCTCGGTACTTCTGCTTTCCCAAGGAATCTATGCATTTAAGGCTAACGCGGCAGGAGCCCGCACGGATCTAGTTTTTGCAGAAGCACCTGATGAATCTCTACTTGTACGGAGCGTCGAAGGTTTGGTTTTGACGGAGTGGAAGGTGGCGACCAGACAAAATGCCGTGACGAAATTCGCTGAGGCTCGCCTCCAGGCCGAAAAATACAAGCGGGGAGCCTTGGCTGGCATTGAATTGACTGGATACCGGTATTTGGTAGCAGTCTCCCTTAAGGAACTTCCTTCGACGTGCATTCCCGGCGACAGCGCCAGTAAGGAAGGAATTGTCTATCGCCACATCAATATCGCCGTGCAGCCGGACTTGCCTTCGATAGCTGCGCGGAAACGGCATTAGCCTCCAACGGTGAGGATATGGATGATCAGGCATTTGTTGTGGAGCTAGCGCGGTATCAGACGGGTTTGGAGGAAATCCTATCGCGCTTCAACCGAACTACCAGCGGCATCCATATTTACCGGGCCGATGACCCGATGCTTCGGCAATATGTGCATGAGTTGATTGATCTGTTCGCGGATGTCTTGGGCAGGAATAACAGGTACGGTACTCAGATCGCGCAGGAATTTAACGACGGCGTCTCCAATTTTACCGGATCACCTTCTTATAAGTGCGTCGAGAACATCCTGGCTGTTGTTCGGGCTGCTCAGACTCGCGTTGGACGAAACCCAAGTGCGATTTCGGCAACCAAATCGCCTTGGGATCTCGGAGTTCGAGAAAATGTATCTATCATCCATGGTCGCGACGAGGCGAAGTGGCGAGAGCTAAAGGATATCGTTCAAGAAGAGTTTGGACTGAACCCAATTGTTTTGGTCGAAAAGCCCGACGCGGGTTGCAACACAGTCGTTGAGAAATTTGAACACTACGCCGTGATCTGCAGCTATGCCATGGCGGTATTTACGCCCGACGACGAAGTCACCTCGGGAGCCGGGACATATTTGCAGGCCAGACCGAATGTAATCTACGAGCTAGGCTGGTTTTGCGGAAAACTGGGTCGGTCCAATGCGATGCTGCTGCTAAAGGACAAGACTGCGCTTTTTTCCGACTTTGGAGGCATCATTCAGAAACGCTTCTCGCAAAACATTTCAGAGAAAACCGCCGAAATGAGAAGAGACCTGGTCGCGGCGGGGATTATCAGAGCGTCTAGGTGAGCCCGGGAACTTATCCCCGCCTCCCATGCCCGCGTTAAACTCACCCCATCCCTCGTCCATGAGGACGCGAGCTGCAGACCGTCTGCCTCTCGGGATGAGGGACGCGGCGCCCGAGGAAGGCGCGGGGACGACACGGCCCAAGTGGATAGCAAGCCGTGACCCCGCGTCAGTGTAACGGTGCGGCCTCGGGGGTCTTATGATCCGCCCACCGCCGTGGGAACCGGCGGTCATCGGGTGAGGCCTTTCACGTCGAGAGGCCTGTGCCAACTGCGTAGGGTAAGGCGGCGGAACGAGGCTTCAATATCGCCGCAAGTGTTCAGGTTGCGCTATCGCTGGCGCTGCTTGAGCGCGTGCGGGGCGCCGAGAGGCTGCCCTAGACTGCAGTAGGATCGCGGCCGCTCAGCGCCCCGCAAGTCCTCGCGTTCTTTGAAAAAATTCGGGCTCATAGAGCTACGGGGTGATGACGCTTGCGCGCTCGATCTGCTGCGGTACAAGCAACGGCGGATGCGGCCATCAACGGGTTTTGGTTAACGCAAGGCCTCAGTCAGATCGGCCTTCATAGAGGGAGCAGGAGTATGAAACCCACGCATGTCATGATCGGTCTCGCTTCACTTGTGGGCGCCGCCCTCGTTGCCGGCTCGGCGCTCGCGGTGCCAGCCGTCTTTTCCCCCACCGGTCACCTCAATGTGCGCAGCGGTCCCGGCTTCCAATATGGGGTGATAGCTCAAATGCCGGCCAACAAGCGGTTTCCGGTCACCGGATGCATTCAGGATTATTCCTGGTGCAGTGTCGTCGTGGGCGATGTCACGGGCTGGGCGTCGGCGCCTTATCTCGTCACCGACGCCGGCGGCAAGCCGACCAACCTGCAAGTGTCCGGCGCCCAGCTCGGCATTCCGATCGTCGTGCCGACCCCGGGTGCGGTGGTTGTCGCTACGCCGCCGGTCGGCGCCATGGTCCCGGTCGCACCCGAGGTCGGCGTGGTGGAGCCGGTCGTTCCGGCGCCCCAGGTTCTTTCCTATGTGACGCAGCAGGCGGTTGAACCGGTCCTCGTCGACGGCGAAGTGATGGTCGGCGCCGTGCTGCCCGCAGCGGTTCCGGTCTATCCGGTCCCGGCGTCGCCTTACGTCTATTCCTACGTCAACGGCCAACGGGTGCTGGTCGAGCCGTCGGCGCGGAGGATTGTCTACGTCTTCTGAAGGCGTCTGGTCACCCAGTTGTGATCCTTGCCTGCCGTCCGCATCTGGTATCTGAACGGCCATGTCGATCGTCCCGCCATTCACCGAAGCAACGGCGATCCAGAAGGTCCGGCTCGCCGAGAACGCCTGGAACAGCCGCGATCCGGAGAAGGTGTCGCTGGCGTACACGCCGGACAGTCGCTGGCGAAATCGTGCCGAATTTGTCAATGGCCGCGACGAGATCGTTCGCTTCTTGACGCGCAAATGGGCGAAGGAGCTGGACTATCGCCTGATCAAGGAGCTGTGGGCCTTCGCCGGCGATCGCATCGCCGTTCGCTTCGCCTATGAATGGCAGGACGACAGCGGCAGCTGGTTCCGGTCTTACGGCAATGAGAATTGGGAGTTCGACGCCGCCGGGCTGATGCGGCGCCGCTACGCGTCCATCAACGATCTGCCCATCACGGAGGCGGAGCGAAAGTACCACTGGCCGCTTGGCCCGCGGCCCGAGGATCATCCCGGTCTGTCTGAGCTCGGTCTCTAGACGCCTCGGCCAAGGTCTTGGCAGATTGGCATGCGGCGAGGTCTATGCCGGTTGCCATCGTCTCATTACAATGTGCCATCTGATCAAGGAAAGTGCATGACCAGTCATCTCAATGCTACCAGGCTTGCGGTCCTCGCGATGATGCTGCTGACCGCGGGCCAGACGCTCGCCGAGACGCCCATCGCCTCCGCCACCTTCAAGTGCAAGGACGGTAAGAGCATCGACGCGACCTTCTATGCCGACAAGGTGGATCTAAAGCTCAGCGACGGCCGCACCATGGGGCTGCCGCAGGTTATCTCGGGCTCAGGGACGCGGTACGCCAACAAGGACGAGAGCTTCGTGTTCTGGAGCAAGGGCAACACCGCCTTCGTGACCGAAGGGTCGGACGAGAACATGACCTTTAAGGACTGCGTCACCGGCAAATAGCCGCGCACGCTCAGCGCGTCCATGCGATCGCGAAAAAGATCAACGCCGCAAGGCCGGCGGCAGCGGGGACGGTAATCACCCAGGCGGCGACGATGTTGATCAGGTGTGAGCGGCGCACGAGCTTCCGGCGTTGCAGTTCTTCCGGGTCGGGACGCGCCGCCGGCTTGACCGGCTCATGCCGCTTATGCGTCCAGATATAGTGCCGGCGCCGGCGACTGTGGGTGGTGTAGTACTCCCGGAAGAAGCCGACCCCGAACACGGCGCCGACGGCGATGTGGGTCGTGCTCACCGGCAGTCCGAACTGAGAGGCGACGAGAACCGTGAGGCCCGCCGAGAGCGCGACACAGTAAGCCCGCATCGGGTTCATTTTGGTGATCTCTTCGCCGACGATGCGCACGATGCGAGGCCCGAACAGAAACAGCCCGAGGCTGATGCCCGCGGCGCCGATCAGCATCACCCAGAACGGGACTCCGATCTCGGGAGCGAGTTGCCCCTCCTCGACGCTGTGCAGAATAGCCGCCAACGGGCCGACGGCATTGGCCACGTCGTTGGAGCCGTGGGCGAAGGAGAGTAGTGCTGCGGAGCAGATCAGCGGCAGATTGAACAGCTTCCGCAGGGACTGATTGCGGTTCTCCATGCCTGCCGATTGGGCGTAAACCCAAGGCTTGGCCACCACGTAGGTCAGGGCATAGGTGAGAATGGTGAGTGTGCCGACCACCAGCAGCCCCGGGCGCCAGATGTGGCTCAGCCCTTTGACGATCAAATAGCCTATGAAGGTTGCGGCCATCAGCGCCACCAGCGCCGGCACCCATCGTCGTGCGGCGCCGATCTTGTCGTCCTGATAGATGAGATTGACCTTGATGAAGGCCAGGAACAGCGCAGCGACAATGCCGCCGACTAGAGGCGAAATCAGCCAGCTCGTGACGATGGCCGAGACGACGAGCCAGTTGACGGCGCCGGTGCCGACTGCGGCAATGCCAGCCCCCAACACGCCACCGACGATCGCGTGCGTCGTCGACACAGGCGCGCCGAGATAGGTAGCAAGATGCACCCACAGTGCGGAGGCGAGTAGCGCCGACATCATGACCCACACGAACACCTGGCTGTTGAGGATCAAGGCGGGATCGACAATGTCTTGGGAGATGGTTCTGACCACGTCGCCGCCGGCGATCAGGGCACCGGCGCATTCGAAGATGGCGGCGATGACCAGCGCCCCGGTCATGGTCAAGGCCCGCGCGCCAACCGCAGGGCCGACATTGTTGGCGACGTCATTGGCGCCGATGGTCAAGGCGGTGTAGCCGCCGATCACCGCGGCGACGATGATCAGCAGCGCGTTGGCCTCGGCTCCGATCTGATAACTTGCCAGCACGCCGGCGATGACGAGGAACAGAAGCGCCACCGCGACGGCAGGAAGATTGCGCGTGACCGAGCGCGTGGCTTCCTCCAGGCGCTCAATCTTGCGGAGGTCCTTGTCGAGCGAGGTCTTGAGAACGCTGGCCGTCTGGGCTGGTGCGGCGTCGTCGCGGTGTGCCATCGGATTGCGGTCCCCCCAGGTCCCCTATTTTGGTAGGTCATACGGGGTCTTAGGCCGGCTCACAACAACTCGGCTGCCATCGGTCCCAGCTGTTATGTGGTCTGGTGCAAGGCCGGCTGAGCGCAACCTGTCATCGGGAGGAGGGGGTAAGCCGCTGACCAGAGGCGATCCCGCGCAAGACCTCGGCAAGTTGTGACGCCCGAACCATCGAAGCGGCCTTGTCCGGATGCACCCACAGCGTGCGGCGGCTTTGCTGCTCTGGCCAGGAGAGGTGCTGACACTCGGCGTGCAGAGGGTAGACGTCGACGCTGCACTTTGCCCAGGACAAGAGATGCAGGCGCTTTGCGTAGCGAAACGAGCCGATTGGCTGCGCGCCCACCTCGCCCTTGATGCCTGCCTCCTCGAAAGCTTCGCGGGCCGCCGTCTCGTGATCGGCGATGCCGGCCTTGGGCCAGCCCTTTGGAATGCTCCAGCGGCCGAAGCCGCGCGTGGTGATCAAGAGCACGAGCCGGCCGTCCGCCGTTTCGACGTAGGGGAGAGCCGCGACCTGCTTCAATGGCGTCATGAGACATGCCCCTGAGCAAATGCTGGGAAGGGGTGCTTCCTGCCTCGGCCAATGTCAAGGTCAGGGGTGATTGATTGTAGTGTGGCAAATGCCACAGCGCCGGCAGCGGGGCTGCGCCATAATCCCCCTGCCGCGAAAGTCGCGGTGATTACTCCTCAAATCCCTGGCGCCGCCATCTGCACCTCGGTGGCGGCAAAGGAGAGAAAGCCCGGCAGGCGGACCGCTGGGCTTTCTTCTTGTTGGGAGGATTGGGGGCGGCCGTTGCGTAAGGCCGCAACGCGAAACGCGCGCTAGCTCTTGCGGGCGCACGCGCACGTCAACGGTCAGCGGCGCGCCCGGCCGCTAACTTTACAAGCCTGTGCCAAACCTGCGTGGCAAAACACAGCTCAAAGACTACGACTCGTTTCCGACGCTTGAGCAGCTTCCGCTGTGGGGCTTTGACGGGAGCTCGACCCAGCAGGCCGAAGGGCACAGCTCGGATTGCGTACTCAAGCCGGTCGCGGTCTACCCGGATGGCGCGCGCACCAACGGTGTCCTGGTGATGTGCGAAGTTATGATGCCCGACGGCAGCCCGCACCCCTCGAACATGCGCGCAACCATCCTCGACGATCCAGGCGCGTGGTTCGGCTTCGAGCAGGAATATTTCTTCTACGAGGATGGCCGACCGCTCGGCTTCCCGTCGGCTGGCTATCCAGCCCCGCAGGGCACCTACTACACGGGCGTCGGCTACAAGAATGTCGGCGACATCGCCCGCAAGATGGTCGAAGAGCACCTCGACCTCTGCATCTTTGCCGGCATCAACCACGAAGGCATCAACGCCGAAGTGGCGAAGGGCCAGTGGGAGTTCCAGATTTTCGGTAAGGGCTCAAAAAAAGCCGCCGATGAGATGTGGATGGCCCGCTACCTGCTGGAGCGGCTGACAGAAAAATACGGCGTCGACATCCAGTATCACTGCAAGCCGCTCGGCGACACTGACTGGAACGGCTCCGGCATGCATGCCAATTTCTCGACGACCTATCTGCGCGAGACCGGCGGCAAAGCCTATTTCGAAGCGTTGATGGAAGCGTTCAAAGCCGCCAAGGACGATCACATCGCGGTCTACGGACCGGACAACCACATGCGGCTGACCGGCAAGCACGAGACCGCCGCCATTACCGATTTCACCTACGGTGTGGCTGACCGCGGCGCTTCGAGCGTGCCGCACAGCTTTATCAATAACGATTACAAGGGCTATCTGGAAGACCGCCGTCCCAACTCGCAAGGGGACCCCTACCAGATCGCTTCGCAGATCCTGAAGACGATCGACTCCGTGCCGAAGGACGCCAAACAATCGGCTGCAGCATAGTCGCGCAAACCGCATCCGATCGCTTTTGACCTGTCGCGCGACGACATCCCCTCTCCCCTCGTGGGAGAGGGCTTTCTGCCCCGACCCCCGGACTTGATCCGGGGGCCTTGCGCAAGCCGCATGGCGGAAAGGGTGAGGGGTGATCAAGCAAAGTTTGTCATACCCGCGAAGGCGCCCCTGATCAGTGCCAGCAATGCCTCGAAGGCGTTCGATCTCCGCTGCGAGGTGCGGAAGTGGATGATCGCCTGTGTTCACGAGCGCTATCCGGAGGCACTGCCCCGTCTCCGGGCGGACGTCCAGGATCAGCGGACCATCACGTCCAAAACCAAGGCCTTGGTGGACGGAGGGTTGTCCCTTTCGGACCGGAAAACGGGGGTGGCCTAAGGCCCCCTTATCGCGTTAGTTTCCAGCGAGAACGCGGGGGTTCAGGGATGCGAGGGGCCCATTTCGTCGCCGTCCTGTTGCTTTCAGCCGAGGTCTTGGCCTTGGGGGCTGCCGGTCCCGCATGGGCCGAGGAGCCCGCTCCAGCCGCCGCACCTGCGCCCGCGATGGTGGCGCCGACGGCTACAGCTCAGCCGGAAACGGCTTCAGAGCCGGCACCTACCGCGCCAGGGAGCGTCGAGCCGCAGGCAACGGCGGGGGTAGGGGACGTGGCGGAAGGGCCGCCGGTTCCGGTCGATCCAGTGGTGGCGATCATTCGCGCCAAGCTTGGCGACGCCGCGGTCACCAAGGGTTTCAATACCGACGATGTCGGCGCGCTGCAGACCTTCTACGCCAAGAGGGCTGGCGGCCCGTTATGGATGACAGAGATGGGCCTGTCGGCGAAGGGGCAAGCGGTCTTGTTCGAGATCGCCCGCGCCGACGATTGGGGCCTCGATGCGTCGGCCTTCGACCTGCCGGCCTCCGGGGCCCTGCCCACCAACGACGAGGCGCAGGCCCTCGGTGAGATCAAGCTCGACCTCGCCATGCTGAAATATGCCCGCTACGCCCGAGGCGGCCGTTTCGATCCCCAGGAGGTGAGCAAGCTTTACGACCAGACCCCGCCGGTCCGGAATCCGGCCACGGTGCTGGCTGAGATCGAAGCAGCGGACGCGCCGGATGACTATCTCCGCTCGCTTCACCCCAAGCATGAGCAGTTCGAGCGCCTGCGTCAGGCCCTGCTCGCCGCGCGCAGTAAGAACGATGACGACGCGAAGGCCAAGGGCAGCGACAAGGACATCAAGCGACTGATCATCAACATGGAGCGCTGGCGATGGCTGCCAGAAGACCTCGGCTCCGTCTATGTCTGGAACAATTCGCCCGAGTTCATGCTCTATGTCGTCAAGGACGGAAACCGGATCTATGCCGACAAGACTCTAGTCGGTACGCCGGGTTATGCCACGCCGGTCTTCTCGGCGGACATGAAGACCATCGTCTTCAATCCGGACTGGGTTGCGCCGGAGACTGTGGTGACAGAGAACCTGTTGCCGCCGCTAAGCCAGGGCAACTATTCGATCCTCAAGATCCACAAGCTGTCGGTCTATTATCAAGGCAAGCCGGTCGACGTCTCGCGGGTCAATTGGACCCGCTCCAACATTCTCGGCTACACGTTCACCCAGAGGGGCGGGCCGTCGAATGTGCTCGGCAAGGTCAAGTTCCTCTTTCCGAACCGGCACACCGTCTACATGCATGACACGCTGCCGGTGCGGAAGAAGTGGTTCAAGCAATCGGTGCGCATGATCGGCCACGAATGCGTGCGCATGGCGAAGCCAGACAAATTCGCGCAAGTGCTCCTCGCCGCGGACAAGGGCTGGCCGGAGAGCAAGGTGAAGGAGTTGTGGGACAAGGAGCTCAACGCTCCGGTCTCGATCGACCGCAAGATCCCCGTGCACATGGTCTATTTCACCGCGGTGGTCGACGATGATGGCAAGGTCTCCACCTTCGCTGACGTCTATGGTCTCGACCGGAAGCTTGCTGCGGCGCTGTTCGGCGACACGGCGGGCTTTCCGCCGCCGCCGCCGGACAGCAAGCCGACCGAGACACAGGAGGCCTCGAGTGCGCCACGTCCGTCACGACGGAGCGGGGGCGGCACCGGTATTGCTGCCTCACTTGGCTTCCTCGACGATTAGGCTCACGCCTCTTGCCAGTAGGGTTTGGCGCGGAGTCGCCCCAGCCAAGCATTGATGTTGGCGTAGCTGCCGATGTCGAAGTTGAGGTAGGCCGGGCCGGTATCGAGCCGCGGACCGATCAGAAAATCGACCACGGTCAAGGGCCCGAGGACGTAATCACGGCCTTCGAGCTGCTGGTCGAGGACCGGCAGGAAGCGGTTGAGGCGCGCATGGGCGTCGGCGAGGATGCCCGGCTCGTTGCCGGGCTGATTGAGGACCTTCGGCTTGATAATGATTTCCCAGGCGATGGCGTCCATCGCGGCTTCGGGGCCGCCGATCCACCAGCAGATCCACTGATCGATCAGGGCCGCCGTCTTGGCGTCGGCGCCGCCGAGGGCCCGGTCCGGCCGCTTGGCGGCAAGGTATTTCAGGATGGCGGGCGATTCCCACAAGACGAAGCCGTCCTCTTCAAGGGTCGGAATGCGGCCGTTCGGATTCTTGGCGAGATATCCGGCCGAGCGGGGCTCGCCGATCCGGGGATCGAGCGGCACCTTCTCCAGCGGGATGCCGAGCTCGGCCGCCAGCAGCCGCACTTTGCGGGCGTGCGGCGAGGGTTGAAGCTCGTAAAGAGTGATGGTCATGTCGGTCAGGTCCGTTTGTTAAGGAAGCGCAGCACTGCCTCGTTGACCCGCTTGCGAGGTCACGAACATGTGTACCGTATAGGGGGTAGGGGAATCCCGCGAGCGCAACGCCGAGCGGCTCCTCAGCCACAAGAGGCATGGGCCCGGAGAGAAGCGTTACGGCGAGACAAGCCGCTGCCACAAGGACTTTTCGGGTGACTTCCGTCATCGCGCCTTCGGGGCTGGGTCGTGTGCGCAGTTCGGGCGCAAAGTAGCGTCCCCGGCGCGGCGAAAACATGACAGTGAAGCCCGTAGGCAAACGCTGAAGAGGCTGCTATCCACCTCCCCAGCGCCCGGGGGATGGGCGCAATTTTGCCCTCTCCAATGGCTAGGGTTCGAACTTCCGGGGATGCGCCGCAAGGACGGGCGCCAGCCTAAAACAAGCAAACCATGATCAAGCGTTTCGTCATTGCCTTCGTTGTTGTCGCGCTGTTCCTCGGCGGGGTCGCCTATTTCAACCTCGTGTTCAAGCCGGCGATGATCAAGGAGTTCATCGGCAAGATGGCGCCGCCGCCGGCGACGGTTACGGCAACAAGCGCCGGCACCGAAAGCTGGATCGATCACGTGCAGTCGATCGGCACACTGATCGCCATCAAGGGTGTGAACGTGGCGCCGGAGGTCAGCGGCATCGTCAAGGACTACTTCTTCGAAAGCGGCGACAATGTCGATAAGGGCGCGAAGCTCGTCCAGCTCGACACCTCGGTGGAAGAGGCGGATCTTGCCAAGAACCGCGCCGTGCTGCTGGAAGCCAACGCCGACCTCGCGCGGCAGTCGAGCCTCGTCAAACGAGCGATCGTGTCGCAGGCCGTGGTCGATTCGACGACGTCGAAACGCGATACCGCTGCGGCGCTGGTCCAGCGCATGGAAGCGGTGATCGCCCAGAAGAACATCACCGCGCCGTTTGCCGGCAAGCTCGGCCTACGCCGGGTGGAGAAGGGGCAGTACGTCAAGGCCGGCGATCCGCTGGTCTGGCTGCAAGCGCTCGATCCGATCTGGATCGACTTTCCGGTGCCTGAAGGCGATGTCGGCAAGCTAAAGAAGGGGGCCCCAGTCGAGCTCAACGTTAACGCCTATCCCAAGGAGGTGTTCAAGGGCGAGATCGAAGCCTTTGATGCGCGCGTTGCCGAGGATACGCGCACCTTGATGGTGCGCGCGAGGCTGCCCAACCCAGACCACAAGCTGCTGCCCGGCATGTTTGCCAACGTCAAAGTGTTGACCGGCGGGCCCAAGAAACTCGTCACGGTGCCGCGGACAGCGGTCACCTACGGGCTCTACGGCGACAGCATCTGGGTGGTGAAAGAGGGCAAGCCCGAGCCGCAGAAGACGGCGAGCACGGGTGACGTCGCGGTGCCGGAGCCAAAGCTGACGGTCGAGCGGCGCTTCGTCCGCGTCGGGCCGAGCCGCGAGGAATCGGTCGCCATCCTTGAAGGCGTCAACGCCGGAGAGCAGGTGGTGACCAGCGGCCAGCTCAAGCTGCACCCCGACGCGGCCATCAAGATCGACAATTCGCGGCCCCTCACTCCGCAGGCGCAACGTCCGAAGCAATAGCCGCCATGTCCTTCACCGACATTTTCATCAAGCGGCCGGTGCTCGCCATGGTGGTGAGCCTGTTGATCCTGCTGATCGGGGCGCAGTCGGGCTTCAAGCTGCCGATCCGGCAATATCCGGAGCTGTCGAACACCACCATCACCGTAACGACGGTTTATCCCGGCGCCAACGCCGACCTGATCCAGGGCTTCATCACCGTCCCCATCCAGCAGGCGGTTGCGAGCACCGAAGGCATCGACACCCTGGTGTCGTCCTCGACGCAGAACGTGAGCACGGTCACCCTCAATCTGAAGCTCGATGCTGATCCAGACCGGGCCATGACCGACGTGCTGTCTAAGGTCGCCCAGATCAAGG
>Ga0307428_1000993_pt1 | contig 15279 bp, 16 predicted proteins | sample SalMarWE160240MG_FD_202161 | JGI IMG/M metagenome (GOLD analysis project Ga0307428, IMG submission 202161) | Salt marsh sediment microbial communities from the Plum Island Ecosystem LTER, Massachusetts, United States - WE1603-240 | ecosystem: Environmental > Aquatic > Marine > Intertidal zone >...
AGATCGAATCACTGAAAGTGTTGTTCGACTAGCCGAACGAAATCCTTGTTGCACCCATCCACGTTCACGGCCAATGCCATCAACTTCCCCACGCTTCTTTCTCTCGTGCGACAGAAGGGTTAGCTCCCGAAGCGGATTTTAATCATCGAGGCAGTAAATCGCAACTTATGCCCGTCAAGGAAGCGGCCCAGATTGGCCTGCCTGCCAGGCGCGCCCCCCAAGGCAGGAGGTGAGGAAGGTGTGGTCGCCTCGGCAGAATGCCCGAGGTCCCCCTTTTCCTTGCCGGTTTCCCTCGCCCCTGCACCCCCATGGAGACCGGAAAATCGAATAGTTGCGTCCGCCGAGTCTTGGCACGACCCCTGCTTGTTCCTTTGGACCAAAGGGAGGGGCCCATGGCGGATATGTCGCGGGAAAAGGCCACCGAGCAAACGGCACCGGGGACAGAGCGGAAACATCCTCGGTACCCGTATATCTCCCCCCTGACCTACCGCGAGCTCGGACCGGCCAGAACGGGTCGGATTCTCAATCTGAGCGAAGGGGGGTTGATGGTCGAGCTCCCAGAGCGCTACCCCCCCGGGGCCGCGTTTGACCTCCTTGTCCATCTCGACCAAAGAGCGATCCACCCTCAGGCCGAAGTCGTCTGGTCGCAGGACCGTCCCGATGAGGCAACGAAGGTATACCTGCATGGGTTGAGGTTCACCAGGCTCGACCTCCAGGATCGCCTGACCGTGGAGCTCTTCTTGGCCGTCGCCCTCGACGGGAAGGATGGGCCGAGAGAGGGTCGGTAACTATTACCATCCTCACCATGTAAACCTTACACCTTTCCTTGTCCAGAAACCCGCTTCGACCTCTCACCCTCGGATTGAGGCTTCCATCAAGAAACGTCGAAGATCAGAGCAATCATCCCCCATGGACCTGACCCTCTTTCGGCCCATGGCATGGACGTTGCCCTTTCCACTACCTGGCCGGGAGGGAACCCGTCTTTCGGGGACCGCTCCTGCGAAAGGGGGTGAGGGCCGGAAGGATCTGCAGAGCATCTTAGGGCGCAATGGCGAAACGCAACCCATTCTATCCGAGGAGGGATTTCAAGATGAAAAAGGCCATACTACCGATCATTGCAGCGATGATCGTGGGCCTCGTGGCAGCCCCGGCCGCCTGGGCCGGCGGCAAGGCCGCTGAACTCACCAAGCAGTGCCAGGAGGCGGTGAAGCAGGACCCCAACTCCAGCGGCGCAAAGCTGTGTCAAGAGGGACTCACCCTCCACAAGCAGGGCAAAGACAAAGAGGCCATGGCCAAGATGCAGGAAGGGCTGGCCCAGCTCCAGCCGGCGAAGGCCCCGACGGGGAAACCGTATTAAACTGTCCGGCCAGCAGGGGGAGGGCTTGTGCCCTCCCCTTTCTATTCGAAACTGCATTGGAACGGAAAAGCGCCGCACGGCAGATCAAGGAGTGAAATATGGGGAAACGGTGTGTAATTCTGATGGTTTCTTTGCTTCTTCTCGGGTTGCCGCTTCGGGGTCTTGCGCAGGAGAAACCCCCGAAACCTGACGAACCCGAGCAACCCGCCGCAATGGAGCAGAAGGCGGTCGAGCTTCAAGTCGTCCGCGACACGGTGGCGGCCGGGATCAGCGATCGAGAACCGATAGACGCGGGTGAGGTGTTTTCCCCTGGCCTCGACCGGATCTATTACTTTACCGAGGTCCAGTCGCAGAGCCCCAGCACCGAGATCACCCACGTCTGGTACTACGGTGACCGCGAGATGGCACGGGTCACCTTGCCCGTCGAGGGGTCCCGGTGGCGGACCTGGAGCAGCAAGCAGATCTTGCCCTCGTGGACCGGGAAGTGGACGGTCGAGGCGGTTTCGGCGGACGGGACGGTTGTCGCCTCCCAGGCTTTTTCCGTCGAGGCCGGTTCGGCCAGCACGGCTGGTTCGGCCACCGCGCCCGAGCCAGGTCCGGCCCGGGAACCTGAGCCGGCCGGCACCGCAGAAAAGAAATAAAGACCTCGCATACGAGTCACAGAGCAGAGGGTCCTGCCGGGCGACATGGGGTGAAGGGCAGACCGGTGGCCATTTCTACTCGGATTGGACCTTTCTCAGGGTGGGTCTGTATGCAGAGACTATCGGATTTTCTATCCAGTCTCCCGCGCGGGCGTTTAACTCGAAGACTCTCAATTCACTGACCATCAAATCGAATGAGGCGTACGTCACTTGGGGACCGGTATCCACACTGAATAAGTCCTGATAAATCACGGTCGTTTGCGTTCCGTCCATGATGCCCCGGGCTGTCGCGACAAAATCATCCAAATCTCGAATCGGCTTCCCGTTCAGCTCTTTGATAATGACCCGCCTTGCCGCTGGATCCTTCCCGTCGTAGACGCCCAAGGACGAAAACGCACTCCCGATCTGCACGCTGTTCATGAACACCCCATCGCCGGCGTAATTAAACCGCCTTCTGAAGTCCGCCGAAATATCTTGAAAGGTCCCCCCACCAAACAAGACGAACTCCTTGGTTTTTTGCCGCTCCAGCTCGAGTACCGGCAGCTCAACAACCACTGCCTCCTTTCGCCTCAACACCGTAAGCGTGACCGTCTGATTAACCTTCTGATCAACGAGCTTATCAAAGAGGTACAAGTTGTCGCCGATCAACTGTTTGCCGACTGACCAGACAATGTCACCAGGTTTGAGGATATGTTCGGCCGGCAAGGTGGGAATGATTCTTTGAATCTGGATAACCTTTGTGGAGCGAGGAAAGTGCCGCTTATATTCATTGCGGTACTCGTCGGCAATGCCGATGTGTTTTGTGGCATCATCGAGGTTCACGTAACCCAGTTGAATTCCGATCTGCCCTCGCTGGGGTACCTCGCCTTTCGTAATCGCCCGGAGGGAATCCCGGACGTATTCAATGGGCAGCTCGAAACTCGAGGTCTCTGTGCCGGCAAAATGGATGCCGACGACGCGCTCATCTTCGCTAAAGACGGGAGATCCACTCGATCCTCCCGTTCTGTCAAAGCTCGTATGAATCGTGGATGAGTGCCGCTTACCCTTATCGACTTTGGAATTGACCACCATGCCGATCTTGACTGAATATTCCTCTCTCTCATTATTGCCGATCAAGAGGACTGTTTGCTGCGGCTCCAACTCGAAGGAGGAGCCCAGCTTTGCCGCTTTCAACGGAAACGGGACTGACGACACATCGAACTGGATGAAGGCGAAATCATGGTAATAGTCGTAGTAGAGCATTTTCCCGTCGGTCGAACTGCCGTCCAGGAAGGTAATCCGTATGTGCGCGGGACTGGTTGAAGTGATGTGGCGGTTGGTGGCAATGATTCCGCGCTGTGCGTCGACAACAAAACCCGTACCGTGCCATGTGCCAGGCTGATCTAATCCGAGGTTGACCTGTGCGGTGACTTCGAGGTTGACGACGGTTGGCTTGAGCCGCTCAATCGTTTGGGCCCATTTATTGGCAGACGCAACCCCAGGGTGAGCCCAGACGAAGAAGAGCGTCCAAAGGATGATGTGTATTCGCCGATTCATCGTGGTCATGCGCCGACTCCGACCGAAAAATGGCCAAGCTCTCGTCAGAGTCAAGAGGGTTTGCAAGCTATATGCCAAAGCAAAATAAGGTGAAAAATAAGGGATTAGGTGGTTTCTTTTAAGAAGAGTGTGAACGTCGTCTGTGACGCTTTCCCGGACGCTGGCTCTTTTCCCGGCGACCCGAGTGGAAGCGACTATCCCCACCGGCCGACGACCGCATTGGACGCCGCGGCCGGGAGGGGAGGTCCTTTCGCGGCGTGATGAAGAGGCTCTCATCGGGCCACTCGACCGGGATCTTGTAGCCCAGCATCTTTTCGATGGGCTCGAGGCCCGTGACAAAGACCTCGTCGGCCATGGTAATCGCCTTGCCGGAGGCTCCCGCGCGGGCCGTCCGGCCGATCCGGTGGACGTAGTCCTCCGGATTCTGGGGGAGGTCGTAGTTGACGACGTGGCTCACCCCCTCGATGTGCAGTCCTCGGGACGCGACGTCCGTCGCGACGAGGATCGGGAGTTGCCCGGCCTTGAACTCTGCGATCATCCGGAGGCGCTTTTTTTGATCGAGGTCGCCGGTGATGCTCCGGCTCTGGTAGCCGTGCAGGTCGAGCCGGTCCGCCAGCCACTCGGCCTCCCGTTTGGTATTGGTGAACATGAGGATCCGTTCCCCCTTCTCCCGCTTGAGCAGGCCGAGGAGCAGGGAAAACTTCTCACGCCGTTCCACATGATAGAGGACTTCTTCCACCTCCTGAACTGTCAGGTGCTCGGGCGTGGTCGAGACCCGGACCGGGTCGTTCATGTACTCGTAGGCAAGCTCCATCTCGCGGTAGCCCAGGGTGGCTGAGAAGAGGAATGACTGGCGACTCTGGTAGGGCGGCATTCGCCGCAACACGTACCGGATGTCCTTGATGAACCCCATGTCGAACAAGCGGTCCGCCTCGTCGATCACGAGCACCTCGATCGCCTTGAGGTTAAAGACTCCCTGTTTGAGGTAGTCGATGAGGCGACCAGGGGTCCCGACGACCAGATCCATGGGTTCGCGCAGGGCCGCGCGCTGCCTTTCGTAATCGATGCCTCCGTAGACGGCGAGGGTCCGCAAGTCGGTGAATCGACCGAGCAGGCGGGCGTCCTCGTGGATCTGGACAGCCAGCTCCCGCGTCGGGGCAACGACGAGGGCCCGCGGCTTCCCCGGCGTCGGGCGCGTTGTGCTCCGGAGCAGACGCGTGAAGGCGGCAATGAGAAACGCAGCGGTCTTCCCCGTCCCGGTCGGAGCTTGACCGGCCACGTCCTTGCCCGCAAGGGCAAGGGGAATCGTCTCTTCCTGGATCGGCATACAGACCGAAAAGCCAGCCGCAGTGATGCCCCGCTGGACGGTCTCGGGGAGGTTGAAGTCACGGAAGGTCAGGGGCATCCGTGCGTGTCCTTTGACGGGAACATGGATGTCTGGACAACCCTTTCTCGCATCTACCATAGCAAATCGAAGCTCGCTTGAGAATTCGGAAAGTCCTCCCCACAATGTCCGAGCCTTGACACCCTGTACCCCGTGAGACATATTGAGACGCCCTTCAGCAGATACGGAGCGTGCACCTTGGAGAAAATCAGGGGGATAACCAGAAACGGAGAGTGCAATGAACGGGCACATGAGTGACACACTGGTGATCAGGCTGGAGAGACTCGAGCGGGAGAACCGCCGATTGAGACGCGCAGGAGCCGTGGCCCTGGCCGGGATCGTCTTTCTAGTGCTGATGGGTCAAACCCCGTCCGGGGAGGTGGCCAAGGTGGTCGAAGCCACGCAGTTCGTCCTTCGAGATTCGAAGGGGGACACGCGCGCCGTGCTGGCCCTGGGAGCTGACGGATCGGTGGGCCTGGGCCTCTCCGATGAGGCCGGAACCGCCCGCGCCTGGCTGTCCCTCGGCCCACAGGGATCCCCGAGCTTCGCCCTCTTCGATCGACGAGCAAGGCCCCGGGCCACCCTGCGCCTGTGGCCTGATGGTGTGCCACGCTTGGCCCTCAACGACAAGGATGGGAATGTCATCTGGAGCGCGCCGTGACGCCACCCTCCTGGGGCCGATGGGAGGCCGATTTTCTTGACAAAGGAAAAGGGCTATGGTACCAGGGATGAAACCTTGAAGCCCACTTAAAGGGCCGTGTATGGAACCCCATAAAGTTCTGGTCCTGAACCGATCTTTTGAACCGCTTCACGTTTGCGATATGCGTCGGGCCATTATCCTGCTGTTCACCGGCCGGGCAGAGCGGGTCGAGGATACGGCAGACCTGATCCGATCCCCCTCGGTGGCCTGGGTGATTCCCTGCGTCATCCGCCTTCAGCGATACATCCAGAGACCCCCCACCCAGACCCTCTCCTTCAATAAGAAAAACATCCTCAAGCGAGACGGACACACCTGTCAGTACTGTGGCCGGAACGGCAGCGAGCGGATGACCATCGATCATGTCGTGCCTCGGTATCTGGGGGGGAAAACCATTTGGGAGAATGTGGTGAGCGCGTGCCGGTCCTGCAACACCCGCAAGGGCAACCGGACGCCCCAACAGGCCGGAATGCGGCTGCCCCGAAACCCGTCCAGGCCATTTTCAGCCCTCTACCTAACGATAATGGCCCAGTCGGCCCGCCATTTGCATGTCTGGCAGAAGTACCTGCCCGCGGGGGCGGTGAGGTCCCTGGCAGGCAACGGACATGACAAGGAGGTCCATCCATGCAATGGCGATGGCCAATCACTCTCTCGGCTCTCCTAGTCCTCATCGTCGTTACTCCCCTGGAAGCCCAGGTGCCGGAGGCGGCACCGGGCCCCGGGTCCCAGGCGACCTTACCGGTCGAGGCCCTGCATCTGGTCCAGAAACTCGACAACCTACACCTGCTCGCGGCGTATTACTACGGGGACGCCCGTCAGTGGGTCCGAATCCTTGAGGCAAACCGAGCGGCGATCCAGGACCCCAGCGTGATCCATCCCGGGCAAGTCTTGCACCTCCACCTCTCTCCCGACTGGACCCCGCCGGAACCCTACCAGCAATGGAAGACCCGCGTCGGGGGGATGGTCCCTGCTCCCCTCCCGCCTGCCGCGGCCCCCGCAGAGACCTCCTCCCTTCCTGATCAGGAGGGGCCGTCCGAGGCGGCGGCGAAGAAAGCGGTCGGTGGGGACGGCGGCGCGCAACCGCCAGGGTCGGCGGCAAGCCAGGGACCTTCGTAAGGGTGCACGGTCGCTGGTATTTAGACCCGCAGGTCAAGATCTAGCGCGGCTCGGGCCTCCCCGGCCGCCGCACGACCACTCGTCCACCCCTTGTCTCTTCCGCTCGTTTCAGCGATAATCCTTCCAGAACCCTCTCAGGATTCAACCCAGAGGAAACCATGTCCCTCTTTACGCTGCACTGCGACTTCGAACCCAAAGGGGATCAGCCCCAGGCCATCCAGCAACTGACCGAAGGCGTCCTGAAGGGCCGGCGAGACCAGGTGCTCCTAGGGGTGACCGGGTCGGGGAAGACGTTTACGATGGCCAACGTCATCGCGGCGGTCGAGCGGTCCACCCTCATCATCGCCCATAACAAGACGCTGGCCGCCCAGCTCTACAACGAGTTCAAGGGCTTCTTCCCCGGAAATGCCGTCGAATACTTTGTCAGCTATTACGACTACTACCAGCCGGAAGCGTACATCCCCCAGACCGACACCTACATCGAGAAAGATGCCATGGTCAACCAGCACATCGACAAACTTCGCCACTCGGCCACCCGTTCGCTCTTGGAACGGCGAGATGTGATCATTATCGCGTCGGTCTCGTGTATCTACGGGCTGGGCTCCCCAGAAGCCTACTACGGCATGATGGTGTTCCTCGAGCAGGGGGGGTCGTGTCAACGCGAAGAGATGCTCCGGAAGCTCGTCGAGATCCAGTACCAGCGGAACGACTATGACTTTCACCGCGGAACCTTCCGCGTCCGGGGGGACGTGGTGGAAGTTTTTCCCGCCTATGCCGAGACGGCCGTCCGCGTGGAACTCTGGGGGGACGAGGTCGAGGGCCTGTGGGAGATCGACCCATTGACCGGGACCAAACTACAGAAACTCCAGCGCGCCCCGATCTACCCCGCCAATCATTACGTGACTCCCGAAGAGCGGCGACAGCGCGCCCTCACGGCCATCGAGAAGGAGCTCGAGGAGCGGGCCACCTGGCTCGATACACAGTCGAAATTCCTCGAAGCGCAGCGGTTGCGCCAGCGCACCCTCTTTGACCTCGAGATGATGCGAGAGATCGGAACATGCAAGGGCATCGAGAACTACTCCCGCCACCTCACCGGCCGGGCATCGGGAGACCCCCCCCCGACGCTTATGGACTACCTTCCGAAGGACGCCCTGGTCATCGTCGATGAGTCCCACCAGACCATCCCCCAGCTCCACGGCATGTACCGGGGTGACCGGTCCCGAAAGGAGACCTTGGTCGAGCACGGATTCCGGCTCCCCTCCGCCCTCGACAATCGCCCATTGACCTTTGCCGAGTTTGAGCGGTGCGTGAACCAGCTGATCCACGTCTCAGCCACGCCGGGCCCGTACGAGATCCAAAAAACCCAGGGAGTCGTCGTCGAGCAGATCATCCGCCCGACGGGCCTGATCGACCCCGAGATTGAGGTCCGACCGACCCGCGGGCAGATCGACGACCTCATGCACGAGATTCGTGAGCACGCGTCCAAACAGCAGCGGGTCCTGGTGACAACCTTGACCAAGCGGATGGCCGAGGAGCTGACCGACTACCTCGCCGAGCACGGAATGCGCGTCCGGTACCTCCATTCGGACATCGACACGTTGCAACGCAACGAGGTGATTCGCGACCTGCGCCTCGGAAAATTCGACACGCTGGTCGGGATCAACCTGCTCCGCGAGGGACTCGATATTCCCGAGGTCTCCCTCGTCGCCATCCTCGATGCCGACAAAGAAGGGTTTTTGCGGTCGTCCGGCTCGCTGATCCAGACGATGGGGCGGGCCGCCCGCAATGTCGAGGGCAAGGCGATCCTGTACGCCGACGTCACCACGCGCTCGATGAAGGACGCCCTGACCGAGACCATCCGCCGCCGGACGCTTCAGATGGAGTACAACAAGAAACACGGCATCACCCCGGAGTCCATCACGAAGCAGATCACCGACGTGCTCGCCTCGATCTACGAGCGGGATTACTATACGGTCCCCGTGCTGCCTGACGAAGAGCGGGTGAAGTACATTCCCCGGGAGGAGATTCCCGCCCTCATTGCCGCGCTCGACAAGCAGATGAAACAGGCGGCGAAGAAGCTGGAGTACGAGCGGGCCGCCGAGCTGCGCGATCAGATCCGCGACCTGCAGCGCCGCATGCTCGGCATCATCGAGCAGTAAAAACAGTACAGAAAAGTGCAGAAAGGTACAGCGGGTACCTCTCCCTCGACCTGACACTCCTTCTCGCGTCTGTACTTGCTGTATTCTTCTGTACCTTCTGTACTGTACTTAAGGTCTCTTCTTCCTCCCGCTGCCCCACGCCTGTTTCGTTCGTACCGCGATCGCATGCACACCTGCCGTGTGGCTTTTCCGCCGCTGGTAACCCAGCCCCTATAGGTCAGCGACCAATTCACGCGTGAGTTGGGCGGCCGGTACCTCCTTACATCCGCTCGCATTCTGGCCAGACCACAGCGGCGAGAAATCACCGGAGCCTTGGCCTTCGGCTTTGGCGCGCAAAGGGGCGATGGCAGCGGTGGCTAAGGGAAAAGCAGGCGTAACCGTGCTGATCGGACCAAGCTCTTTTATGACGCGGTTCACGATGCCGCGAGCGGGTCGCCCTGTGAAAAGGTTCGTGACCGCCGTATGGCGGGCAGCCTCACTTTTCAACGCGGCGCGATGCACCGCATTGGTGGCGGTTTCAGGACAGAGCAGATAAGTCGTCCCGATCTGTACGCCGGCTGCGCCGAGCGCCATAGCGGCCGCGACGCCCTTTGCGTCCGCGATGCCACCAGCAGCAATGACCGGGAGCTTCACTTCCCGCACAATCTGCGGTAACAATGCAAACGTGCCAACTTGAGTACTCAGGTCTTCCAACAAGAAGATGCCACGATGTCCGCCCGCCTCAAGACCTTGCGCGATAATGGCATCGACCCCCCGCGCTTCGAGCCAACGCGCCTCTTCAACGGTCGTTGCTGAACAGAGTATCTTCGCACCCAAAGCTCTCACGCGCGCCAGCAACTTGGCTGATGGCAAACCAAAATGAAAGCTCACTACCTGAGGCTTGAACTCCTCTAGCACGTCAGCGGCTTCGGAGCTGAACGGCGCGCGCCCAGGACTATTGGGAATCGTGCCTGCATCAATTCCAAACTCTTTGTAATATGGTGAAAGCGCAGCTCGCCAGGCCGCTTCTCGCTCGGGGCTGGGCATGGGTGGCGTGTGGCAAAAGAAATTCACATTGAAAGGCTTGCCGGTTTGTGCCTTGATCGCCGCCAGTTCATCGCGCAGGGCTTCAAGGCTGAGCATGGCACAGGGGAGTGAGCCCAGCCCACCAGCATTGGACACTGCCACCGCGAGTGCGCTGCCTTGCACGCCCGCCATAGGTGCTTGGATGATCGGAAGCTCGATGCCGAGGAGTTGCTTCAGGGTCATGGTTGAACTTTCGGACAATGACCGGGAGCATCCCGGTCGCCATCGTCGGCGGGCGACGGGTAGACAATCCGCATTCCCTGCACGCGGGCCCAGGGCCGCAGCGCGTGCGGCTGGGTCCGGGAAGCGCCAAGGATGTGCTCCACGGCGACGCCCCGCACCACCAATGCGTCCGCGATCAAAGAACGGTGGCAGCGCCAGGGCAGCGCCTCGGCGCACACCAGGGCCGCCCGTTCTCCGCCCACATGCTCCAGGAGCTCCTGAAGGCTCTTCTCGAACTCGGGCGTCAGCATGTAGTCGGCATACCCCTGGAAGGCGGCATTCTCCCAGCCGCTGTTCGGGGAATCCGGCCGACGACGCCGCAGGCCCCCAAGCCCCGGCATATGCACGTAGCCAATGCCGGCCTGTTGCAGAGCCTGCGGGAAGGTGTCGCGGCTGAACTGCGGGTTGCGCCGCGAGCCGGGCATTTTTCGCACATCCACGACGAGGGTCACCCCGTGGGCATGCAGGAGACGCAAGAAATCCTCCCACGGTCGGTTTGAGTGGCCGACCGTCAACATCACGTGCGACGGAGAATGGTCCTGCATACTCAACGTGCTTTTCCCGACCGAGCCCGCATCTTGGCCAGGGTAACTTTGAGGTAGCGCACGTATCCTGCCGGGCTCATCCAGCCCTTCGGGCAGTCCACGCGCCTCAGATTCCCTGCCGCGAACGTCCGGAACTGGTGCGTGACACTCGTCGCCCGCCTCACACGTACGCGGTACTTCCCACCGGAAACTTCCCGGACGCGGCCGATACGGCCGTCCGGGGTGCGGACGCAATCGCCCACGCGGAATGTTCGAGCCGATTTTCTCCCCGATTTGCCTAGCGGGTCGCCCACACAGTCATTCATGTCGTTCTCAGGATGCGGCGGGTGATTCTCGCTCGCTGTCCAGCACTCGCATCTGGTGCGCGTCGTACCGGGTCCCCAGCGCGGCATCGGCGGGCACGGTCGTCTCGAGCCGGGCGACGTCCTCCGCAATCAGCACGAGGTCAAGCGCGCCGAGCGCCTCTGACAGCCGGTCGCGCCGCCGGGCGCCGATCAGGGGGATGATGTCCTCGCCGCGGGCCAATACCCACGCGATCGCGAGCTGCGCGACGGTTGCGCCCTTCTCATCGGCCATCGCACGCATCGCATCCACGAGCGTGAGGTTGCGCGCGACATTCTTTCCGCTGAAGCGCGGCAGGACATTGCGCACATCACCCTTGGGCAGCGCCCGTTCCTTCGACCAATGACCGCTAAGCAGACCGCGCGAGAGCACCCCGTACGCGGTCACACCCACTCCGAGGTCCCTGGCCGTCGGCAGAATCTTCGTCTCGATCCCGCGAGAGATCAGCGAGTACTCGGTCTGCAGATCCGCGATGGCGTGAACGGCGCGCGCCTTCCGCAGCGTGTCCGCGCCCACTTCGGAGAGTCCGACGTGCCGGATGTACCCCGCCCCAATCATCTCGGCGATCGCGCCGACGGTCTCTTCGATCGGGACCGTGGGATCGAGCCGTCCGGGCCGGTAGATGTCGACATAGTCCGTTCGAAGCCGACGCAGTGTGTAGGCAAGAAAGTTCTTGACCGCAGCGGGGCGCCCGTCCATGCCGATCCAGGCTCCGTCCGGATCGCGCATCGCCCCGAACTTCACGCTGATGACCACGCGGTCGCGTGCCCGGCCGCGCAGCGCCTCGCGCAGCAGCAGCTCGTTACGCCCCATCCCGTAGTAGTCGCCGGTGTCGAGCAGGGTGATGCCGGCATCGAGGGCCGCGTGGATCGTGGCGATGCTCTCTTGCTCATCGGCGGGCCCGTACAAGTCGGACATACCCATGCAGCCCAGACCGAGTGCGGACACACGCGGTCCGGTAGCGCCAAGCGAGCGAGTAATCATATCGTTCTCCAGGATGACACGTCTTACCCAAGCACGGGAAAACTCCTCATGCCTGGCCTAATCGCAGCTTCTCACCTCAGTGACGGCGTGGAGGAGCATGCGGTCTCCGTTCTTGGGCCCGATCAACGAGAGCCCCATCGGGCAGCCGTCAAACGTTGCCAGCGGCATAGAGATTTCCGGCAGGCCCAGCATCGGCGCGATACAGGAAAGCCGGAACGTGTTTTCGCGCAAGGTCGGAGCCGCGATGTCGCCGATACCTTTCTTCGGAGCGATCGTAGGCACGGTGGGCAGCATGAACACGGCGTCGTCGCCAAGCAGGTCCGCCGCCTTGTCCTGGATGGCCGCGCGAAACGCCCGCGCCGCCGTGGTGTCCGCGTTCGCGGCGCGCTCGACAGCCGCGAAGCGCGCGGCGATCTGGGCGCCGAAGCGCGGCCGGACCCGCGTGATCCACTCGCCGTGAGCGGCCCAGATCTCAGGCGGCCGCAGCATGTTGAAATGTGCGAGCCAATCCGCAAAGTGTTGTGCGCCGAGGGTGACACGCCTTACCGGTCCGATCGCGTCCGACACTTGCTGCGCAGCCCTTTCGAGGGCCGGCCGCGTCTCGGCATCGGCCAGATCGAAGGCGTCCTCGAGAAGCAGAACGCGTCGGACGGGACTCGCAGCGCCGCCATCGAGCAGGACATCGCCAACCCGCTTTAGCGTCACCGCATCCCGCGCGAACCATCCCACGGTGTCGAAGCTCGGAGACAGCGGCATGACGCCGGCGACAGAAATTCGTCCGTGGGTAGGGCGCATACCGAACAGGCCACAATAGCTGGCCGGAATACGGACGGAGCCAGCGGTATCGGTCCCAAGGGCGAAGTCGACCACGCCGCCGGCGGTGGCCGACGCCGAGCCGCTCGATGAGCCGCCGGGAACGCAGTCGGGGGCGGCGGGATTGACCGGCGTCCCGTAATGCACGTTTTCACCGAACGGGCTGTACGCCATCTCATCGGCGATAGTGATGCCGATCAACCGCGCCCCCGCCCGAAGACAGGCCTGGACGGCGTCCGCCGTTTTTTGAGCGGCCTGATGCGTCGCCAGCCAGTCTGGGGTGCCACCGCCGGTGACAAGTCCGGCGAGGTCGAACATGTCCTTGATCGCGAACGTCGTGCCGGCCAGCGGACCGCCCATGGCGGTTTCGTCGCACAGATCGAGACGCATGCGAAACGCGCCAAGATCGTCAATCATGGTCTTCATGCTTCGTCTTCGTATCTCATCACCCAGCGGGCCGGGCCGATGGCTCGCACTGGTGAGAGTTCGTCGAGATTGCGCGGCGTTTCATTCGTATCTCCTCGTGGGGTCACACTGGCACTTCCGCCAAGAAGAGATTCTAGCCAACTCTGGTCGCCCGTTTGCGGTCGGCCTGACTGCGTAATCCGGCGGGCGTGATCTCACCGCCGGCCGTGGCGAGCACCGTGATCTCCTCGTTCCCGCTGTCACTGGCGCGGAAGCCAAACGGAACGAACTTGCCCCACGACTTCTCTTGATAGATCTGGTCGCCGTATTCCGGTGGTTGGCCGCAGGCCCAGCCGTAGGCATACCAGAACAACTTCTCCGACGGTTGCATAATCTCTGCGCTCACGGTCCCCCAGGGCAGGTTTTCGTGCGGATAGGTCTCCTGACGCCGTGTGCCATGATTGCAGATCGAATATCCCCAGGCTTCCAGAAGAGGGTTGTCCATCGGATCACGCTCGCGATTGGCGTGGTCCGAGAGAATCCGCCCGAGCGAAGCGACGTCCAATTTTCCCCTGAGCCCCTGCGCCAATTGTTCCCCGCGTTGTCTGCGTGCCAGGTTGTTGTTCTGCGTGTTTTGGATGACGGCGTTCGCGGCGTTATAGTTGACAAGTTTCTGCGAGAGATAGCAGTTCACGGCATAGACCATGCCGGGATTCTGCTGAGAGTAGTGGTGGTTCACGTTCATACCAAACGTGCCGGCTTCCAGATGGGCAAGGTCACCCCTCGCATCGGCAAGCAATACCGAAAACGGCGGCGTGCATGCCCCGGCGGATCGGAACAGGTCGATGGCGTCAACGACCGTCTTGCAGTTCGTCATCATCTTCCGAGAGAGATCCGAGAAAGATGGCGCATCGAGAGTTCTCTCCGCAGTCTCCTTCTCGAAGATCATCGCACAGGTGAAGGCGAGCCCGCTTTCGTTCAGGCCCCTGGTCGTTTCACCCGGATCGACAAAGTACCCTCTTTCGACCAATGTATGCTCGGTGGTCGAGACCAACTCCGTGCCAATGTGTCCCTGCGACCCGGCAGGCTTGACGGCCCGCAAGAACGTCCGGACGTCATACGGATCGTCGCTCACACTTCCGATGAGCGCGTCGCCATGTGTGCTGAAGCCCGGACCCGTCACACCAATCAGAAAACAGCCCATTGCCCGGTGTTTCATTTCTCCTCCCCTTCGCCGTTCCAGGTCCTTGCTTTGCATGGTGGAATCTTCCTGAAGTTTGCGGCGGACCTTAACCCAAAATGGCATTTGCCTTTGCGTCATTGCGCTTGTGCTTTTTTGCCTCGGAAGGTCCAATAGAAGAAACCGGCGATTCCGCCTGCGAGAAAACCCAGAGGACCCGTGATAAGTAAGCCGAGCAGGGGCCCTTGGTTTGCCTCTGGGGCAAATATCATCGGCCCGAAAAAACCTGCCGTGAAACCGATCCCACCGATGAGAATGGCACCGAGAAATATGCTGGAAATCATGCCTTGATCCGCCGAGCCTAGCTTTACCCATACAAACCATGCTACGAAAGCCGTACATAATAAGGCTCCCACGTCGGCAATCCAACGCGCCTCGCCTAATGGCACCAAAGAAAACGGAACCCAATAAATGAAGAAATACGTAGCGGGCACTACAACAAGAAGCACCAACAAGCGCCAGACAAATTTCATAACGCACGATCCTTCATAGCCTTCGTCATCCTTTATGCCACATAACGGATCTGTGCTCACCTGCACGGCCCGGCGGCCACCGGACATCGCCCGTGGCAAACCCTACGCCGCCAGACGGCTCAGCGCCACGATGCGGCTGGTGCTCAATGCACAAAGCCGAAATATCCGAACAGAAGTCCGGACGAGATCGCAACATATGGAAAGATCCTCAAGCCTCTTCCTTTGAAAAGTCGCTCGGAATAACTCTGAACGAATTTCGGACAGGCTATTATGAGGACGCCCTTGATCAGGGCGAGCCAA
>Ga0307428_1000994_pt1 | contig 15275 bp, 9 predicted proteins | sample SalMarWE160240MG_FD_202161 | JGI IMG/M metagenome (GOLD analysis project Ga0307428, IMG submission 202161) | Salt marsh sediment microbial communities from the Plum Island Ecosystem LTER, Massachusetts, United States - WE1603-240 | ecosystem: Environmental > Aquatic > Marine > Intertidal zone >...
CGCTGGCGGCGTGCCTAACACATGCAAGTCGAGCGAGAAAGCTCCTTCGGGAGTGAGTAAAGCGGCGGACGGGTGAGTAACACGTGAGAATCTACCCTTTAGTGGAGAATACCCTCGAGAAATCGAGGCTAATACTGCATACGTTCCTTCGGGAAGAAAGATGGCTTTATGCTGTCGCTAAAGGATGAGCTTGCGAGCTATTAGCTTGTTGGTGAGGTAAAGGCTCACCAAGGCAAAGATGGCTAGCCGGCCTGAGAGGGTGTTCGGCCACATTGGAACTGAGACACGGTCCAGACTCCTACGGGAGGCAGCAGTGGGGAATATTGCGCAATGGGCGAAAGCCTGACGCAGCGACGCCGCGTGGAGGATGAAGGCTTTCGGGTCGTAAACTCCTGTTAGGTGGGAAGAAAAGCCTGTCTCTAACATAGACAGGCACTGACGGTACCACCAGAGAAAACACCGGCTAACTTCGTGCCAGCAGCCGCGGTAATACGAGGGGTGTAAGCGTTATTCGGAATTACTGGGCGTAAAGGGTGCGTAGACGGTGCATTAAGTCCGTTGTTAAATTTTCCGGCTCAACCGGAAAGCTGCGGTGGAAACTGATGCGCTAGAGGATGAGAGAGAGAAGTGGAATTCCCGGAGTAGCGGTAAAATGCGTGGATCTCGGGAAGAACACCAATGGCGAAGGCAGCTTCTTGGCTCATTTCTGACGTTGAGGCACGAAAGCGTGGGGAGCAAACAGGATTAGATACCCTGGTAGTCCACGCTGTAAACGATAATCACTAGACGTTAGCCTGGCTTAGCTGGGTTAGTGTCGCAGCTAACGCGATAAGTGATTCGCCTGGGGACTACGATCGCAAGATTAAAACTCAAAGGAATTGACGGGGGTCCGCACAAGCGGTGGAACATGTGGTTTAATTCGACAATACGCGAGGAACCTTACCTGGGCTTGACATGCACGTGCCCGCCATAGAAATATGGTTTTTTGGGCTTCGGTTCAGACACGTGCACAGGTGCTGCATGGCTGTCGTCAGCTCGTGTCGTGAGATGTTGGGTTAAGTCCTCTAACGAGCGCAACCCTTGCTGCTAGTTGCAACTTGTCTTCGGGCAAGGCACTCTAGTGGGACTGCCTGGGAAACCAGGAGGAAGGTGGGGATGACGTCAAGTCATCATGGTCCTTATGTCCAGGGCTACACACGTGTTACAATGGTCGATACAATGGGGAGCAAATCCGTAAGGACGAGCAAATCTCAAAAAGTCGATCTAAGTTCGGATTGAGGTCTGCAATTCGACCTCATGAAGTTGAAATCGCTAGTAATCGCGTATCAGCAACGACGCGGTGAATACGTTCTCGGACCTTGTACACACCGCCCGTCACACCACGAAAGCTATTTGTACCCAAAGTCATTTTAGCCAACCCGTAAGGGAGGCGGATGCCTAAGGTGTGGGTAGTGATTGGGGTGAAGTCGTAACAAGGTAGCCGTAGGAGAACCTGCGGCTGGATCACCTCCTTTCGAGGGAGATTTTTGATCAATTACGATTGATCTATATTAAGGTGTTAATGGATTTGGTTAGCAAGATTGGCAGGTACTTTTTGGGGCCTATAGCTCAGTTGGTTAGAGCACCCCGCTGATAACGGGGAGGTCAGTCGTTCGAGTCGACTTAGGCCCACCAAAAAGGTTTTTTTAAATAAATAACCATACGTGGGCTATAGGCAAAACCAAATAAAGCTGACTAATTGTTCGTCGTGAGTTAGTGAAAATTTTTTACAGTAATTGCTGTTAATAAATTTTTTGGGGATGTAGCTCAGTTGGCAGAGCATCCGTTTTGCACGCGGAAGGTCAGCGGTTCGAATCCGCTCATCTCCACCAAAAATTAATTAATTTAATTGTGGAATTTGGTATATTTTCTCGTTTATTTAGGTTGAGTAGGTGATATAAATTTGTGATCTTTGAAATATTTGTAGGTTAAGTACTTAATGCGTGTAGCCAGTAAATTTGTGGTTAATTGAAAAGGGCATTTGGTGGATGCCTTGGCATCAAAAGGCGATGAAGGAGGTGGAAGGCTGCTATAAGCCTCGGGGAGCTGTCAATCAAGCTGTGATCCGGGGATGTCCGAATGGGGAAACCCACCATGGTAAACCCATGGTATCTTTATCTGAATATATAGGGTAAAGAAGCAAACGATGTGAACTGAACCATCTCAGTAACATCAGGAAAAGAAAACGAAGTGATTCCCTTTGTAGTGGTGAGCGAATGGGGAAGAGCCCAAACCTATGTCATGTGATAATCTGTGTGTGTTGTGGCATAGGGGTAGCGGGATATAGATGGCTTAGCGGATACAGCTGCTAGGGTTGTTTTGTTTATGTTAGTTGAATTGTTCTGGAAAGGACAGCCAAAGAGAGCGACAGCCTCGTAAGCAAAAATGTAAATAAAACAATAGTTTATATTCCCAAGTATCATGGAGCACGTGAAATTCCGTGAGAATCTGCCCGGACCATCGGGTAAGGCTAAATACTTTTTGATGACCGATAGTGAACAAGTACCGTGAGGGAAAGGTGAAAAGAACCCCGGGAGGGGAGTGAAATAGAAACTGAAACCAAGTGTCTACAATCGGTGGTAGTGCGATATACGTATGCACAACCACGTACCTTTTGCATAATGAACCGACGAGTTATCTTGTATTGCAAGGTTAAGTTTTGAAAGAACGGAGCCGAAGCGAAAGCGAGTCTGAATAGGGCGTAAGTAATATGAGGTAGACCCGAAACCCAGTGAGCTATCCATGGCCAGGGTGAAATCTCGGTTAAACGAGATGGAGGCCCGAACCAATGTGGGTTGAAAACTGCTTGGATGAGCTGTGGATAGGAGTGAAAGGCTAATCAAACTGGGAAATAGCTGGTTCTCCCCGAAATATATTTAGGTATAGCCTTGTTGAATTGATTGTGGTGGTAAAGTCACAGTTTGAGCTTTGGGGGCGTAAGCTTACCGGGTTCTGACTAACTCTGAATGCTACAATTTTTGAAAACAGGAGTCAGACTGTGGGGGATAAGCTCCATAGTCGAGAGGGAAACAGCCCAGACCATCAGTTAAGGTCCCAAAATGTCCATTAAGTGGCAAAAGAAGTGAAAATGCAAAGACAGCCAGGAGGTTGGCTTAGAAGCAGCCATCCTTTAAAGAAAGCGTAACAGCTCACTGGTCAAGTGTTTTTGCGCTGAAGAATGAACGGGGCTTAAATGGACTACCGAAACTATGGTTTATATTAAAATTTCGATTTTAATATAGAGGTAGGGGAGCGTTCCTTGATAGATACGAGCTTGACCGGAAGGACAAGTGGAGTGGATCAAGGAAGTGAATATGTCGGTATAAGTAACGAAAAAATAGGTGAGATTCCTATTCGCCGTAAATCTAAGGGTTCCGTGAGAACGGTTTATCCACTCAGGGTTAGTCGATACTCTAAGCCGAGGCCAATTGGAGTAGGCGATGAGAAGCAGGTTAAATATTCCTGCACCACTTAATAGTGTTTGAGCGAAGGGGTGACGCAGGAGGGTAGGCTGATTTGATGTATGGATGTCAAACTAAGCACAAAGGAGGGTTTCATAGGAAAATCCGTGAAGCCGTTATCTCTGAAGTGTTATGGGTGTATCAATTCGTAAGAAGAGGTATGTTCAGCTGACCCCACACTGACTAGAAAAGCCTCTAGTAAGCTAAAGAGTGATCGTACCGCAAACTGACACAGGTAGATGGGCAGAGAATGCTCAGGCGTTGAGATAATTGTCATTAAGGAACTCGGCAAAATGGCCCCGTAACTTCGGGAGAAGGGGTGCCTGCTTTTGTTATGGGTGGCTATAGTCTTTGATTGTAGCCCGCAGAAGCATGAGCAGGTTTCAATAAATAGGCCCAACCGACTGTTTAACAAAAACACAGGGCTCTGCAAACTCGTAAGAGGAAGTATAGAGTCTGACGCCTGCCCAGTGCTGGAAGGTTAAGAGGAGGGATCAGCCTTTTGAGGCAAAGTTCCAAATTGAAGCCCCAGTAAACGGCGGCCGTAACTATAACGGTCCTAAGGTAGCGAAGTACCTTGTCGGGTAAGTTCCGACCCGCATGAATGGCGTAACGAGTTGGGCGCTGTCTTAATGATAAACTCAGTGAAATTGTAGTGCCGGTGAAAATGCCGGCTACCCGCGGCAGGACGGAAAGACCCCGTGCACCTTTACTATAGCTTGACATTGATTTTTGGATTAATTTGTGTAGGATAGGCGGGAGGCTGTGATGCTAAGGCGCTAGCTTTAGCGGAGCCAACCTTGAAATACCGCCCTTATTGATTTGAGAATCTAACTTTGTTCCGTAATCCGGGCAAAGAACAGTGTCTGGTGGGTAGTTTGACTGGGGTGGTCGCCTCCCAAATTGTAACGGAGGCGTTCAAAGGTTCCCTCATGGCGAATAAAAGTCGCCGGTAGAGCGTAAAGGTAAAAGGGAGCTTAACTGCGAGACATACAGGTCGAGCAGGTGCGAAAGCAGGACTTAGTGATCCAGTGGTTCTGTATGGAAGGGCCATTGCTAAACGGATAAAAGGTACGCCGGGGATAACAGGCTGATCTCCTCTAAGAGTCCACATCGACGAGGAGGTTTGGCACCTCGATGTCGGCTCATCACATCCTGGGGCTGGAGAAGGTCCCAAGGGTTTGGCTGTTCGCCAATTAAAGTGGTACGCGAGCTGGGTTCAGAACGTCGTAAGACAGTTCGGTCCTTATCCGCCGTGGGCGTAGGGTACTTGAGAGGGGCTGTCCCTAGTACGAGAGGACCGGGATGGGTAAGCCTCTGGTGTTCCAGTTGTTCCCCAAGAGCAGCGCTGGGTAGCTAAGCTTATTAGAGATAACCGCTGAAAGCATCTAAGTGGGAAGCTCGCCTCAAGATAAGGTACCCCTTATTAATAATGATATAAGTTATTGAATTTCGGTTTACTGATTTATTGAATTATTGATAAATTGTAAGGTCCCTTGAAGATTACAAGGTTGATAGGCTGGGTGTGTAAGCACAGTAATGTGTTGAGCTAACCAGTACTAATAGACCGAGAGTTTTAACTGCACTAAAAAGTTTACTTCTATTAAACATGAAGTAGTTAATCTACAAATATTTTAAAGATCATGAAAATTTTTGACATAAATTATTTTGTTCTTATTTATTGATTTAGTTTATTTAATTGATAGTATAAATAAAAACAAAGAATAAAAATTTTCTGGTGCGCATAGTTGCAGGGAAACACCCGTTCCCATTCCGAATACGGTAGTTAAGTCTGCAGCGCCGATGATACTTGGCTGGAGACGGCCCGGGAAAGCAGGTAGTGCCAGGATGTAAAAAAAGCCTTGATTTTGTCAAGGCTTTTTTTGTTGTTGTTATTGAGAATCAATCTTAACTTTTTTAATATTTTTATTAAAAGGATTTAAATAATGATTTCAAAAAAATATTCACTACTTTTATTTATGTTAATTGCCAGCTTTATTAAGTGTGGTACTTTCAAAACTAAAATATTCGATTCAAAAGGAAAATTTTTTTTGCAAAATGGTTCAGTACTTACAGCTGAAAAAGCGAAATTTGCTCATTTAGATGCTCAAGGAAAAGTTGTATTAGATGTAAAAAAAGAGCTTGAACTAAATAATGTATTATCTCTAGGTGAATTAATAATAAAAATAAGCAGAAAAAATTCAAATTAGCAATAGCACTATTGAAACCCTTGTGCTTGAGGAGAACGCTGCGGATCCAATTTTTTGTAATTGCGATATTAAGAAAGTTGTTGATAGGAGAAAAAAGTAACCAATTGGCAGTTAACTCTTCTCTAATAATAAAAATATATGAATTTGTTTTAATAGTTATTTATAGTAATGCTTATTATTGGTTTTATATTTAAAATTGATGTAGTAATGAAAAAGTAGAGAAAAAAAGGAGCTAAAAAATGGCAAAAAAAGAAGAAAAAAATTTATGGTCACATAAAGTAGAAGAAACATCTGCTGCATTAGATTTACCAAAAGGCTTATTTAAACTTGCGCCAAAGGAAATTGCTAAGGGGTTAAAAAAAGCAGCAATGGAATCAGGAAAAGGAGATCCGTATCGATCAGCAATGTCTATGCTTGACTTTTACATTAACCGGGCAGGAAAAAATTTATCTTCCGCGGACAAGAATCGCCTTGAGTTAGTAAAAAATGAGTTGCGCAAATTATTCGGAAGAGAACCAGAAGAAAACGAATAATTGTAACTTGTAACGATTATTATCTTGACTCTCAGTTAAGTCTTTTTGTACATTATCTCCAACAAGAAATGGTTTTGTAAAAAAATTAAGGGGAGTGTTGGTATGGAAATAAAAACAAGGATCACGCTACTTTGTTTTTTTTCTTTATTTTCGATGAATTCTTATCCAAAAAAAGTAGTAATAACAGGGGGAGCAGGTTTTATTGGCAGTAGTATTGCAGATGAGTTATTAAAACGGGGTGACTCAGTTATTGTAATTGACAATATCAATAATTACTATGATGAGGCATTAAAGTATAATAACTTAACAGCTATTGCGCGAGCTGGTACAAGAAAAACATTACAAATATATAAAACTGATATTTGTGATGCTCGCGAATTATCTGCTATTTTTAAAAAAGAACAGCCAGATGTTATTTGCCACTTAGCAGCGCGGGCTGGCGTACGGAGTAGCATAAATAATCCATCTTTATATCTTAAAACTAATATTATTGGAACGCTTAACATATTTGAAATGGCTCGAAAATATAACATTAAGCATGTAGTTATCGCTTCAAGTAGTAGTGTTTATGGTGATAGAGAAAAAGTTCCTTTTAAAGAAAATCAACGTTCTGATAAACAATCCAGTCCTTATGGCATGAGTAAAAAATCAACTGAATTGCTGGCGTATATTTATCATCATCTGCATGGTATTTCTACTACCTGTTTGCGGTTTTTTACGGTGTATGGACCTCGAGGAAGAGTTGATATGGCTCCTTTTATTTTTTTGGATGCGGTACATCGAGAAAAAACAATCAAATTATGTGGTGATGGTAGTATTGTAAGAGATTTTACCTATATTGCTGATATTGTTGATGGTGTTATTCGTGCAATTGATAAACCATTAGGCTATGAAGTTTTAAACTTAGGGCGCGGAGAACCAATTACTCTGAGCGAATTTATAGCAACTATTGAAAAAATTGTTAACAAAAAAGCAAAGATTGAGCATGTCCCAGTTTTTGCTGCGGATGTAAGTATCACCCATGCAGATATTTCGAAAGCAAAAAAATTGCTTGGCTATGATCCAAAAGTATCAGTTGAAGATGGTATGCGGGAGATGTATGAATGGTACTGTACTCATATTGATCTGTTTCCTAGAAAACCAATTAACTGGCTAAAAAAGTGGCGGCTTCATTAATAGGTTTGTGCTAGTGATTTTGAATTAAATTACTTGGAGGGGGGATGCACAATAAAATAAATAAAAAAATATTTTTGATTATTTCCTTATTGGTAAATCAATTAATAGGTAGAAGTGAAGAAAATAAAATAAACCAGACCACTCAACAACAGCAATCATTAAATATTTTATTTGTTACCAGTAAATTTCCTCATGCAACCCGTGTATATACAGATAATCAGATAGTAGGGCTTCTGGATAAAGGGCATAATGTATATATATTAGCGCGAGAACCGGCGAAATATACAGATTATCCCTTAGCAAAACAATATAATTTTTTACAGCGAACTTACTATTTCGATCAAATTGAAGACAGAAAAAAGTTGCCGGACGCATTCAAAAAAATTGATATTATTTGTTGTCAGTTTGCAGGACTAGGAGAATATTGTTTGCAACTAAAAGAAGAAAAAAAGATAGATGCTCCCTTAGTTATTTTTTTAAGAGGAGCTGATGCAACGAAGGCTTTTCAACGAAATCCTCATTGTTATGATAATCTTTTTAAAAAAGCTGATCTTTTTCTTCCTGTTTGTGAGTATTTTAAGAAAAATATTATTAAACATGGTTGTGATCCTAAAAAAATTACTGTCCATCATTCTGCTATTGATTGTAATAAATTTGAATATAAACAACGTATGCAGCCAAAACGAAGGGCAGTAAGATTTATTGTTGTTGCTACCTTGTCTGAAAGAAAGGGGATTAGATATTTACTCTATGCCGTAGCTCGCTTAAAAAGAAGATATCCTCGTATTAGGCTTACAATTTTGGGAAGTGATCAAGGACCACGAGAAAAACAAAAAGCCGTTCTACTAAATATTATTAAGGAGTTTAATTTGCAAAAACAGGTTAAATTACTTGGTTTTCAATTTCATGATCGCGTGGTTGAAGAACTTCATCGTGCACATATTTTTACCCTTACCTCTTACACAAGAGAGAAGGGTATAACGGAAGGAATACCAAACTCATTAATGGAAGCAATGGCCACCGGTATGCCCATAATAGCCACTTACCATGGCGGGATTCCTGAATTAGTCAAAGAAGGCAAGTCAGGCTTTTTAGTACCGGAGCAAAATGTAGACGAGCTTGTCAAAAGAATGATTTATTTAATTAATAATCCTATGCTTTGGGAGCAGATGGGAAAGTTCGGGGCTGAATGGGTAAGGAAAGAACATAATAAAGACATTGCAGTAGAACAGCTTATTAAGATTTTTTTATCAGTATTAAAAAAAAAGGATAGTTAGTAATTTAGGAAAAAATGTTTTTAATAGATAATTACCAAGGAAAAAAATTATCATTGCAGAAAAAAATAGTAGTGGGTATTTGTTTCATTTTTCAACTGGTTGGCCAAGAAAATACTATTGATTCCATAAATGAGGTAAAAACACCATTGAAAATTTTGATTGTCGTTAGTTTTTTCCCACCACAATCAGGTACAGCGGTTCTCAACCAAATTACTGGGTTGATTGATCGAGGCCATGATGTATATGTTTATGCTACAAAAAGGGGGCAATTAGAGTTGTGTCACCCCGACGTAGATAAATATGATTTGCTTAATCGTGTTTACTTTAATTCTAATATTCAAAATAAAAAAAAAGAAAAATTAACAAATTTGCCTCCTGACTTAGAAACTTTTGATATTATATATTGTCAATTTGGTTATCGTGGCAATGAGTTTCTTGCAATAAAGGAAGAAAGACAATTAAAGGCAAAGTTAGTAACTTGTTTTCGTGGAGCAGATTTAAGTAAGCATGTAAAAATTAATCCCCACAAATATGACTTATTATTACAAAAAGGAGATCTTTTTTTACCTGTCTGCGAAGCATTCAAGAAAAGATTAATTTCTTTAGGAGCAGATTCAGAAAAAGTAATAGTGCATCATTCGGCAGTTAATTGTAAAAAATTTTCTTTCAAACCGCGCAGGCTTGCCCCTGGCGAAACAGTAAAAATAGTTACGGTGTGCCGTTTAATAGAAAAAAAAGGACTTGTTTATGCTATTCAAGCGGTTGAGCGACTTATTCAGAAAAATAAGAAAATCAAATATGACATTATTGGTTTTGGTCCTATGGAAAAAGATTTAGAGAAATTAGTTAAAAGGCTTGGTATGCAGGATCATATAAATTTGGTTGGTCGGGCTAGCGAAGATGAAGTTGCAATGATGCTTGATAATGCACATATTTTTTTATTACCTTCAGCAACAGCAACTAATGGTGACGAAGAGGGAATTCCGAATGCATTAAAAGAAGCGATGGCGCGAGGAATGCCAGTTATAAGTACGTTTCATAGTGGTATTCCAGAGCTCGTAGAAGATGGTGTATCTGGATTTTTGGTACCGGAGCGAAACAGCGTAATGATCACACAAAAATTAAAGTATTTAGTTGCCAATCCAGATATATGGTATGAAATGGGAAAGGCAGGTCATGCAACGGTAAACAGGTACTATGAAAAAGAAGCCGTTAATAATCGACTAATTGCTGTTTTTGATAGGTTAATGAAAGAAAATTAAAAAAATGGGAGAGCAATGAGGGTTAATTATTTAAAATTAATAAAAGGGCTCGTATTTGTTTTTTTAGGTATTCATTTGATCGGAATAAGTCGGGCAAATGAACAATCCCAACCTTTCGATGTGGAAAAAAAACAAATGCGTATTCTTTTTATTGTTGGGACATTTCCTTGGTATACAAAGGAAGTTATTGTTAATCAAGTTACCGGATTGCTTGATCGGGGACATGATGTATATATTTATGCAAAAAAACAAAAACCAAATTATCCGATTAATGATTCATTAAAAAAGTATTTGGACCATCGTGTATATTATGAAAAATTACCATTAGATTTATCGACGTATGACATTATTGTTTTTCAGTATGGTGACTTGGGAGAAGAATTTTTTAGTTTACGAAAAAATTTTAATTTAAAAGCAAAATTAGTTACTTTTTTCCGTGGTGCAGATGTGACAAGTCCAAAAGAGGGGAGTAAATATGAGGACTTGTTTGAAGAAGGAGACATTTTTTTGACCGCATGCGACTATTATAAATATCGATTAACATTATTAGGGTGTAATGCAAACAAGATTGCGGTACAACATTCTGGGATTAATTGCTCAAAGTTTAAATTTAAAGAAAGAAAGTTTTTATTGAATGATCCGCTGAAAATTATCTCAATAGGGCGTTTGACAGAAAAAAAAGGTTTTCTTTATATTATTGATGCTATTGCAGAACTCATTAAAGAATATCCAAGCATTAGGTATGAAATTATTGGTGATGGACCCGATCGTAAAAAAATACAAAAGAAAATTAAAGAACTCAATATTGCAAACAATGTAAAGTTACTTGGTTGGAAGCCACATGATGAATTAGCTTATTACTTGCATGACGCACACATTTTTATTTCGCCGTCAGTAACAACAAAAAAGGGAAGCCAAGATGGCGCGGTTAACGCGCTAAAAGAGGCAATGCTTACCGGAATACCAGTTATCAGTTCTTTCCATGGGGGTATTATTGAAGTTATAGATCACGGAAAATCTGGCTTATTGGTGCCTGAACGAAATGTTACTTCCTTAATCGAGGCGATTAAATATTTAATCAACAATCCAGAAAAATGGCAAAAAATGGGGATGATTGGGAGAAATAAAATTGAAAAATCATTCGACATGGAAAAATTAAATGATAAATTTGAAGAACTATTGTTGAACCTGCTTCAAGAGGTAACTTGATGGAAAAAAAGATTAAAATAAAAAATAGTCTTATTTTTTTTATATTTATTTTTATAAACTCTGCATTAACTTCTCCACTTGCTGATCTCGAGCATTTATTAAATACAAACTATGATTTAAGTTGTATCAAAATTTTAGGGACAATAAAGAAAGGAAAAACAGTAGTTACTTTTCTTGAAGATGAAAAGGGAAATAAATTTTGTGTAAGACAAATTACCCGTACCACCGATAGTGCAGAATTTGGTTTTGTTCGCGAAGTTATTGCTTCCTATGTTGCGGAGTCTGCTAATATTCCGGTAACATCAGTAAGAATTATTCCGAAAAATCTCCCGTTTCCCGGTAAAAAATTTCAAGAGAGGCTTGGTACATTACAAAATTGTGCACTTGGCGAAAGTAAACATACTATAGCTTTGCATTTAGAGCAACGGATGAAGTCGACTGATGCAGAAAAAGAGAAAGGACTTACAAGACATGTTATTAAACAAATGGCCTTGCATCCAGATTTACCTAAAATTGTAGCATTCGATACTTTTGTGAGCAATCCAGACCGATCAGATAATAATGTTTTTTATAATGCAATTACTGATCATTTTTGTGGTATTGATCTTGAACTAGCTTTTAAATTACCGACGAAGAGAGATCTTGGGTATTATGCCTGTCTGCGGATTTTGGAAATGATTGTGAAAAAAACAATATTAAGCCAAAAAGAGCTACAAGCATTGCAAGTGTATACTAAAACATTAAAAAAATTATTTGATAAAAATGAACCAAGACAATTATATAAAAATTTAGCACACGTTTCTCTTCAGGCAGGTTATTGTGCTAATGCTAAGGAAGTTGATAAAAAGTTTGAAGGATATAAAGATAAAATTAGTCGGCAATATGCAAGTATTAAAATACTTCTCGAACTTCTTGATTTATTTATTAAAAGCCATACATATTGATAGCTTGGTTTTAATTTTTATTCCGAAAAAATTCAGCTAACGCTCCTATTTTTTTCAAATTTATTTTAATAAAATATTGCTTGTTTTATTAATAGTGGACTAGGATGGTGAATAAGCGTTGTACCTCTGATTTATTAAAAGGATAAAGAAGGATGTTACCGTGGTTAATTATTTTTTCTTAGTATGCAGAAGATTTTTTTTTGTAACTTTTTTGGTTAGTACAGTAAATTTAATAGAATGCAAAAAATTATCTGATAACTTTTTTCCAATACTAGATCCATCGTATAACTTAAAAAATTTGAAAATAATTGAAAAAAAAGATGGTGATCTTGTTTATGTTGCAATAATAGAAGACTCACTATCAAAAAAAAGATTTTGTGTTAAGCAATACCATTCTGTAGATAGAGTTTTTTTGCCATTGAAGGAAGTGCTCGCATCTTCTATTGCAGAACCAGTTAATTTGCCAGTAAATAAAGTTCGGTTAATAGCTGCAGAGACCTCTTTTCCCGGTAAACGGTATGAAGGAAGAGTAGCAACTCTTCATAATTTTATGCCAGGTAAACGATTAAGAAGTATGAGTAAATTTTGCGATGTTGATATTAAACAATTTAAGCCAGGGGTGTTGGGAATAAACAGGAAAATTATTAGTCATATGGCACTATCAAAAAATCTTGCAAAAATTGTTGCATTAGATACATTTACCGGTGACACCAATCATTCAAGAGGAAATGTATTTTTTGATGAAGTAACCAATGAATTTTATGGCATAGATCTGAAAAGATCTTATCGAAAAAATTTAGCTATCTTAGCATATGAAAATATTAAAAAAATGGAAAAAAAAGGATTTTCTTCACGGGAGTTGTCTGCATTGAGGGTTTATTGTGATACGTTAAAAGCGCTGATTAGTACCAATACCCCTGGTAGTATTTGTAAGCACTTGGATGAATTAGTAAAAAAAGTAAAATTTAAAAAGCATGTTTGTTACTTTGGTAATGAATCGTTATATGCAATAGATAGATTTCCATTATTAAGTAGTAAATCAATTAGAATGTGTAAAATGATGATTTTTCAAAACTATGAATATTCAAAAAGGTTGGTAGCGTTGCTTAATAGGATTCTTAAGTAAATAGTGCAATGAAAAATATTGTTGCGTTGATTAACTATTAAAATATAAGTTGAGTAGGCACTAAAGGTTGCTTGTCGTGGAGTAAAAAGGAGATTTATGTTCTATGCAAAACATACACTATATATTGTTCTATTAAGTATTAGTCTTTCTCCTTTTGTTACCACAAAACCTGAAAATCGTCCTTTAAAAATATTGATTTTTGAAACGTATTTTCCCCCTCGAACAAGTACAGCAGTACTTAATCAGATTACTGGGCTCATTGATCGTGGCCATGATGTGTGGATTTATGCAAAAAGGCCCGGAGATATGGATTTGGCGCATCCTGATATTGTAAAATATGATTTAATGAAAAAGGTTTATTTTAATAAGAGAAAGTACTTTTTTGATTTTAACAAGACAAAACATCCGCGGTTACTTAAGTATTTACGTAAGAAAAAAAAGTTACACAAAAAAAAATATTTATATAATTTACCGCCCGATCTACACAAATTTGACATTATTTATTGCCCATTTGGTTACCGTGGTATCGAGTTTCTTGAGGTGATCAAAAGTAAAAAATTAAAAGCAAAATTTATAACAGGATTTCGTGGTGCTGATTTAAGCAGGGATGTGCAAAATGATTCTCATAAATACGATGCTTTATTTCAACATTGCGATCTTTTGCTACCAGTCTGTGATTATTTTAAACAAAAACTTATTGAATTTGGCTGTCCAGAAGAAAAAATTCTTGTTCTCCACTCAGCAATCGACTGCCAGCTATTTTCTTTTAAACAAAAGAGATGCCCGAAGAAAAAAAGTATCCGTGTTGTATCAGTTTGTCGTTTTGTGGAAAAGAAAGGTCTTGAATATGCTATTAAAGCGATGGCGCAATTACTCAAGGAGCATAAAAATATAGAATATAGTATTGTAGGTTCTGGACCATTAAAGAATGATTTGCTTAATTTAATCCAACAACTTGATGTAAAAAATAAAATTAAATTGGTGGGACAGCTTTCACAAGAAAAAGTTGCAAATTTTCTCCGTAATGCACATATTTTTCTTCTTCCATGTGTGACTGCTAAAAATGGTGATAAAGAAGGTATTCCAAATTCAGTAAAAGAAGCGATGGCAATGGGATTGATACCGATAAGTACCTACCATGCTGGTATTCCAGAGCTTGTCAAAAATAAGGCAGGATTTTTAGTTTCGCCAAAAGATGTTGACGGATTAGCGAAAAAAATTGATTATCTTATTAAACATCCAAAGATTTGGTCAAAAATGAGCTTAGCTGGGAGAAAAATAATAGAAGGAGAGTACGAAAAAGAATACATTAATAATCAGTTAGAGCAAATTTTTAAGGACCTTGTTCAATAAATTAATCGTTGTTTTTGCTAAAAACTAATTACTTGTTTCTTGTTTTATTTTTTTGTTAACTATATTGTATGTTACAAAAGGGAGATAGAGTGAATTTTTTGTTCTTTAAAAAAATAATTATCCAGATTTTAATAACTACTGTATTTTCTATTACGACAGTTTCTTTTTTATGTAGTTATGATAGTTATAGTCCAAAACGGCCAATGCGCATTCTTTTTGTAGTAGGCTATTTTCCAGTTTTATCAGAGACATTTATTATTAACCAAATTACTAAGTTAATTGATCGTGGCCATGAAGTTTTTATTTATTCATTGCGCAAAGGAAACTTTAAAAAGAAACATAGTGATATTCAAAAATATCATCTAATAGAGCGAACCTTTTATGGAAGGTTCCCGACAAACGCAGCACCGTTTGATATTATTTACTGCCAGTTTGGCGTACAAGGAATTAAATTACTGCGGACCCAAAAAAAACATGGAATTAAATCAAGACTGGTGACTTGTTTTCGGGGGTCTGATATTAGTTGTTACCTGAAACGACGTCCTCGTGCTTATCGTGCGTTATTTAGTGGAGATGGGGGAGATCTTTTTTTGCCGGTTTGTAAGTTTTTTAAACAAAAGTTAATTGAACAAAAATGTAACCCGCAAAAAATAGTTGTTCACCATTCTGCAATTGATTGTGATAA
>Ga0307428_1000995_pt1 | contig 15271 bp, 18 predicted proteins | sample SalMarWE160240MG_FD_202161 | JGI IMG/M metagenome (GOLD analysis project Ga0307428, IMG submission 202161) | Salt marsh sediment microbial communities from the Plum Island Ecosystem LTER, Massachusetts, United States - WE1603-240 | ecosystem: Environmental > Aquatic > Marine > Intertidal zone >...
TCTGCGGCGTCTTGAAGGAGATGCAGCGGCAGAAGGTCAAGCCGAAGCTCCTGGTGGGGCTCACCAGCTCGTCCAGCATGGAGACGCTGCAGGGCTGCGCCAAGCAGGCCGAGGGCATCATCATCCCGACCAGCTTCGCGCCGGTGACGCCGGAGGCGAAGGCCACCGCCGCGGCCGCCGCCAAGCACAAGGGCAGCGCCGACCTGCACAGCGCCGCGGCGTGGGAGATCGTCATGGTGCTCAAGGACGTCATGGAGACGCAAGGCATCATGGCGAAACCGGACACGGTGCAGGAGGACCGCCACAAGATCCGCGACGGTCTGGCCGCCTTGAAGGAGACCAAGGGCCTGCTCGGAACCATCAAGCGCACCGAGGAAGGCGAGGCGATCAAGCCTTACGTCTATGTCCATGCCGAAAACGGCGAATGGACGGTGCTGTTCGATCCGGGCACCTGATGACGTTCGGGGGGTGGACCGCTCTGCAAGGTCCGCTCCCCTCTTTCTTCGCTGAGTTCGTCTGACCCTCGAGGCGGGGGAGGGGGTCGTGGAATTTCTTGACTACGTCCAGGCCGTGGCCGACGGGCTGCTGTTCGGCGCCACCTATGCGCTCATCGGCATCGGCTTCACGTTGATCTTCGGCGTCATGCACAAGATCAACCTGGCCTATGCCGCCTCGTCAATCGCCGGCGCCTATCTCAGCCTCGCCTTCGCCGCCTACGTCCCGGCGCCCGCCATCGTCGTCTTCCTGATGGCCGCCGTCGCCTCCGGCGTGGTGGGCTATCTCATCTATCTCTTCAACTTCCGCTTCATTCCGCTGGCCAATCCCCTGGCCACGCTGATGGCCACGGTGGGCTCGCTGATCCTCTTGGACGAGATCATCGTCCACGAGACCGACGGCATGCCGCTCACCTATCCGGCGCTGTTCGACGACGTCTACATCGAGATCGGCACGCTCGGCCTGCGCGGGGACCTGATGTTCGTCTTCGCCCTGTCACTGGTGGCCACCGTCCTGCTGCTCTTCCTGCTCTATCGCACCCGGCTCGGCATCGCCACCCGGGCCGTCGCGCAACAGCCCGTCGCGGCGCAGCTCTGCGGCATGAGCATCCAGCGCACCAACGGCACGACCTTCGTCATCGCCGGCGTCCTGGGCGGGCTCGCCGGCGCCATGATCGGCGCCTCGGTGGGCGTGCTGTCGCCGCTGCTGACGTTGCCGGTGACCGTCAAGGGCCTGATCGTGACGGTTATCGGCGGCCTCGGCAGCATCCCGGGGGCGATCATCGCCGGGCTGCTGGTCGGCGCCTTCGAGAACGTCTTCCAGGCCATGCGGGGCGTCACCGAGCGGGACATGTACGTCATGCTGCTGCTGTTCGTCTTCCTCGTCTTCCGGCCCGGCGGGATCTTCTCCAGATCCGTGGCGCGGGACTAGGACCCGGTTCGTCATGGATTTCTACTTCGGACTGCTGCAGATCATCGGCTTCCACACCATCCTGGGTCTTTCGGCCTACGTGGTGCTGCTGACCGGCCAGGTCACCATGGCCCAGGCCGGATTCTTCGCCATTGGCGCCTACGTCGCCGGCATGCTGACCGTACTCGCCGGTTGGCACATCGTTCCGGCGGTGATCGCCGGCGGCTTCATGGGCGGCATCGTCGCCGGCATCGTCGGCTTCCCCGCCTTGCGCGTGAAGGGGCTGATGCTGGTGGTCGCCACCATCGCCTTCGGCGAATTCGTGCGGCTCTTCTTTTTCAACTTCGATTACCAGATCGCCAAGGGCAAGATCATGGTCGGGCCCCTGGGCGGCGAGGGCTTCAGGCAAATCCGCTTCTTCCCGGAGAACGGCTGGACGACCAGCGACGTGGCGCTCTTCGTCTGGACCATCGTCCTGATCATCATGGCGGCGCTCTGGTGGGTCGACCGCTCGCGGGCCGGCGCGGTGCTGCGGGCCGTGGGCGAGGACGAGCTGGCGGCCCAGAGCGTCGGCGTCAACCTCACCGCGGTCAAGGTCACCGCCTTCGCCGCGGGCGGCTTCATCGCCGGGGTCGGCGGCAGCATCTACGCCCATTATACGACCCATATCGAGCACCTGAACTTCGGCGTGATCCTGGCCACCTTCGCCATCGCCTACCCAATCCTCGGCGGCCTCTCCAACGTCTTCGGCACGCTGGCCGCCGTCCTCTTCATCCAGGGATTCCTGGTGGAAGGGCTGCGCTTCCTTGGCGACTGGCGCAACCTGCTGTTCGGCGCGCTCATCATCCTGGTCATGAACGTCCGGCCCCGGGGGCTGATGGACGAACGCACCATGCAGATTCTCCGGCGCCTGTTCGGGGGCGGCCGGGAGAGCACCGGTGCTTGAGCTCGACAGTCTCTCGAAGAACTTCGGCGGCGTGCAGGCCGTCGACAAGCTCGACCTCAGCGTGGCCGAGGGCGAGATCTTCGGCCTCATCGGGCCCAACGGCTCGGGCAAGAGCACCACGGTCAACCTGATCTGCGGCGTCTTTCCCGTCACCGCCGGCCGCATCACCTTCAACGGCAGGAACATCACCGGCAGGCCGCCCCACCAGGCGCTGGCCCACGGCGTGGCCCGGACCTTCCAGAACATCCGCCTGTTCACCCACCTGACCGTTTGGCAGAACCTGTGGGTGGCGCAGAACGCCGTCGAGGATCGCAAGCGCGAGAACTTCTTCGGCCGCTGGCTCTCGGGCTCGGCCAAGGCGCGCGCCTCGGTCGAGGAGCACCTCGAGTTCGCCGGGCTCTCCGACAAGCGGGATCACCTGGCCGGCAACCTGGCCTTCGGCGAGCAGCGCCGGCTGGAGCTGGCCCGGGCGCTCGCCGCCAAGCCCAAGCTGCTGCTGCTCGACGAGCCCGCCGCCGGCATGAACCTCGAGGAGGTGCGGGAGCTCGACGTGCGGTTGCGGGCGCTGAAAGGCGCCGGCAAGACCATCCTGCTGGTCGAGCACGTCATGGAGCTGGTGATGGGCGTGACCGACCGCGTCGCCGTGCTCAACTTCGGCCAGAAGATCGCCGAGGGTACGCCCGCCGAGATCCAGAACGATCCGGTGGTGCGCCAAGCCTATCTGGGCACGGCGTAGGCGGCCGGGGCCATGCTGGAAGTCAAGGACATCGCCACCGCCTACGGCAAGATCGAGGCCCTGCGCGGCGTCGACCTGAGGGTCAACGACGGCAAGATCAACTGTCTACTGGGACCCAACGGCGCCGGCAAGACGACACTGATGATGACCATCGCCGGAATCCTCAAGCCGCGCCGGGGCTCGATCCTCTTCCAGGGCCGGGAGCTGGTCGGCCTGCCGCCGGGCGAGATCGTCGGCGTCGGCATCGCGCTGGTGCCCGAGAACCGGCTGGTCTTTCCCCAGATGAGCGTGCGCGAGAACCTCGTCGCCGGGGCCTTTCTCAGGCTCGCCAAGTCGAGAGCCGACGTCGAGCGGGACATCGGCCGCATGTTCGCACGCTTCCCCCGGCTCGAGGAGCGGGCGGAACAGCTCGCCGGCACGCTCTCCGGCGGCGAGCAGCAGATGCTCTCGGTGGCGCGGGCGCTGATGGCGCAGCCCCGCCTGCTGCTGATGGACGAGCCGTCGCTCGGGCTGGCGCCGATGATCGTCGAGGAGATCTTCGAGATCGTCGCCGAGCTGCACCGGGAGGGAACCACCATCTTCCTGGTCGAGCAGAACGCCCACATGGCGCTGAAGATCTCCCATCAGTTCTACCTCCTCGATCAGGGACGGGTGACGTTCAGCGGCACGCCCGGACAGCTCGCCGAGGACGAGGTGATCCGGCGCGCCTATCTGGGAACGAGCCAGACGGACTGACGGGCGCGGCCCCAGGCGGCCAGCCGAGGAGCGGGCAAGGCGGCGAAGGGCGATGGTCGATTTCATCCAGAACTGCTTGGACGGCGTCATGCTGGGCTCGTCCTACGCGCTGCTGGCGATCGGCTTCACCCTGATCTTCGGCATCATGCGCCGGCTCAACCTCTCCTACGGGCCCTCGATCATGCTGGGGGCCTTCGTCGGCACCCTGCTCTACCTCGAGTTCCAGGCCGACGCGGTGGTCGTCGCCGCGGCCACCGTGGCCGGCGCTGTGCTGGCCGGCATGTACGTCGAACGCCTCTGCTTCTGGGCGATCCGCCAGGGGGCGGCGGCCGCCTCCATGGTCTCGAGCTTCGCCATCTGGATGCAGCTCGAGGAGCTCGTCACCGTTTTCTTCCCCGAGCGCACCTATCCCTTCCCGCCGCTGACCGAGGCCGAGCCGTTCTCCTTCGGGCCGTTCTTTATCAAGGTCGAGAACCTGGCCATGTTCCTCTGCGCGCTGGTGCTGATGGCGCTCCTGCACGTCGTGCTCTACCGCACCCGCTTCGGCCTGGCCGTGCGCGCGGTCTCCGAGAACCCGCTGGCCGCGCGCTTCATGGGCATCAACATCGGCGCCGTCATGTTCTGGGCCTTTGCCGCCGCCTCGGCGCTGGGCGGCGTGGCCGCCTTCCTGATCGCCGGCGCCGACGCCCAGATCACCCCGCTCTTCGGGCTCTGGGCCACCTTCAAGGGAATGATCGCCATGATGCTGGGCGGCATGGGCTCGATCCCGGGCGCCATCCTGGGCGGCCTGCTGCTCGGCGTGGTCGAGGCCCAGAGCCTGTGGTACCTCGGCACCGAGTACCGGGACCTCTCCGCCTACTTCCTGCTCTTCCTCTTTCTCGTCCTGCGCCCGGGCGGCCTGCTGGGACACGGCAGGGCCACGCGCGAGCGCGCCGCGACCCACAGGGTCTGAGCGATGGACCCGTATCTGGTCTCCGTGCTCTCCAACATCGGCATGATCTCGTTCATCGCGCTCTCGGCCTATCTCTTGCTGCTGGTGGGCGAGATCTCCTTCGGCCAGCAGGCCTTCTTCGCCATCAGCGCCTACGGGTCCGGCATCGCCACCGCCATGTGGGGCTGGCCGTTCTGGCTCGGCCTGCTGTGGGGCGCCGCGGTGGCGGGGCTCGCGGCGACGCTCATTGCCGTGCCGACGCTGAGGATCCGCGGCCTCTACTTCTCCATCGCCACGCTGGCGTTCGCCGAGATGGTGCGCCTGATCTTCGAGATCTTCAAATATCAGGTCGAGATCGACGGCGAGCTGGTGGGACCCGACGGCTCCGACGGCTTCCGCGACATCCGCTACATCTATGACAGCGACATCAGCCAGACCGAGTACATGTTCATCATTTACGGCGTGCTCGTCCTGGTGCTGGCGAGCTTCTTTCTGCTGGAGCGCTCGCGGCTGGGCTCGATCTTCCGCATGCTCGGCGAGGACCCGATGCTGACCGAGATGCAGGGCCTCAACGCCACCTTTTACAAGATCATGGCCTCGGGCATGGCCGGCGTGGTCGCCGGCCTGGGCGGCGGCCTCTACGCCCATCTCACCACCTATGTCGAGCCCAAGATCTTCAACGTCATGCTGGGCGTGCACAGCCTCGCCTACGGTCTCATCGGCGGCCTCGGCACCGCCCTGGGCCCGCTGATCGGCGTCGGCATCGACATCGGATTCCTGGAGTCGGTCCGGGCGATCTCGGGCTACCGGATGATCGTCTTCGGCGGCCTGGTGGCGGTGCTGCTGATCGTGCGGCCGCGCGGCCTCCTGGACGAGAGGGCGGTCTATTGGCTGCGCCAACGGGTGCGAAGGCTAAAGAGCGATGTCCGGTCAGATTAAATCAATTCTGTTTGCGAGCGGGGCGGCGATCCACGCGAAAGACGGCGTAGCGCGATGCCGGAGCGCATCGGGCAAGCCGTCTGACAAAGTGGGCGCCCGCCGCTCGCGAAACCGAAGGGGCGGGCGCCCTTGCGCCAAATCCGACAGGCTTCGGCTCGGCCGTACCTTCCAGGTACGCCCGTCACCGAACCCCTTGACTTTGTCACAAGGGCGCCTCGCCAGAATGATTCAAACTGACCGGACATCGCTCTAACATGCTGAGGGTTGAGGGGCTCCACCGCAACTTCGGCGCCATCGAGGCGCTGGCCGAGCTCGGGCTCGAGCTCGGCGAGGGCGAGGTGCTGGGTCTGATCGGGCCCAACGGCTCGGGCAAGACCACCTTCTTCAATGTCGTCACCGGGGTCTACCCGCCGACGGCGGGACGCATCTGGCTGGGCGCGGAGGACATCACCGATCTCAAGCCGGCCGACATCATCCGCCGCGGCGTCGCCCGGACCTTCCAGAACATCCGCATCTTCCGGCGCATGTCGGTCTTCGACAACGTCTGGGCGGCCCAGCACAGCCTGCCCGACGTCAGCCGACGGGACCTGGTCCTGGCCCGCCAGCGCCCCGAGCGCGCGCGCCGCGAGCGGGTTGTGCGGCTCCTGGAGCAGACGGGCCTCGCCGAGCAGGCCGAGGTGCTTGCCGGCAACCTGCCGCTGCCCGAGCAGCGGCGGCTGGAGCTGGCCCGGGCGCTGGCCCGCGACCCGGCGTTGCTGCTGCTCGACGAGCCGGCGGGCGGCATGACGCCCAACGAGACCGAGGAAATGGCGGCGCTCATCCGCGACGTCGCCGCGCCGGGCCGGACCTGCATCGTCATCGAGCACAAGATGGACCTCATCGCCAGCCTCTGCGGGCGCATCACGGTGCTCAACTTCGGGCGCAAGATCGCCGAGGGTGCGCCCGAGGCGGTGCTGCGGGAGCCGGCGGTGCTGGAGGCCTATCTCGGCCAGGAGCGGAGCGATGCTTGAGGTACGCGGCCTCGAGGTGACCTACGGCAAGGTGCGGGCCGTCCAGGGCATCGCCCTCGACGTCGCCGAGGGCGAGATCGTCACCCTGATCGGCGCCAACGGCGCCGGCAAGAGCTCGACCATGCACGCGATTTGCGGCATCGAACGGCCCGCCGCGGGCGAGGTCCGCTTCCGGGGCGAGGTCATCACCGGCCTGCCCGCGCACCGCATCGCCCGGCGCGGCATCGTCCAGGTGCCGGAGGGCCGGCTGATCTTCGCCGGGCTCACCGTCGAGGAGAACCTCAGGCTTGGCGCGTACAGCGCCCCCGACCGGCGAAGCGCCGAGGCGGACATTGCGGCGGTCCTGGAGCTGTTCCCCATGCTCCGCGAGCGGCTCGACGAGCGCGGCTCGGTGCTGAGCGGCGGCCAGGCCCAGATGCTGGCCCTTGCAAGAGGTTTGATGGCGTCCCCGAAACTGTTTATGCTGGATGAGCCGTCGCTGGGTCTCGCGCCGGTGGCGGTGCGGGAAGTGTTCGAGCTCATCGGGAGCTTGCGCGACCGCGGCGTGACCATCCTGCTGGTTGAGCAGAACGTCCGCCAGGCCCTTGCAGTGGCCGACCGGGGCTACGTCCTCGAGAGCGGCCGCATCATCCTCGAGGGGCCGGCCCGGGAGCTGGCCGAAAACGAGTTCCTGGTCAGCGCCTATATGGGCCTTACGCGAACGGGAGGAAGCGAATGAGAGTCGTGACAACCTTGATGGTGGCGACCGCCGTCCTGGTCCTGCCGGCGACGCTCGCGGCCGGCGAGCGGGCCAAGGCAATGGTCGACTGCAAGGAGGCGGACAAGCAGCTCGCCTATGACTGCACCATCATGCTGATGGGCAAGGACAGCGGCAAGCCGATCGAAGGCGCCGACCTCGTGGTCAAGGCCGACATGCCGACCATGCCCATGGCGCACAACGTCAAGCCGGTCAAGGCCATGCCGATGGGCAAGCCGGGCAGCTACATGGCCCGCCTGGAGCTGGAGATGCAGGGCGAGTGGGCGCTGACCATGGACGTCAGCGGCCCCATGCGCGACCGCCTGATCGAGAAGGTCCAGTTCGGCGCCATTTCCGCCGAAGGCGGGATGAAGCACGGGGACATGAAGCCCGGCGAGTCGATGGACAAGATGAAGATGAAGCCGGAGGCCGAGGGCGAGATGAAGATGAAGCCCGGCGACCACGGCGACATGATGAAGAAGCAGGAATAGCCGCCGTCGAACGCGCGCCGCGCCGGGCGGACCGGCTTGGCGCGGCTATTCGGGAAGGTGACCCATCGGCGGTGGAGCTGTCCGCCGGGCAGGCGATCCCGCGAGTTCGGGCGGGCCCAGTGGGCAGACGACATCCCGAAGACGAGGAAACGGCACATGAGGCTCTGGCTCTTGGCGGTCGCGACCGTATTGACCCTTGGCGGCGCCGCATCGGCCCACGAATACAAGCTGGGCGACTTGACGATCGAACACCCCTGGGCCCGCGCCACCATCGGCCAGGTGCCGAACGGCGCGGCCTATATGACCATCACCACCCACGGCCGGGAGACCGACCGCCTGCTGGCGGTCGAATGCAGCGTGGCAAAGCGCGCGGCTCTGCACACCCATCTGATGGAAGGCGGCGTGATGAAGATGCGGCCGGTCGAGGCCGTCGAGATCGCCCCGGGCGAGCCCACGCTGCTCAAGCCGGGCGGGCTCCACGTCATGCTGATGGGCCTCAAGGAACCGCTTGTGGCGGAAACGAGTTTTCCGCTGACGCTGGTGTTCGAGCGCGCCGGCCGGATCGAGATCGATGTCCTGGTCGAGGAGGCGACGGCGACGGAACCGCCCGCGGACAAGGGGCACAAGCACGGCTCCTAGCGCCTTGTACCCTCACCCTTCGACAAGCTCAGGGTGAGGTAGAATTAAGAGATCCCTCATGCTGAGCCTGTCGAAGCATGAGGACCTCGGGCAGAAGTCGGCGAAGTTGAGCGACCCCGCGTCGCCAGGTTACGCCGACGCCGGGGGCCGGCCGTAAAACGCGTCGTCGAGCAGGGCGCGGACGCCCTCGCGGGTGACGGGCCGCGGGTTGTAATAGGGGCTGCCGACGGCGATCTCCGCGGCTCGATCCAGATCTTCCTCCTTCATGCCGATGTCCCTGAGCGCCGTCCCGGCGCCGATCCTCCGCGCCAGCTCGAACAGGCCCGTGGGCGCGTCGGCGGCCCCCAGCGCCCGGGCCACGCGCGCCATCGCCTCGGGCGCGGCGGCGCGGTTGTAGGCGGCGGCGTGGGGCAGGACGACGGTGTGGGTCTCGGCGTGGGGCAGGTTGAAGCTGCCGCCGAGCACGTGGCAGAGCTTGTGGTGCAGCGCCATGGCCGACGCGCCGAGCACCATGCCGGCGAGCCAGGCGCCGTAGAGCGCGTCCGATCGCGCCGCCAGGTCGTCCGGCGCCGCGACGACGCCGGGCAGGGCGCGGGCCAGCGACCGGATTCCCTCCTCCGCCATCCAGCCGGTGACCGGGTTGGCGTTTTCGGCATAGAGCCCCTCGACGCAATGGGCGACGGCGTTGATGCCGCTGGTAGCGGCGACCGCCGGCGGCAGATCGAGGGTCAGCGCCGGCTCGTAGATCACCGCCCGCGGCAGCACCGCCGGATCGCGGCCGACGGTCTTGGCGCCGCCCTCGGTCAGCCCCCAGATCGTGGTCATCTCGGAGCCGGAATAGGTGGTCGGCACGCAGACGATGGGCAGCGCCAGTTCGAGCGCCAGCGCCTTGGCGAGGCCGATGGTCGAGCCGCCGCCGATGGCGAGGCAGGCGTCGGCGCCGGTCCGTCGCGCCTCGGCCGCGGCGGCGTCCCGGGTCTCGACGGGCACGTGCATGACGGCCCCGTCGTAGACGCCCGCCACGCGGTCGCCCAGGCCGGCGATCAGGGCCTCGGCCCGCCGGCGCTGGCGCTCGGTGCACAGCACCAGCACCCTTGTCGCCCCCAGCGCGTCGAGCTCCGCCGGCAGCGCGTCGATCGAGCCGGCGCCGAACAGCACGCGCCCCGGCAGGGACTGATAGACGAACTTCAAGCCGAGGCCCTCCCGTGCCGAGCCGGAAAACCGGGGTGCTTTACGCCTTCGGGCTGCGGGACACAAGCAACAACAATTTCGTGAGCCATCGGTTCATTGCTTGACACGATACCGCCGAGTTCGAACACTCGGGCGCTGGAAAGCCGATTCAAGGGAGAGGGATCATGGCGAAGAAGCTTGCCTGCGGCGACGTCGTGCCGGGGTGCGATTTCGTGGCCGAGGGTGCGACCGAAGAAGAGGTCCTCGTCAAGGCGGCGGCGCACGCCAAGGCCACGCACGGCATGGAGGACATACCGCCCGAGGTCCTGGCCAAGGTGAAGGCGGCGATCAAGGAGGGCTGAGCTCTTCCGCTCGCTTGCCGCGCCGTCCGGACCACTCCTGCGGCGCGGAGTCTTCCGCCGGCACGAACCGCCGGGCGCGCCGCGCCCGCTGTCCGCCAGCCGGATGCTCGTGATACGGGCGATCACGGCCCGGATGCCGTCGTCCGGCAGCGGCGCGTCAAACGCGGGCCCGCGCGCGCGCCGGAGTCTGTGCAGGCGGCGGGCGGTCGTGTAGGATCCGCCCGGCGACGACGAGGCGAAGGAGCCGCGCCATGAGCTTCACCCCGAACACATTGCTGCCGGTGAGCCTGGTGGGCTCCTATCCCCAGCCCGATTGGCTGGTGGACCGCGAGAACCTGCGCGGTCGCTTCCCGCCCAGGGTGCGCGCCAGGGAGCTCTGGCGGGTCGACGAGAAGTATTTGGAAGAAGCCCAGAACGACGCGACATTGCTCGCCATCCGCGATCAGGAGCGCGCCGGGCTCGACATCCTCACCGACGGCGAGATGCGGCGCGAGAGCTACTCGAACCGCTTCGCCACGGCGCTGGAGGGCGTCGACATCGACAATCCCGGCATGGCGCTGGACCGCTCGGGGCACCCCAACCCGGTGCCCCGCGTCACGGGCAAGATCCGCCGCCGGCACTCCGTCGAGGTGCGCGACCTCGAGTTCCTCAAGGCCAACACCGACCGCATGGTCAAGATGACGGTGCCCGGCCCCTTCACCATGAGCCAGCAGGCCCAGAACGACTTCTACGAGCACGAGGCCGAGATGGCCCTCGACTACGCGGCGGCCGTCAACCAGGAGATCCGCGACCTCTTCGCCGCCGGCGCCGACGTGGTCCAGCTCGACGAGCCCTACATGCAGGCGCGGCCCGAGAAGGCGCGCGAGTATGGATTGCAGGCGGTCAACGCGGCGCTCGACGGGATCGAGGGCACCACCGCGGTGCACATCTGCTTCGGCTATGCCGCGATCATCCACGAGCGGCCGGAAGGCTATTCGTTCCTGCCGGAGTTCAAGGACTGCGCGTGCAAACAGATCTCGATCGAGACCGCGCAATCGAAGCTGGACTGCAAGGTGCTCGAGACGCTGCCCGGGAAGACCATCATCCTCGGCGTCATCGACCTCGACGACATGACGGTGGAGACCCCCGAGCAGGTCGCCGAGCGCATCCGCCGCGGGATCACCCACAAGCCGGCGGAACAGATCATCGTCGCGCCCGACTGCGGCATGAAGTACCTGCCGCGCAACGTCGCCTATGGCAAGATGGCGGCCATGGTCGCCGGCGCCGGAATCGTGCGCCGCGAGGTGCAGGCAAAGGCGCGGTAGCGATCTTGCCGGTCCGCCGGAGCCGCATCGGCGTGCCCGGCCACGAACCAAAAAGTTGGAAAGGGAGGTGGTTATGAAGCTCTACATGCACCCCGTGTCGATGACGAGCCGCCCGGTGCGCCTGTTCATCGCCGAGAACGGCATCGACGTGGACCAGCAGATGGTCGACCTGATGACCGGCGAGCACTACCAGGAGCCCTTCGTCTCGATCAATCCGAACCGGCTGGTGCCGGTGCTGGAAGACGGCGATTTCCGCCTCACCGAGAGCTCGGCGATCCTCAAGTACCTGGCCGACAAGATCGATTCGCCGGCCTATCCCAAGGACCTGAAGCAGCGGGCCAAGGTCAACGAGATGATGGACTGGTTCAACACCAACTTCTATCGGGACTGGGCCTACGGCTGCATCTATCCGCAGGTCTTCCCCAATCACAAGCGCCCCGACGACGCCTTCCAGGACGCCACCATCGCCTGGGGCAAGGAGCGGGCGCAGGGCTGGCTGCAGATCCTCAACGACTACTGGATCGGCCCCGACAAGAACTACCTCTGCGGCGACAAGATCACCATCGCCGACTATTTCGGGGTGGCGCTGCTTACGCTCGGCGAGGTCATCCGCGTCGACTTCTCGGCCTACCCGAACGTCAACCGCTGGCTCAACAACATGAAGAAGCTCAAGAGTTGGCCGGAGATCAACGAGGCCTTATATGGGTTCAGAGAGGCGGTCAAAGATCAGCAGTTCGTCACCGTCTGATCGGCGGCCCGCCGTCACCTTGCGACGAAGCTGGAGCCGAGCATGATCAAGGGCCTTCACCACAACGCCTACCGCTGCCGCGACTCGGAGGAGACCCGGCGTTTCTACGAGGACTTCCTCGGCCTGCCGCTGGCCGGCACGCTGGAGATCGGCGAGACCAAGAGCGGCCGCAAGACCCAGACGCTGCACACCTTCTACCGGATGGACGACGGCTCCTACCTCGCCTTCTTCGAGGCGCCGGACATGCCGTTCGAGTTCAAGGACCAGCACGACTACGACCTGCACATCGCGCTCGAGGTGCGGCCCGAGGTGCTCAAGCCGATGATGGAGAAGGGCGAGACCGCGGGCATCGAGACCCGCGGCGTCTCGGACCACCACTTCATCGACTCGATCTATTTCCGCGACCCCAACGGATACGTCATCGAGCTCACCGCCAAGCGCGGCAACCACGACGAGGCGATGGACCCGGCAACCAACGGGGCGCGGCGGAAGCTGGACAACTGGCAGGCGGCCAAGGCGGCGCAGGCCGTCGAGGCCGGATAGGCCGAAATCGACCTCGGGGCCCGCCGCGGCCCCGGGGTTTGGGGTTGCCGGCCCGGCGCCAGGCGTCTAAGCTCGTTCGAGACGCGAAAAAAAATTCGCATTGCGAAAACCGGAGGCAATCCGGCCGCCTATCGAGGAAACGTTCGGTGCGCATCGGCAAGCAGGACAACCCGAAGACGGCCATCTCCACCTCCACGGCGGAGACCATCACGGTCCGGGGCCGCGACCTTTGCGCCGAGCTGATCGGCAAGAAAGGGTTCACCGACTATTTCCTGTTCCTGCTCACCGGCGAGGACGCCACGGAGACGCAGCGCCGCCTGACCGACGCCGTGCTCGTCGCCATCGCCGAGCACGGGCTGGTGCCGAGCGTCCAAGCGGCGCGCATGACCCACGCCGCGGCGCCCGACGCGCTCCAGGGCGCGGTGGCGGCGGGGCTGCTGGGCTGCGGCTCGGTGGTTCTGGGCAGCTCCGAGACCTGCGGGCGCCTGCTCGCCGGGCTGATCTCCGAGGCCAAGGAGAGCGGCGCCGACGCGGCGGCGGTGGCCAAGGCGCGCCTCGCCGAGATGCGCCGGGCCAAGCAGCCCATCCCGGGCTTCGGCCATCCCCTGCATGCCGGCGGCGATCCGCGGGCGCAGCGGCTATTGGCGCTGGCGGAGGAACTGGGCACGCGCGGCGATCACGTCGACATGCTGTTCACCCTCGAAGGGCTGATCCCGGAGATCTACGAGCGCACGTTGCCGATCAACGTCAGCGGCGCCATCCCCGCGGTCATGCTGGACGTCGGCTTCCCGCTGAACGCGCTCAAGGGCCTGCCCATCCTGGCCCGCACCGCGAGCCTGATCGCCCACCTCAACGAAGAGGCCGAGCGGCCGATCGGTTTCATCCTGTCGCATCACGCCGAGCAGGGAATCGAGTACGACGGGCCGGCGCCGCCGGCGCGCGCCGCGGAATAGCGAGAACCAGCGCGGAGGACGAAATGGCAGGGATGCTGGACGGGATTAGGGTGCTGGAGCTCGGTACCTTCATCACCGGTCCGGCCGCGGGGATGTTCCTCGCCGATCTCGGCGCCGACGTTGTCAAGATCGAGCGCCCGGAAACGGGCGACCCTTTTCGCGCCTTCCGGGGCGGGCTCTACAGCCCGCATTATCAGACGTACAACCGCAACAAGCGCAGCATCACCCTCGACACCAAGGACGAGGACGACCTCGGCCTGCTCTACGAGCTGGTGCGCAACGGCGACGTCTTCATCCAGAACTTCAAGCCGGGCACGGCGGAGCGCCTCGGCGTGGGGCACGAGCAGCTCGCGGCGATCAACCCGTCGCTCGTCTACTGCTCGATCACCGGCTTCGGGCCCGACGGGCCGGCCCGCGACCGGCCGAGCTATGATTCCGTGGCCCAGGCGGCGAGCGCCTTCCTCGGCCTGCTGCTCAACCCCGAGAACCCGCGCATCATCGGGCCGGCGCTGGCCGACGCGGTGACCGGCTTCTACGCCGCCTATGGCGTGCTCGGGGCGCTGGTCGAGCGCGGCCGCACCGGCAAGGGGCGCAAGGTCGAGGTCTCGATGCTCGAGGCCATGTGCCACTTCAACCTCGACGCCTTCACCCACTACTACTCGATGGGCGAGATCATGGGGCCATACAGCCGGCCCCAGGTCTCCCAGTCCTATGCCATGGAGTGCAAGGACGGGAAGTGGATCGCGCTGCACCTGTCCTCGCCGGCCAAGTTCTGGGACGGGCTGGCCGAGGCGATGGAACGGCCGAACATGTTCGACGATCCGCGCTTCGCCGACCGGCACGCCCGCATCGAGCATCAGGAGGACCTGATCGCCTACATGCAGCCGATCTTCAAGGAGCGCGACCGGGCCGAGTGGTGCCAGCGCCTCGAGCAGCGCGGCGTGCCCTTCTCGCCGATCTACGACGCCAGCGAAGCGCTCGACGACCCCCAGGCCAAGCACCTGCAGCTCCTGGTCGAGGCGGTCCACCCGACCATGGGGGCCTTCCGCACGGTCAGGCCGCCGGTCAGCTTCGACGGCGCGCGCAGCCTCGAGGTCCGGCCGCCGCCCACCCTGGGCGAGCACAACGAGGAGATCCGCGCCGAGCTCGCGGCGCGCCGGCGAAAGCTTGTCGCGGATGGTTAGTCGAAGTTGAAAGACGATGACGGACGGCGAGGACCGTCCTTGAAATACGGAGGAATCAGCAATGGCTCAACCGGTTATGGTGAATGTGCAGGCGGCGGCCGACGACGGCGGCGCCTTCATGGAAAGCGTCATCCGCCAGGCCACCGAATGCATGAACGCAACCGGCAAGGCCGACGTCAATTCGCGGCTCTTCCAGGTCATGCCGACGGTGCTGCGGCGCCTCCATGAACTGGTCCGCGAGATCCAGCTCACCCAGTCGGAGTTGGAAGCCGTTTGGAAGTTCCTCGGCGAGATCGCCAAGCACGACGAGATCGTGCTGCTCTCGGACATCCTCGGCGTCTCGGTGCACGCGAACCACATCACCTATGGCGAGGACTTCGAGGGCAACCGCGCCAGCGTCGAGGGCCCGTACTACACCCCGGGCGCCGAATTCACCAGTT
>Ga0307428_1000997_pt1 | contig 15237 bp, 10 predicted proteins | sample SalMarWE160240MG_FD_202161 | JGI IMG/M metagenome (GOLD analysis project Ga0307428, IMG submission 202161) | Salt marsh sediment microbial communities from the Plum Island Ecosystem LTER, Massachusetts, United States - WE1603-240 | ecosystem: Environmental > Aquatic > Marine > Intertidal zone >...
GGGGGCTGTAACCCCTGATTCTACGCTCTTTGCATTGGGTGTAGACCCTGATAATACTCCCATTCTCGGAGCCCTTGGACCCACGGTCCACTTTATTCCAGGTCCATCTGCTCCATCTGACGTACCCGAGCAGGATTTAGAAATCATAAGGATTACCGATAATACGATTGTGACTGCGCCGACTTATCATTACGGTATCGACACTTTCATCTATATTCCGGATACGTGTATGTTTATGGCTGACTACGCCTATTTTGATGGTGATGTCTCTCGGATGCTGGCACTTTCCTTTGCTGGTATGGCTCAGACTTCACAAATTCAGGGAAAGAGTGACCCTGAAGAACTCCTGGAAGCGATAATCTATGCAAAGGCTACACTGGAAGAATACGACGAAGATAATCTGTTAAGAGCCGATACGACTGCAATACCGACATATGTGGACCCTTCTATTACGACAAAGAATGTGAGACTGCTATTGGCGCAGAGTTATTTCTATTATGGTTTTCTCTATAATTGTATGTGGGAACTCTGGAGATTAGACCCAAGTTTGATTGGCTACTTTGACCCGGAATCGAGCAGCTTTGAACGGGATCTCCAGGAAAAGTTAGAAGAATTGCAGCAATAAAAAAGGAGGTTGCTTTATGCGTAAGGTTTTATTGATCTTGCTACTGGTAGTGTTTGTAACTTCACTACCCGCTGCCAAGGCTTACCTGTTTCCGAGTGAAAACGGTGGGCCCAGCGAAATCGTTCCCGTTGGCTCTTTACCCAGAAATGTTGATGTGACTCCTGCAAGGAAAGACTTAAGGGGTGTTTTATTTTGGATGATGAACACAGATAATGGAACTGAAAACTATGTGCTTACCGGTATTGCTGATGTTGATACCTTCCTCAACTGGTTTGCACCGCCTGCAGCATGTACTGTTCTTGCCTATGAGGTGACTAATATAGCCAATTATGCTGACCCGAATCAGGACGAGTTCACAATGTTCTTTGCCACACTTGACCAGGGTATTAACTATGCGACAGGATTTCCGGAATACCATGGCGGTGGTGCACCATCCAGCAATTATGGCTTTGCTACAGTTGTCCAATCACTGGACACCTTTGCCTGGGGCCTGGACACCCTGTGGACCATCACCCAGGACACTTTACTTACTCCTATAGATAACGGTCTTGATAAATTTGCTTGCGGTTGGGTAAAGGCGGCAGCACCAGATTCCTCTCCCAACCCATACATCTATGCTAATGGAGTGCCCCCTTATCACGCACTTATGTATCGTGATCTAGGTCAGGGTCAGGGCAAAGGATGGTATTCTTCATGGCACTGTGTTAGAATGAGAGCACTTGTAAACTTCTATAGTAACCCACCTCCAATCGTAGCGATGGAAGACCTTCCTGATTCCTATAATCAGGGCGCAAGGACTGTAAATTTATATGTCACTGACTTTGGAGTACCTCTGGATTCATCAGGTGTAGTAGGTAACTGTGCCATTGAGTACCAGGTAAATGGTGGTGCTGTTACTCCATTAAGTGCAGTAATGTATTCCGGAGACTCAACCGATGGTTACTGGAGTGGAGATATACCAGGTGTAGGTTCTGGAGATGTGGTTGTTTACTGGGCAGTAACGACTGATTTACAGGGTGCTGCTGATACCACTAATACAGCAACATACACCATAAGAGAGGGTACTCCAGGTAATTGTCTCTTTGTAGATAATGGTTATACTATTTCTGGTATGCTACCGGATTGGTATGCAGACACCTGTGACCTCTGGGATTTTGGTGGATATGGACAACCTGATTCTTCAGTTCTCTGCTTCTATAATACCGTTGTCTGGAGAGCCTGGGGAGAAACGGCATTGGGTGACGGTGGAAACTATGGTGCAGGCATATATTATTCGGATTCTACCTGGATAAAAATGATCCTTGATGATGGTGGTAACTTCTGGTTCTCTGACCAGGACCAGGGTTACGGACTTGGTATTTGCCCCGATTATGGACAACAGGGCGTACCAGACGGACACTGGGTAAGAGAATACTTAGGTATTCAGGGGATGTTTGATGACCAGCCGCTGATGGGTGGTAGTGATGTAACGGCTTATGGTAATCCCGCAGATCCCGTTATTGGTGATCTATTCGGAGGTATTGGTCTTCAGGCTGCTGGAGCGGTCTATCTTGCACCATATTATGCTCTAACGGGTAATTTTAGTTATGCCTATACAGGTAATTTTGACTCACTTGAGGCTGGTGCTGTAATCAATATGTTCGATGTCAATGGTCTCACCATATCTTACAGATATGAAGGGCCAGGTGGCAGTGATTATAAGGTATATGATGACTTCTACCCATGGGATTACATATGCGATCCGGCTGATGCATCTGTGTTAGATATGGTTACAATAGATTCCCTGGTAGAGGATGTCCTTGGTCGTTGGTTCGGATATTATTCCGGTGTTAGCGATGGCACACTTGAACCAGGAAAATTGGTAGAACTTCTTCCTGTGGGCGTAGTAACGAATGAAGCCCTGATTAAGTTCTCCCTACCTTTGGGAATGGTTGTTTCACTCGATATCTATGACAATACCGGAAGACTGGTTAAGAACCTTGTTAACGGTAAAGTTAGTGCTGGTCTCCATACGGTGAGATGGAACGCCGATGTTGCCAATGGCGTTTATTTCTATCGCTTGAAGGCCGGGGATAAGAGAGCCAGTAACAAGATGGTGGTGATTAGATAAAACCACACCCTTTTAAAAAAACCCCCTCTTTTTGAGGGGGTTTTTTTTATTATTGACAAATAAAGGAACTGATTTAGAATAGGGAATGGGTTCGTTTAGTGGCAAAAGAGGAGGTTAAATGAAAATAACCCCAGTAAAATCAATGAATGACATAATTAAACAGGCAAAGGATAGAGGGCCAAAGAGATGTGTGGTTGCCGGAGCTTATAAGGAGAGCGAGGTTCTCTCGGCAATCAAAGCTCGGGAAATGAAGATAATAAAACCTATCTTTGTAGGTGACCCAGAGCTAAAGGGTAAATTCCCAGAGATTTCCCGGGATGAGGTGATTGGCGAATCTTCCCCAGAGGAAGCAGCCAGAAGGGCAGTCCAATTGTGTAGGGAGGGTAGGGGTGATATACTTCTTAAGGGTTCCCTCTCCACTTCAGATTTCCTGAAGCCTGTACTCAGTGATGAATACGGATTAAAAAATGCACCACTCTTAAGTCATATTGTAGTTCTCGATATACCCAACTTGAATAGGCTCCTTGCTATAACTGATGGGGGTATGTGTATAGCTCCATCCATTGGGGAGAAGATGGCCATCCTTCAAAATGGGGTTAACTTTATGCATTCACTGGGAATAAATAAACCAAATGTTGGGATTCTCTCTGCTATAGAGTTGGTGAATCCAAAGATAGAAAATACTATTGATGCTGCAATAATAGAGAAAGCAGTAAAGAGAGGTCAGATCTCTGGATGTGTGGTGGATGGTCCGCTTGCGTTTGACCTTATGATATCGGAACATGCCTGTAAGGTAAAAGGAATAGAAAGCCCTGTTTGCGGAATTGTAGACCTTATACTTGTTCCGGATATTACCACTGGTAATAGTGTTGCAAAAGCACTTATGTACCTCGGTGGGGCAAAAGCTGCGGGCATTATCCTCGGGACAAAAAAGCCAGTTGTAATGCTCTCGCGGGCAGATAAACCAGAGATAAAGCTCAATTCCATCGCTTTAGGTGTAGTGCTTTCAGAAGGTCAATAATGTGTAAACACAACCTTTTGCAAACAATCGAAAATTGTAAGGGTTCAATATGTTGAACCCTAAAACAAAATAATAATGAATAAGGAATATCATCACTGTTCCATAAGATTAAAAAATTTTGATTATTCACGATCAGGTGCGGCCCTCGTCCCATATAATAGGAATCACTGATGCATACATATTATTACGCGGGGCGAGCGGTCTCCCAAAAGAAAAAGGCAATCCCGAGACATAGCCCTATAAATGGTAGAAGATTAGGGGTGGTCTTCCCTTTTTTCTTTATAGGCCTTTTGCTCCTATCCAGTTGTATAAAACAGGTGAAGAAGCCAGAAGAAATCAGCATTGGAGAGATAAAATTTGAGGGCAATCACTCAGTATCTGATAATAAATTAAGGGAGCTTCTTCCCATAAAGAAGGGTGATCCTTATATCGAAAGGCTTTTGATGGCGGGTACAGAGCGAATTATTAGTTTTTATAGAGGCAAAGGTTTTTTTGATATGAGGATAAGTAAAAGGGAGGGAGAATTCCTGAAAGTTCAAAATGAGATAGAAATGACTTACTATATCTTTGAGGGATTCAGGAGCAGGATAGACACTATTCTGATAGGGGGAAATGCACTTTTTACCGATAGAGAAATCAGAAGAATCCTTTTGGTTAATAATGGTGATTACTACGATGAAGCCATTATTGGCGCGGGTGAGTACTCTCTTTCGAAAGAATATGCGGAGAAGGGATATACTAATGCGATGATTCAAGTCCATAGAACCATTCTGGATGATCATGCTGCTTCCAAAAGGGTCTTACTTGATGTTGAAATAAATGAAGGGGGGAAAGTCTGGGTGAGAGATATTAGATTTAAGGGGTTGAAGGGTATCCGGGAGAAAATAGTAGAGCGTGAGATGAGAATAGAAGAAAATGACCTCTATCGTCCTTCTCTTGTCTATGAATCGCAGAGCAGGTTATACAAGACGGAATTATTCTCTGATGTGGATATTCAAGAAAAAAGGGTTACAGATGATTCTGTTGACCTTGTAATTTTATTTAAAGAAGACAAATCAAAATTTATCCAGGTTGGCTTTGGTTATGAGTCGCCGGAAAAGGCATTGCTTCTATTTCAATGGGGGCATCTTAATCTCTTCGGGAATCTCCAGCGGTTGGTGGTGGACCTTTCGCTTAAGGGAAATCCAGAACTGGAGCATTGGGAAGATATTAGATTGACATATAGAGAATCGTATCTGCTCAATTCTGGGTTTAATCTCGTGGCTTCTCCGGCTCTGGAGCGCAAATTTACCAAAAAATACAAAGAATCAAACCTATCTCTTGATATAATCCTGGAGAGGCCTATATTGATTAATTCGCAAATTTCCTTCCTCTACGATTTTAGAAGAGCTACCATCTTAGAAGCTCCCAATATAACCAATAGAGCGAGTGTACGTTATCTATATGAGGGGAGAGATAATATTATAGTTCCAAGGAAGGGTTTGCGCCTATTATCACAGATTGAGTATGCGGGAGGTTTTCTTGGTGGTGACAATCATTTTAATAGGGGAAGGTTTAATATCGCATCATATCATCCTCTTCCCTTTGGCATAGTACTCGCTATCCGTTCCGCGGTGATTTTGACATTTCCCCGAGAAGAACCAGAAGAGATAAGCACAGATGTTCGTCTTGAGATGGGAGGATACGGAACTATGCGAGGGTTTGAAGAGGCTTCAATTGGAAGATTGGACGAGAGGGGGAAGATGAGTGGTTTAGACCAGTTACTTTTTAATCTGGAATTTAGAATACCTGTTTATAAAAGGTTATTTTCCAGTCTTTTTACTGATGTTGGTAACCTCTGGATGGATTATTCAGATATTTCATTAAGAAATCCACACATTGGTGTGGGTTTTGGGTTGGGATACATTACTCCTATAGGAGTAATTAGGGTGGATTATGCCAGGGCATTAGAGGATATAGCACCAGATTATACAGGTAAGCTGTATGTAAATTTTGCTCATCCCTTCTAAATATTTGCCACAGATTAATGTAGTTAAATGGTTGAGCAGTTGAGTCGTTGATTAGGAAAAACTCAATGAACCCAACGAACCCTATGAACTCAATAAACCCAGAACACACCACCAAAGGTTATGCCACGGCAAACTCACGGTTAATTCTTAATAAAAACACACACCACCAAGAAAATGAAACCGCAGATGCACGCAGATTAACGCAGATAGATATGAATAAAAGACACACACCACCCAAGGAATAGACACAGATTTTCACCGATATCAACTGATTAATATAAACTAAGAACACTGAACTCAGAACTAAATTTTAGACACTGATTTTCAACTGTTCCACTGTCCAATTCTTTAACACAGAACTTAGAACTCATAAACAAGACCCAAATCCTAATCCCTAAATCCAAAACCCTCATATTAGCCACAGAGAAACAGAGTTGTTTGTCCAATGCCCAATGTCAGTAGTCAACACCCAACACCCATAAAGTGAAACCGCAGATAAACGCAGAGTAATATAGTTAAATAGTAGAGTAGTTAAATAGTTAAGTTGGTAAAAAAATAAAACTAAAACCTAAGACCAAACACCTAATAATGCCACAGAGATAAGAGAGAGCAAAGACACAAGGCACGCAAAGAGTAAATAAATTGTAGCGAAAAGGCATGCCTTTTCTGTAGGGACACGGTACGCCGTGATCCTATTTGTTTCGCATTTAAACGTAGGGGCGTGATTTATCACGCCCTTCATTTCGGGTTCGATAAATCGAACCCCTACAATACAAAATTCTCTTTGCGGCCCATGCTCTCTTGGCGTTCCTTGCAAGAAAGAAATTAAAAGGGTGTAAATAGGCAGGGGCGTATAGCCATACGCCCCTACAAAAGAAAATGATAAAATTGTAATTTCTAAAGGATTATCTAACCACTACCATCTTTCTGGATAGATGCTTATTACCAGCAGTCAGACGGTAGAAATAGATACCATTGGCAACTCCATCAAGACTCACTTCCACCTGATATGCCCCAGCATTCTGAACCTTACTCACAATGTTCTTTATCTCTCTACCTGTGACATCAAATATAGAAAGTTTAACCCTTGATTTTTCAGATATGCTGTAGTGCATAATAGCTTCACTGGATACAGGTCTATTTATCTTTAAAAGATATAATTTTTCTCTTAAAGCTTCTTCTCCAATGCCTGCAGCAACCCCATTAACTAGATAGAGGTTTCCATCCAGGCCACCCACTGCGACCTCAAGGTATCCGTCATTATCAATATCGCCAAGGGCAGGTGAGGAGGTAATAGAAGTCCCAAGATTAAGATGCCAGAGCAAGCTTCCGCCTCCGGATATTGCATAGAGATATCCATTAGTTGAGCCAACTATAACATCAAGCACTCCATTGCTATCTATGTCTGCAAGGGCAGGTGAGGAGATAACCTCTCCTCCAGTAGGATATGACCAGTATAAACTACCATCTTCGGCATTGAGAGCATATATAGAACCGTCATTCGAACCAAAGACTACTTCAAGTTTACCATCTCCATCAATATCCCCGAGTGCAGGTGATGAACGAACATCGCCACCAGTTCCAAATGTCCAGAGAAGGGAATCAAGTTCCAGGGCATACAGTGTATCGGAATTGGAACCCACAACCACCTCATTCAACGAATCTCCATCAATATCGCCTATAGCAGGGGAGGAGAAAACTTCATCAGATGTACCGAAATCCCCAATTATACTTCCATTCTTACCATTAAAGAATTTAACTGAATTCCCCGCACCAACAACAATATCACATACACCATTGGCTTCAAAGATATCACCTGCTGCTGGAGAGGACCCCGAAGGGGTTCCATTAAAATGTTGCCAACTAATTGAGCCATTTTCACCATCCAGAACTTTTAAGAATAGTCCTACACCAACCACTTCTAATTTTCTATCGCTGTCAATAGAACTTATGGCAGGAGAACCCATCACACCATTTATAAAACTAACGCTCCAATTGGAAGAACCATCTTCCCCATTCAATGAGACTACCTTTTTATTGCTGGACGAAGCAACAACCTCTAATTTTCCATCTTCATCAAGGTCAGCAGTGGCAGGAGCACCAACCACATCCCCCCCCATTCCATATTTCCATAATTGTGTGCCATTTGCATCAACAGCATAGAGAGTATCATCATTAGATCCTATTACAACATCCAGTGTATTATCGCCATCTATATCTGCTATAATCGGTGAAGATTGTATTGAATCATTGGTAGGGAATGTCCAGAGAACTATAGCTGAATCCATATCTCCAACGAGGTCAATAATTCCTGAATTATTTGGCAAGCGGTGGAAAGATTGCCAGTGATGGATATTCTCTGGAAAATCTGCATTTATGGATGTAAACCCATAATCGGCCATTGTCATTGGGGTGTCTGGTGAAGGGCTATAAAAACCCCAGGGAGCACTCAGCACAGAGAAATCCAGAATTTCTCCAGTAATACCATCACTCCGTGTATCTCGTACATTGAGAATAATATTATTGGAAGTATACGGTGTGAGATATTCATCTCCGTCAGTAATATCAAGAATTATTGCATTATTAGGATATGGATATTGTGCCTTTTTTGACTGATACCAATTAAATAATAAGCTCGATGTCCAATAGGGAGAAATTGATGTCTGTACTTGAATATCTAACCTTCTACTATGTGAAACCTTGTATGCAATCTTTGTTGTGGGATGGTAGTTCCTTTTATCGATTGCGTAATAGGCATACCCATGACAGGTCACGGAACTCTTAACAGCCTCATAAGTAATCCATGCATATCCATTATTACCCCAGTATGTACTCCAGGAATTTATCAACCTGAAAGCACCCTTTCCATCAGGAGTATCAAGGGAATCATTATAGCCAATAAGGCATATACCATGTCCACCCCGGTTAGGACCGCTTACATCTGCTAAAGCATAGATATTATCATAACTGCTAATATTATCAAAATTATCATATACATTAATCCCGATCACCGCACAATCGTTGTTATTTGCCATATGGTTTTTAAGAGCTTGAATACCAGCACTACTCAATACATTGATATAATACGCTTGCTGACAGCGGAATGCTATTGCATCATTATACCCTTTTTCTGTAGGCCAGGATACAGAATCATAATCTGCATAGGAGATTGAAGACATCGGTGCGATACCAAGATCACAGAGACATTTGAATGCGTCACTGAAATAAGCGCCTCCATCCTTTCCACCGTTTATCTGGTTGTAGATGAATTTTGGGTGGAACTGATGCTGAGTGCTATTCATATCCCATTCATTATGATCAATATACTCCTGATAAGCTTTGTAGTAGTAACCTACAGACCAGGCAGCGCAACTGCCGAGATACTGCAACCCCACCGGGGGCATACCATGGGAGTAATCTATAGAGTCTTGCCTTTGAGGAGAATCATCAATAATTGCTTCCTTCATCCATGGGATTTTGTGAGGATCTACGTCTAAGAGCCCAATTCTATGCTCAATAGCATTGGCTGAAACACTTATTAATAGAAAAATGACGACTGCTAATTTGCTACGCATTTAACCTCCTTATTTTTATTTATTGGACAAAAAACTAATAATCACTTAAAACAATATAATCATATATCCTTAGGTGTCAAGGGTTTGAAAAGACCGATGACTGAAGACGGAGGACGGAAGTAAGAATTAGGGACAATGATTAATGCTAAATTTTGAATTATAAATAAAAATCAGTTGACATCAGTGAAAATCTGCGTCCAATTCAGGGGTTAGGATATAGGATATAGGATATAGGATTTGGTGGTGTGTATTTTTTATTCATATCTATCTGCGTTCATTAGAGTGTATCTACGGTTTCACTTTATGGGTGGTGGGTATTGACTACTGACTTTGGACATTGGATGTTGGACATTGGACAAACAACTCTGTGTCTCTGTGGCAATTTCCCTCCTACAATAAAAATAATTCTTCTCTGTGTCTCTGTGGCAAATAAAAGGTTGGGTGTGGGAAGCTTCATAAGGGCTTGACAATAAGCCATTCAATAGATACTATAGTCCTGATGGAAAGAACACTCGTATTGATAAAACCAGATGGTGTAGAGAGGAAAAATGTTGGGAAAATAATAAGTCATATTGAGGATGCAGGCTTTGGTATCGTTAATATGAGGATGGTTCATCTAACGAGGGATGAAGCAGAGGATTTTTATTCCATTCATAAAAATAAAGAATTCTTTCTAAAACTGATTGATTTTGTAACAAGAGGAAGAATAATTGCTCTTTTATTGGAAGGAAAGGATGTAGTTAAGAGGACTCGCTTGCTTGTCGGGAAAACAGACCCCGAGGAAGCAGAGAAGGGGACTATCCGAGCTACATATGGTCTTTCTAAAACGGAAAATGTCGTTCATGCATCGGATTCTAAGGAAACAGCCAGAAGCGAGATAAAATTCTTTTTTGATTAAGAGGATTGATGCTGATACTTACCATAAACTGCGGAAGTTCTTCACTTAAATATCTCTTATATGATTGGTATAAGAAGACTTCTATGGCAAGTGGAATTGTGGAGAGGGTTACTATCAAAAATTCCTTTATTAAGCATACACGGATAGGAGAGGAGGAGGTTAAGATAGAAAAGGAATGTCCAACTCATAAGGAAGCGATGGAATTGGTTATGGGGGTCCTGACCGATAAAGAGGTTGGAGTGATTGGGAATCTTTCTGAGATAGATGCAGTTGGACATCGGGTTGTTCATGGAGGAGAAAGATTCACCTCTTCGGTCCGCATTGATAAAAAAGTCCTTGAAACCTTTAAGGAACTCTATGACCTTGCCCCGCTCCATAATCCTTCTAATGTGATGGGGATTGAAGCCGCTATGGAACTCCTGCCCGATGTTCCACATATCGCTGTGATGGATACTGCTTTCCATCAAACGATGCCGAAAGAATCCTATATCTATGCTATTCCCTATCAGTGGTATGAGGATTATATGGTTCGCAAATATGGATTTCATGGAACATCCCACCTGTATGTATCCAGGAGGGCTGCAGTTCTACTTGGTAAGAAAATAGAAGAGACAAATCTAATTACCTGTCATATTGGGAATGGCGTGAGCCTCACTGCAATCAAGAACGGAAAATCCTATGACCATTCAATGGGGTTTACACCCCTTGAGGGACTGGTAATGGGAACAAGGTCCGGCGATATAGACCCCGCGGTGGTTGAATATATATGCAACAAAGAAAACAAGAGTGTATCCGAGGTAATAAATAATCTAAATAGGAAGAGCGGCTTGTTGGGTATATCAGAGAAATGGACAGATCGTCGTGATATTGAACGGGAGATGGAAAGAGGCGATAAGAAAGCAGAACTTGCTTTTAATAAGGAAGTTCATCGGTTAAAGAAATATATAGGTGCATATATTGCAATACTTGGATTCGTTGATGCAGTAGTATTTACAGCTGGAGCAGGTGAGAAGGGGCCAGAGTTAAGAGAGGCAGTTTGTTCTAATATGGAACAACTTGGATTAAAATTGGATCGAGAACAAAATATGAAGTCAAGGGGTAAAAAAGAATCCATAATCTCTACCGATGATTCTCCAATAAAGCTCTTCGTTATTCCTACCAATGAAGAGATAGTTTTTGTTGAGGATGTGGTAGGTATTCTTAAAGGAGAATATAAATCTCCAGAAACCTTTAACTATTCCTTTGCCTTACTAGATTATAAGCCAGAATTTTAGACCTTTCTGGGATAGTTAGTTTTATTCAATATCCAGATTTAAAATTATTTGGAATTTTTTATTTTTAGATTTTTTCTGATGTTTACCAAACCCCAGTTTCTAAATATTCGTCTATTGACTTTGCTGCAACCCTGCCATCGCCCATTGCTAGAATTACAGTAGCACCACCGCGCACCACATCACCACCAGCCCAAATGCCTTTTTTAGAAGTCTTTCCAGTCTCTGGATCAGCCTCGATGTTTCCCCATTTACCTACCTTAATATCTGGTGAGGTCTCTGGAATTAAAGGATTTGGACTCTGTCCAATGGCAACCACAACTGTATCTACCTCAATTCTGAAATTTGAATCATCAATGGGTAAAGGTCTTCGACGACCTGATGAATCCACCTCTCCAAGCTTCATCCTTATACACTCCATCTCCTTAACCCAACCATCGTTGTTGGCATGGTAGCTTACAGGAAGGGTAAGAATCTCGGAGATTATTCCTTCTTCTTTCGCCCTCTCTATTTCCTCAATCCTTGCAGGCATCTCTTTTTCGGATCGGCGATATACTATTTTTACCTCATCTGCACCAAGCCTAAGAGCAGTCCTTGCAGAATCCATTGCCACATTGCCTCCACCGATCACAGCTACCTTTTTACCCCGCACTATTGGAGTATCGTATTTAGGAAAAAGATAAGCCTTCATAAGATTTGATCTTGTGAGATATTCATTTGCTGAGTAGATTCCTTTATAGTTTTCACCGGGTATATTCATGAACCATGGCAGTCCAGCTCCGGTTCCCAGATATATAGCGTCGAACTCCTTTAGGAGTTCATCAACTGACTTAGTCCTTCCCACTATAAAGCTCGTCTTGAGTTTCACCCCAAGCTTCAATAGATAATCGACTTCTCGCTGAACAATATCTTTTGGCATTCTGAACTCAGGAATTCCGTACACAAGAACACCGCCGGGTTTATGTAAGGCTTCAAATATGACCACCTCATGACCTAACTTAATCAAATCCCCTGCAACCGTAAGTCCACCAGGTCCTGAACCAACCACAGCTACGCGTTTACCTGTTGAAAGAGGTATTCTTGGAAGGTCAATCTTTTCCTGAGTTGCTTCCCAATCGGCAATGAATCTTTCAAGTCTTCCAATTGCTACAGGTTCGAACTTCTTTGCCAGAACACATACTTTCTCGCACTGATCCTCTTGTGGGCAAACCCGTCCGCAGATGGCTGGAAGTACATTCTTATCCTTCATAATCCTTGCAGCTTCCTTAAAGTCGCCTTCTGCAATCTTGCCGATAAAGCCAGGAATATCAATCTCAACAGGGCAACCAGTTATACAGGGGGCGTTTTTACACTGAAGACAACGCCTGGCTTCTAGGATCGCTTCTTCTTCTGTATATCCTAATGGAACCTCATTAAAGTTCTTTTTCCTTTCTTCTGGGGATTGCTCTTTCATAGGTGTTTTCTTCGGAATGATCTTCTTAGCCATCACATTCCACCTTTGTGAGACTTTAGAAAGAGTTCCATAGACTCTTTTTCTTCCTTTAGATACGTACTCAGGCGTTGAAGCAAAAGCTCGTAATTCACAAGATGACCATCAAACTCAGGACCATCAACACAGGCAAACTTTGTCTCTCCACCAACCTCCACTCTGCATGCTCCGCACATTCCCGTGGCATCAAGCATTATTGGATTTAAACTCACAAGGGTTTTTATCTTATAAGGCCTTGTCACTTCAGAAACGGCCTTCATCATAATTACTGGGCCAACCGCTAGAACCCTATCAATCTTTTTACTCCGAAGAAGGATCTCTTTCAATGCATCTGTCACAAATCCTTTCAGTCCATAGGTCCCATCATCAGTTGTGATGTAAAGTTCATCAGATACATCACGCATCTCCTCCTCTATAATTAAGAGATCCTTACTTCTTGCTCCGATAATAGAGATAATATAATTTCCTTTCTTCTTAAGTGCACGTGCGACAGGGTACATCTCAGGCGTGCCCACACCGCCACCAATACATATAACATTGCCAAATTTATCTAATTCTGTTGGTCTTCCCATTGGACCTACAACATCCATAATCTCATCGCCTACTTCCACAAGGCCCAGTTCCTTTGTGCTCTTCCCAACTTCCTGAAAAACTATGTTAATCGTGCCCGATGTTCTGTCAAAATTCTGCAGAGTCAATGGTATACGTTCTGATGTCTCTTTTAACCTTATCACAACAAACTGTCCAGGTTGCGCCTTCTGGACGATCAACGGATTCTTTATCTTTAGTAGCTTAATGCCATAGGCTAATGAACTCTTCTCTAATATCTCATTCATTTATGCTCCTTTTTTAAATCGTTATTATTATATAATAAAGAACCGTAATCAGGATGCCCAACGCCACAATAATTACGGAGAGGGAGGGATTCGAACCCTCGTTCCACGATGAAATGGAAACACGATTTCCAATCGTGCACCTTCAGCCACTCGGTCACCTCTCCTTTTTTATAAGCTGGTGAGCGGATTCGAACCGCTGACCGGCACATTACGAATGTGCTGCTCTACCTGTTGAGCTACACCAGCTCCTGTTGGATATATATATTAATTCTATAAATAATCAACCCTAAAAACATGGTCAAATTTCGTGAATAGCTAACAGTGATTGTCTGTGTGAAATGTGTTTAGAAGATTGAGAGCAGAGGATTTTGCGCTTTGCATCCTTCAATTAAGCGAAACTTATGTCTCTATGGTGAAATCTAAGGCTCTATACAACCTGTGGCATCAATTGTAAAAAAGCAGTAGAAGTTAAACGATGCTGCCTCCCTAGGTATGGAACAACCATTGATATATATCCAGTAAGTTCCTTTTTTAGGGTAAGAAAAAAGATTTCTTCCCTATCTGTAGGACCGGTTCCGGAACCTACCCTTTCATCGTTTGTGGGATATCCATTCCCATCATTGTCACGATAGACGAACATGTCTATATCTACGTCCCTCTCTTTTGAATCTGTCAGAAGGAACATAAATGGGATATCTTGTGAAAGATATAAGGGACTAAAGATCCAGCTCCCCTCCAGGAGCGAATCCCGGCTCTTATCCTGATAGATACGCTGATTAGTAAATGAATACGATGGAAGTATATTTACCCCTATACTCTGCTTTGTTCTGTTACCACTCCGAGTAGATTCACGGATACCTATCGCTTTTGCCTCTGGAAATACTACAGGTGAGTATCTTAGTTCACTTAACTTTTCACTTAAGTCAAACGCTAACCAAGATGGGACCCCGGGGAAGTTTGGTTTCTCCTTTTTGAGAGCTTTCTTTAGTGAAATATGTTCTTCCCCGCTTAAATAAAATTTCACTGTATCCACGGTTGTTTCGTAGGAAGTCGTATTAAGAAATAACAATATAAAAAGCATTACATCTATATATAGAGATATATTGTATAAAGTCAGGCTGAATGTAGGAATCAGGATATTTTTGATAAAAATTACCCCTAAACCCTTGACAAGATAAGCATCTTTTATATTATAAATAGCAAAGGTGAGGGGTTAATAATATAAGAGGTAAATGGAACTCGCCTCTGGTATGGTGATATAATCTTTTTATGTCTATAGGAGGTATAAATGGCTAAGGAGAAATTCAAGAGGACAAAGACGCATTTAAATGTAGGGACGATTGGACATGTAGACCATGGGAAATCCACGTTAACCTCGGCTATGACGAAGGTATTAGAAACTA
>Ga0307428_1000998_pt1 | contig 15232 bp, 33 predicted proteins | sample SalMarWE160240MG_FD_202161 | JGI IMG/M metagenome (GOLD analysis project Ga0307428, IMG submission 202161) | Salt marsh sediment microbial communities from the Plum Island Ecosystem LTER, Massachusetts, United States - WE1603-240 | ecosystem: Environmental > Aquatic > Marine > Intertidal zone >...
CCAGGCGGCGTCCCAGGCGGCGGCCCAGGCGGCGGCCCCGGCGGCGGCCCCGGCGGCCCCGGCGGCCCTGGCGGCGGCCCAGGCGGCGTCCCAGGCGGCGTCCCCGGCGGCGTCCCAGGCGGCGGCCCCGGCGGCCCCGGCGGCCCCGGCGGCGGCCCAGGCGGCGTCCCAGGCGGCGTCCCCGGCGGCCCCGGCGGCGTCCCAGGCGGCGTCCCAGGCGGCGTCCCAGGCGGCGTCCCAGGCGGCCCAGGCGGCGGCCAACTCTTTATCCGAGATCTCACCGCGCATCCAGGCGCGCTTGGCGTCGATGGCCGCCTGTGCTCGCGGATCGTCGCATAAGTGGACGACTGCCTCGGCAATCACTTGATCAACTGTTACGCTTTTCATCATTTCTCCTTCAATTTCTCCTTCAATTAACGTGGCTAGTTGCTGTTCTTGAGCAATTCTGCGGCGTAGAATAGTTCTCACAACCCCATCCTCTGCGAATTCAGGCCCGAGGTTATCGAGCTCTGTTTGAATGCGCCTGGCTTCTTTTTCGTGGTAGTTCATTTCAGACTCGATAGTAGGCCTGGGCCTCGGGCGAGAGGCGGGTGGCCTGGGACGGGGTGATGTGATCCCACAGGCGGGCGATGCCGGATTCGTAGTAGATCAGGGTGGCGGCGGCGTGCGAGAGAATCAGGTCCATCGACTGGCGGCTGTTGGCGAGCAGGGTGACGTGGCGTTTGTCCTTGGGTGTCATCGGGTCAGTTCTCTCCGGCAAGATCACGGGCGACCACGTTGGGATCAAGGCCGGCGGTATGGGCTTGGTTTCTGTAGCGCTCAACAAGAGCCTCGCGCACAATGTCGGACATATTGAGCAGTCTCTCTTGAGCTTCGCTTTTGAGAGCTTCTTTAAGTCTCGTTGGTATTCTTGCGTAAATAACGGCTTCCATAAGTGTGACCTCACTTTCTGTTAAGTCTCGATTAACATTATACCAGAGTTGTCAAGTCTTGTCAAGCACCAATTTACGATTCGTTGAACCGGAATTAACCGAATCTATGATATACTGTTAAGTGATGGTTGACACTTTATCAGAATGGCTAGTAGAAGAACTGAATGAACGAGATTGGTCAATGAGGAAACTTGCTGGTCTAGCTGGTGTCACACCGGCTACTATCAGTTATATCATCAACGAGAAAGTAGGGATAAGTCCAGATTTGTGTTTGGAGCTTTCTCGGGTATTCAACACCTCTCCAGAAAAGGTATTCCGGCTGGCTGGCATTCTTCCCCCGGCTCTCCCCGAATCCCCCACCACCCGCGAGCTCGTGTACATGTTTGGCCAACTGGACGACGACGACCGGGAGCGGGTGATGCAGATCACGCGCACGTTCCTGGAGGCGAAGAAGAGGAGGGTGGTCATTGGGGAAGCGGCAGCAGATGCGTGATTTCGCCTGCGACGCGGCGCGCCTGTCGCGTCGCGAGCAAGCGTACTTGAAACAGGATATGAAGCGAAGAGGCGCGCGCGGTAGCGGGTGCCTGCTGCTACAAGCGCCGCTGTGGCTGCTATTGGCCCTGGCGATGGTCATCTGCTGGCTAGTGTATGCGACCAGCGAGCGGGCGGCCCCCGCCGTGGGGGTGATGGCGTTGGGCGGGTTGCTGATCCCGGTGGGGGTGATCGCGGCGCGGCGGTGGCTGTGGAGGGCGTATTACCTCGCGCCCGTCATCATCGGCCGGACGCGGAAGGAGCGACTGGTGCGGGGGTGGCTGCTGGTGGTGTGGGGGCTGCCGTCGTTGGTCGTGTTTGGGGAGGAGGTGGCGTGGCCGGTTTAGGATAGCGCGTCCTAGGTGTATATCTGCCCTAGAAACCCGGTTTCTAACAGAAACCGGGTTTCTTTGCTATGTCACACCGCGTTTTTTTGGCAGATTTACGCCTAGAAATTGGTGCGAAACGTTAAGGTTAAGCGCTTGACAAATTGCTAGAATTATGCTAGAATATAGCTAGATAAGAAAAGGAGAAAGAAAATGCACACAACAAGATATGGAAATACTTACACAGACGAAGAATGGGCAGAAGTACAGGAAGAATATAGGCGGGAGGAAGGCAAGGCAGCGGCCTATTTCGAAATCAGAGATGCCAAGATTATCAGTGCCGCCGGGTTTCTCAATCGTGAGTTTCCACAAGTTCCCGTCTCCCACTGGGAGAAAGCACTGCACGAAAATTACCGGTGGGACCGCGAGCCAAGGGAAATCAAATTCACGACCGAAAAGAAGGCGGAGCGATTCGCCGCAGCGATGCGGTGGATTGACTCCGAGATCAACGATGGGCTGGCGAGAATATAAGAATCCCACTCGTAAGACCCTAAAGCCCGCAAGGGCACTGGCGCAAGGCCCCGGCGCAGCCCGAGAGCAAGAGGGGCAGGAGGTTGAAATGTCCTACGCAGAAGCAAAGATTAAAAGCCTTGCCGCCCTGAAAAGGGCAGCGGAGGCAATGATAAAAAGCCTAGAGACTGCCCCCCTTCGCTGGGGGAGGGCCGCAAAGCTCCGCGCCCAGCTCACAAGCGCGGTCGCCCAACACGGGCGGCTGTCCTTCGGCCAAGGAACCGTCGAGGATGCCCGGCAATTTTATGTCGGGATCATCGAAGAAGCTGAAAGGTACTTGGCTAGGATTCGATAGGCCGTAATCCTTTCTCCCTTCCCGCATTGCCCCGGATTGCTCCGGGGCAATGGGGAGCGGGGAAAGTGAGAATCCCGACCGAGGGATGACCCGCCTCTGCCGAAAGGCAAAATTAAAGGCGGGTGGGAGGAAAGATGATGAGAATACAAGAATTGGCACAAGATACAGCGAAGGCAGTAATTGAGGCATTTTCAGCCACCGGCGATGAAGATGTCTATACCATCCATATTTTTCTTCAGGAGGGTGCTGGCGATACCCGATGGGACAATGGCTGCCCGTATCGCGTCTCATACTACGGCGTTCATTGTGACCGCAGCTATGGCGGTAGCGAAGTCGCGGAGGAAGCGGTACGCGAAAGGCTGCCCAATGCCCTTTGCGAATTAGAAAATGATGCCGAGGATGCCTGGGGGGATTATGCCCGTGAAATGGGATATTCCCCGTGCGATTTTTCCTTAGGCGTCGCTATCGCAGTTGAGGAGATGGTCTAGCCAAGAATCGCCCGCCCCGGTGCCCCCATCGGGGCAGGGCTGCCAGGGAGATTGAGATGCTCTACATTTTCGACAAGGACGGCACGCTGATAGAGAATCAATTTTCGGATCGCCCGGCGAACTCGCCGGGCGAACAGGTGCCGTTGCCCGGCGTTGTCATCAGACTCGCTGATCTCCGCGAGCAGGGCCACACGCTAGCCATTGCCACCAATCAAGGCGGGGTGGCCTGGGGATTCATCAGCTTGAGCCAGGCTTACCGGCTGGTGTGGGATGCTGCCGAGAAGTGCGGCGGGATGGACGCGGTGAGCGTATGCCCTTATGATGCCCGCGCTATCGGTGCCAGGTCCCGCCCCAGCTACGCCTGCGAGAACGATCGCCGCAAGCCTGGGCCAGGGATGATCCTCGGTCTGGCGCGGCGGCTCGGGTATGCGCTCGACGATGTGGTTTTCGTCGGAGATCAGGAGAGTGACCGACAGGCTGCCCAGGCCGCAGGGGTACGGTTTGAGTGGGCACAGGATTTTTTCCCAGGAGGATTGAAATGAAGCAAATCGCGCCAAGGATCAGTGATCGGTGTACGCAGATGCTAGACGCGCTCACTGAGCATTTCGAGGGACAGCGCATTGCCGTCGAAAAGCTCATTGAGGATGGCTATCGCAAATATATCGGCATCTCTGATTTAGAGCGGCTACGCGCTGGTGCCACCGGCGTGCCCTGTGCATCTTGTGGGAAGCCGATTGATCCAGAATCTCGCTGGATGCCAGGGCACTTTGGCGAGGCCTACTGCAAAGAGTGCATCCCCTAGATTGTCAAGGTTCCAAGGCCCGCCCAACCCGGCGGGCCTTTGCGTGAAAAGCGTATCAGCGATGATACGCTTTTTTACTGTTTCCTGGCGGTGCGCTTCACTCTGCCGTCTTGTGTCACCTCGAGGTAGATCGACCGTTCCTTCACCATCAGGTAGAAGATGATGGCGATGCCGAACGAAAACAGGGAGAGCAGCACCCAGCCGCAGCCGAACCGCTTGGGCTTGACGAGTTGGGCCGTGGTGTCGCTCTGGGAGATGACGCGGTAGCCTTGCTTGATGTACCGGGTGACTGCGTGATCGAGGATGATTTTGCGCTGTGCCAAGGGTAGGATTTCTGAACTCATTGTGGGTTATCCTTTGATGGCTAATGCTCTATTTCTCGCGGAGACGAGTTTCCATCCTCCTGCGCAATGCCCGCGGAATGGGCAGACGAGGCAGCGGATGCAAAGCTCGCACCTGCCGACTCCTCTACATTTCAGGTGGTTGAAGCAGAAGTCGGCGAGGCGGATTCGTGCACGGTTGAGGTTGCGTGTGAGGGTCAATAGCGTTTAATAGAGCAGCCAACAACACGAGAGGCAACCGGAGACGATCAGCAGCCACCACAATATCAGGCGTCTATGTTGGATGGGTACTGCACCACGGTGCATACATTCCCGGCAAATTTCCTGACGCTCATCTTCTGATAGCAGGGCGGACTTGGCCGCCGCTTCAAGCGATAGAAACCCCCTCATCATTGTATCCCCCCTTTTTGCGCCTTTCTAATAGTGCCTCGATCATCGCGATGACGTCGTGCTGATCGGACTCGTCGAGCTGGGCGACCAGGTAGGCCACCTGGGTCACCGTGGCCGGTACGTCGGTCGTGGGCGGGAGCAGGCCGGCCTTGCGGAAGACGAGCTCGGGCGGGAACCCCAAGGCACGTGCAACGCCTGTGCAAAAGTCTTTGCCCGCGAGGCTTGCTCCTGTTATCACTTTGCTGATCGTGCTTGCGGATAATTCTGCTCGTCGTCCTAGCTCGCGATAGGACCACCCTCGTTTTTCTACTTCCAAGATTAGCCAATCTGCAAATTGAGTGTTTGTCATATTCCACATAATGATACCTCGATTCATCGTGAATTGGTGAACCAAAGTGTTGACAAAAGCCAACAGATGGTGTATAATGTTTCTTGTACGACACATTTTGGTGGATGCAGGAAACGATGAAAGATTTAGTGGTGAGAATCCGCAAGTCGCGGAATTTGAATCAGTCGCAGTTCGCGGCGCTGATCGGGAGAGACCGGTCGACGGTGCACCGCTGGGAGAACGGGGAGCGGACGCCGACGGGCCACGAGGAGATCGGCGCGCTATTGCGCGTGGCGGAGCCGGAGGAGCAGCGGGCGCTGTTGGAGGCGCTGGGCATCGAGGACGTGGCGGCGTTCGCGGTGGACCTGCTGGCGAGCGCGGGGGTGCAGTTGGTGGAGACGTGATGCCGGAATACCTGGGCTTTTCGGCGGAGGCGACGGAGGAGGCGGTGCGGCGGGCGTTCGGGGACCGGTTCGGGCGGCCGCCGGCGGAGGTGATCCGGCGGAACGTGGTGCTGGTGGGGCCGGTGGACGGCGAGTGCTGGCTGTGCGGCGGGACGGGGCCGCTGGGGGAGAACTGCCAGACGGCCGGGTGCAAGGGGGGCTATCTGAGGAAGTAGGGTAGGGACGGTAGGGGCGTAGTTACTACGCCCCTACGGCGTAGCCCCTACAGGAGGTATGAGATGGCGAGGCGGCAGATCTCTCCGGCGGTGTATTTGATCCTTGGCGTGGTGCTGATCGGGGCGGCGATGTTGATGGCGGTGGCGGCGCTGCCGGGGCTGCACGCGCCGGCGCCTCCACGGCAGGGGCACTATGAGTCTCAGTCGCGGCAGTGGCAGGCGCAGCAGGGGCGAGCGATCATCGCGAATCCGCAGAATCCGTGCCAGTTCTATGACTGCGACGGCTCGGGCAGCCTGCTGCGGGTGTGTGTGGGGGAGACGGACGCGGGCGAGGTGGTACGCGCTGTGCAGTGGCTCTTCTGGGGCGAGAGCGGGTGGCAGGAGGGGACGATTTTCCTGCAGGATAAGCCGCACAAGGTGGACAACTACCTGCGGAATTACGGGTGCAAGGAGGCGCAATGAACGAGGAGCAGAGGCAATTATTGGACGATCTGCGGCAGATCGGCGTGCCGGAGCCGATGGTTGAGCAGTTGGAGTTCCTGCTGCAGGAGATCGGTGGCGTCCTGGTGGCAGAGGGCTGGAGCGATCCGGCAGGCCAGGCGCGGTTCGTGGCGGAGCGATTGGAATGTCACGCTGCTGCGTTTCGGGACCAGGCGGCCATTTACCTGGTGCGGATAGGGGCGCATCGCGGGTAGGGGCGCATCGCGGGTAGGGGCGCATCGCGATGCGCCCCTACGGAGTCGCCCATCGGGCTGGACGGTCCCGGAGATGGCCACCGGGATCGGCTGCCAGGAAATGGCCACCTGATAGCTGCCAGGGGGCAATCCAGCCCGGCGGAGGGCTCCGAAGGAGACGGACGGAATGGGCGAATCTATGATCGGGACGTTACTATTTTTCGCGCTGGTGGGGTTCGCGCTGGTGGCGTGGGCGCGGGCCAGGAGCCGGCGAGGTTGAGAGATTAGCCGCGGGCTCGCGCCTCACGCGGCCTGCGGTGGCGGACTCTTTCGGGAGTCCGTCGGTTACCTCCTTTCTATGGTGGTGCCCGGGTGCGGCGGCCCGGGCATCACCGGGGGAGGGATGGAGATCAGGAGATGGGCATTGTGACACAGGATCGGGCGGTGGCGGCGTGGCTGGAGGCGCGGGCGGGGAGCGCGCACACGCGGCGGGCATACGAGGCGGACGTGCGGGCCTTCTTCGAGTTCTCCGGGACGCGGCCGGGGGAGATCGGGAGGGCGGAGGTGGCGGCCTGGAAGCGGGCGATGCGGCGCGAGGGGCTGGCGGTGCGGACAATCAACCGGCGGCTGTCGGCGCTGTCGTCGTTTTTCGATTTCTGCGTGGAGATCTCGCTGGCGGCGCACAACCCGGTGCAGGGGTTGGCACGGGGACGGGTGGCTGCGGCGGAGGATGGCAAGGGGTTGAGCCTGGGAGAGCTGCGAGCGCTGTTCTGGAGCATCCCACGGGATGGTGTGGTGGGGCTGCGGGACCGGGCGCTCGTTTTGGTTACGTTCTACACGGGGCGGCGGGCGACGAAGGTGCGCGAGCTGCGGTGGGAGGACATCGATGCGCTGCCGCCGGCGGCGTTCGAGGCGGTGATAGCGTACCTGCAGGCAGCGGACCGGCTATGGCTGATGGTGGAAGGGGACCTGGTGTTCACGGCGCTGAGCGACGTGGCGACGCGGTTGCCATCGGTGGAAGAGATGCCGGAGGCGGGGCTTTCGTCGCAGTTCGTGAACCGGGTGATCGGGAAGTGCGCGCGGCGGGCGGGGCTGGTGTGGCGGCCGAGCGCGCGCGGGTTGCGGGAATCGGCGGAGGCATTGAGGGCGGGGGAAGCGGTTCACGAGGATGAGGGGAAGAAGGGCGGTTCACGAACCGCCCCTACATCATAGGAGGCGACGATGAAGGCGGAGGTGCTGCACGACGTGCTGGAAGGCTCGATCCGGGAGGAGGGGAACGACGGGCGCGCATACCTGGGGATGAGCCAGATCGGCAAGTGTCCACGGCGATTGTATTTCGACCTGGTGGAGGGGCGGGAGGAGATGGGGCCGGAGGCGCGGCGGCGGTGTCACGAGGGGCTGGTGCACCAGGCGGACGTGATCGCGCGGATCGAGGCGCAGGGGGTCAAGGTGATCAACCGGGGGCGGGAGGTGACTGCCGATTTCGACGGGCGGTTCGGGCGGCGGTTCCTGGGTCACATCGACGGGGAGATCGACGGGGATCTGCTGGAGATCAAGAGCCTGGAGGACGAGAGTGCCCTGGATTGGGTGCGCAAGTTCGGACCCCGGGAGCGGGAAAAGGGGCAGTGCCAGATGTATATGCGGTTCGGGGGGTACTGCCGGACGCTGATCGTGTATAAGGTGCGGAGCAGCGGGTCGACGTGGGTGTGCTGGCTATCGCAGGACGACGAGGAGGGGGCAGCGCTGGAGCGGAAGGCGGAACAGGTGCTGCAGGCGATCGACGAGGGTGTGCCGCCGGAATGCGAGTGCGGGCGGTGCCGGGTGGTGTGATGGCGGTAATCAATCGTCCGTGGAAGGTGACCAAGACGGAGGATATGGCGCTGGTGGATCTGGACGGCGTGACATTTCCGGTGATGACGCTGGCTGGAGTGATCACTCGCCCGCCGGTGAGCGGTAAAGGCGGATGCGATAAGTGCGCGGTGCGGGAGGCCTGCCGGAAGGCGGTGCTGGCCAGGGACTTTGCCTTGTGTGAGCGGCCGATTGCGCGGGAGTTGTTGCCGGCGAATGGGCGCGGGGACCGCGCCTCTACGTCGGGTAATGTGTGTTACCGAGCCAGGAGGTGCAAAGATGGGCGTTAGTGTTTTCACGCGCCGGAAGAGGGAGAGCCCTCTCCCCCGGCCCCTCTCCCAGGGGAAGAGAGGAGCCGGGAGGGTGAGACTGTCGCGGACGAATCTGTGGCTGCGGGTGCGGTTCGAGCTGTGCGGGATCGAGCTGGAGCGGCGGGTGGTGCCGGAGGTCGAGGACGCGGCGGGGGAGATCTGCTCCCAGAGCCCGGTGGGCAAGGCGCTGCTGACGGCGAGCGTGGGCGAGCGGGTCACGGTGGAAGCGCCGGGCGGCGACGTGGTTGTTAAGGTGCTGGAGATCATCAACGAGTGTTGATCACGTTTCCAGTATAGCACAGAACGGGGGTGGTCGATGATCGGGTATGATTGGGGCACGGTTTGGGTGGTGTTCGGGGCGCTGTTCGCGTTCGGGTACCTGTACAATCTGGCGGTGACGTGGCTGGAGCGTAATGGGTACGACGAGGGGTACACGGCGATGCTGGTGGTGGGCGGCAGCCTGGCGACGCTGGCCGGGGTGGCGATCATCGATTGGCAGGCGGCGGTGTTGACGCTGGGGGCGTTCGCGTGCTCGGGGTTCTGGATGGTGGTGGGATCGTGGTGGCGGCACGTGCGGCGGCGCAAGCGGAGCCAGGAGGCATTGTTGGATGACGGAACCACGGAAGTGGCCGAATAATGCGCGAGAGGCGCGGGACCGGGCGGCGGAGGAAGCGGTGCGCGGGATGCGCGCGCTGCGGCCGCTGGTGGTGAACGGGCGGGAGTTCACGGAGACGGAGCGGCTGCGGCGGGCGGCGACGGCGCTGGACGCATTGCAGACGATCGCGCGGTTCCTGGAGGGCGTGGGTGCGCAGACGCGCCCGAAGTAATGGGCGAGGCGGAGTGATGGATGCCGAGGGGGCGCGGGCGCTGGCCACGCTGGCGCGGCTGGGGTGATGGATGATGAAAGAAGGGATCGATGTGGGGGCTGGCGAATGACCCGGCGCGGATATTTCTGCTGGCGCTGCTGACGGCGATGGGGTTGCTGTGGCCGCTGTTTTACGCGCTGGCGCTGTGGGGAGCGAGGATGCGGGATGAAGAATTGGGTGATGGTGGAGGACCTGCCGGAGGTGTGGTACCGGGAGGCGTACGAGAGGCTGAGGGAGGGAAGGACGCTGCGGCAAGTGCGGGCGGTGATGGTCGAGCACGGGTGCTCGTGGTCGATCGGGGCGTGGTCGAAGTACGAGCGGGGAAAGCTGCGGTTGAGCCGCGCGGCGAGGAACGCGCTGCGGCGGCACGCGGGTATAGCAGATCTCCCACCGCCTCCGGCGGTGATCGTGTCGGAGTTCGAGGTGGAGCGGGTGATGCAGGTGGCGGACGAGCCGAGGGTGGTGATCCTGACCGACGGTGTGCCTAAAACCGGGGTCGAAACCCCGGTTACACGGCCCGGGAGGGCACGATCTGCGCGATTAGGTATCACGTATGCCAACGGGTCGGGGAGCGCTTAAAACGGCTGAAAACGGTGCAGGGGGGGACGTGGGATAATTTCGCGGATTGGCTGTGCGAGCTGGGGGAGGGGACATTACAAGCAAGGAGTTAGAAATGGCGAGGAAAAGGTTAGCGGATGTATTGTCACCGGAGCAGCTCGAGGCCTGGCGGCGTGAGGGGCTGACGTGTGACGAGATCGGAAAGAGAGTTGGTTTCTCGGGCAAGACGGTGTCGGCGTATGGCCGGAAGATTCTTCCAAAGGATCTGCTGGGAAAGGGCCGTCGCGGGAAAAAGCCCAGAAAGACGAAGGAAGATCGAGACCTCGAATTCGTCCGGGGAGAGTTGAGGCGGGCCCGGGCGGAGGCGGAGACGAGGAAGCGCAAGGAGCTGGCGCAGGAAGCGCGGGAGCGCGAAGAGGCGGGACACCCGGCGGTGACCAAATTGGAGACCCGGGTGGTGAAGGAAAGGACGCCGGCGCGGGAAGGCACTGTCGTGACGGTGAGCGACGGGAACGGGGCGCTGGTGCAGGCGACGCTGGCGGACGGGGCGGGGGAGGTGGATCTGCGCCTGGGCGCGGTGATGGTGAGTATCAGGAGGTAGGAATGGACGAGGCAGGTGGATTGCAGACGATCCCTCTGACGCGGATCGTGCCGTCGCGGTGGCAGCCACGGGGGGCGGCGTTCGACGCGGAGCGGCTGTGGGAGTTGGCGTGCTCGATCAAGGAGCACGGCTTGATCAACCCGGTGGTGGTGTTCCCGAGGGCGACCCCCACCCCAGCCCTCCCCCACAAGGGGGGAGGGAGTGGAGGCCTCTCCCACGTGTGGTACGAGCTGGTGGCCGGGGAGCGGCGGGTGCGGGCAACGCTGGGGTTGGCGTGGGCGGCGGTCGACGACCAGGTGACGGAGAAGGAAGCGGTCGAGGGTCTAGCCGGCGGCGGGATCGCGGCGCTGCCGGACGAGGCCCGGGCGGTGCTGGACCTGGATGCCGAGGAAGGAGCCCTCGTGCCGGTTGGTGCTGGCGTGAACGTCGGGTGGTGCCAGGTCCTGGCGCGGGTGGAGAGCGGCGAGACGGCGGAGGAACTGCAGCGGCTGCACCGGCTGGCGGTGGTGGAGAACATCGAGCGCGAGAGCCTGTCGGCGCTGGAGGAGGCGCGGGCGATGCGGGGGCAATCGACGCTGAAGCTGCTGAACGCGGTCACCGGGAAGGTGGAGACGTTCGCGGCGGTGGCGTTCGAGATGGTGCGGGAGAGGAAGGATCCACGCAAGGAGCGGTGGGTCAAGTGGCCGAAGGGGTTCCCAACGCCGTGGGTGAGGGAAGGTAAGGATGCCGATGGGAATCCAGACGAAGCCTGAGCCATATTGCCCGATCTGCGGGGCGCAGATGGTGCTGCGCACCAATCGGAAGACGGGCGAAAAGTTCTGGGGGTGCAATCTGTGGCCCGACTGCGATGGGACGCGGCGGATCGATCCGAGCGGGCGGCCGGAGGATGACACGGGCCAGTTCGGGCCGTGGGATTTTGAATAGGAGTGAGATGATGGGGATTCTCAAATTCATCAGGATCACGATCAATCTGCAGCAGGTCTATGCCAAGTATGCCAAAAAGCTCGGCGAAGAGGTGGTCTGGCTCAAGCTGATGGAAGCATATCACTGGTTTCGCCGTGGGAATTGGCTGCGGCGGCTGTGGCGGCACGAGGTCTACCGGCGGCTGTGGCCGTGCCGGTACGAGGAGCGGCGCTTGCAGGCCGAGGACGCCGAGCGGCATATGAAGCGGGCGGTGATCGCAGCGGTGTACGACCAGGTCGGCAAGGCCATCCCTCGCCGGCAGAACTGGCGGATGAATTGAAGATAGCCAGCAGGACCGATCTGGAGATGTTCGGCAAGATGGGCGAGGCCTGGGTGGCCCGTGAGCTGCGGCGGCGCGGATACGCTGTCGAGCTGATCGGCGAGAGCAGCGATTACGCCATCCTCCTGGAAGGCGTGGCGCGGGTGGAGGTCAAATCGGCACTCCTGTCCAACGGGCGGGGCCGCCGGGTGCGGTGGCAGTTCAGCCTGAGGCGGCGAGGCAACGACGTCGACGAGGATCTGCTGTTTCTGCTGTGCTATAAGGACCTGGACAGCGATCCCGTGGCGGTATTCGTTATTCCCGGCCGGGCGTTATCGGCGAAACTGTCCAAAATCGACGTCACGTCGCGGGATCCGCGACGGTATCGAGGGAAGTGGGCCAGGTTCCGGGACGCGTGGTTGGAGGTGCAGCGGGTGGTGGATGATCTTCCGGCGCGGCAGCCGGCGCTGTTCCGGCGGCGGGTGGAGGAGCCGGTGCCATTTTGAGCGATAATGGACGTCTGCAAGGAATGCGGGGAACCGATCCGGTGGGAACGGACGAAAAACGGCAAGTGGCGGCCGGTGAATCTCGACAGGTCGGTGCACTTTCCCACGTGCCGGGCGCGGGTGGCCGAGGGACGGGAGGCGGTCCACGAGTGGTATGCAGAGCTTTTGGATGAGAAAGAGGAAGCTCCTCAGCGTGTCGGGGAAAAGCAAAGTGGAAACCTATGAAAGCAGATTCGTCGATATGGCAGGCGGCGCTGGGGGAGTTGCAATTGCAGATGACGCAGGCGACGTTCGACGCCTGGCTGCGAGGCACGCGGCTGCTGCGGGTCGAGGATGGCGCGCTCGTCGTTGGGGTCAAGAGTGGGTACGCGAAGGATTGGCTGGAGAACCGACTCCTGGCAAAGATCGAGCGCACGCTGGCGCGGCTGGCCGGGCAGACGGTGGGCGTGCGATTCGAGGTCGACGAGGCGGTGGCCGAGGCGGACGAGGAGCCCCCACCCCAGCCCTCCCCCAGTGGCGGGGGAGGGAGCGAGCGGGCGGCGTTCGTGGTGCCGGAGTACGACGTGCTGGGCGCGGGCTTTTTCCAGATGGCGGGGTACGAGAGTCGCTTCTGGGCACCGTGCCTGGGGCGGATCGCCTGGCGCGTGGTGGAGATCGTGAGGGAGACGGACCGGCGGGGCACGAAGCGCACGGCGTGGACACCGGCGCGCCGGTGGACGGCGCCGAGCCTGGCGGAGCTGGTGCCCTGCGGGCGGCAGGCAATCGTGGGGGTGGATCGGGCCTGCGGAGTGGATCATCCGGGAGCATTCAGTGTCGAGGCAGGCTGGCGGCGGCACCAGAACGGCGCATTCGACCGGCTGGTGGCGGCGGCGGTGGCCACCGTCGAGCGGCGCGGGGATCCGCCACGGGTGACGTATTGGGTGAGCGTACGGAACCAGCTCGGGCTGCTGCGTCCGGACCAGGTCGCGGTGCTGGCTCCCCGTCTCCAAGAGAAGCACGACCGCTGGCTGGCGGATCACGGTTTCGATCCGAGGGAGTGGGATATTTGAAAAAATCGGCTATAATGGGCTAGGAGGTAGGAGATGAAATGTCCGATGTGTGGGAGTGAAAATCTGAAACGGGGAAAACAAAACCTATTCTGTGCTGATTGCGGATTCTTTCCGATTCTCTATCAGAAGCAAAAGGCAAATCTAAGAAACCTTATCAAACGGATCTTTTATGGTGATATTGCGGTTAAAAGCAGTTGCTGTGCTTTTTGGGCTGGTGACGAGAAGGGAATCAATGAGATGCCAGCGTGGGCTAGGCAAGAAATTGAGACTCTGATGGAAGAGGAACAGATCGCAGGTCTTTGGCGTGATGGGCTTGCATTTATCTTGGATGATGAACACTCTTTGGCTGATGATAAAGACGATGAATACAATTTTTCCTGGGATGCTTGACTGATAATCTATGTGTGCAAATGCACCGGTTAATCAGTGCATTTGCACACATAGACACACAATACAAGCCTGCAAAGGCTTTTTTGTTGGCGATGCGGTGGGTGGCGCGGTAGGACAAAAACACGCACGGCACGCTGCAGGCCTCGGTGGGGACATTGGGGTATCGGTGCATTTGCATCGGTGTATCGGTGCAAATGCACTCACCCAGGAGGCCAAGAGAAAAAGAAAGAACCTTAAAAATAAAGAGTTCATATCTCTAAAGAGCAAAATTTACTTGACTAATCTAGAGTTCTGTGATAGACTGGCAATTGAGTTGAGCGCTGCGGCATCGTGTGTCTGACAATTGAATAGTTTGCAGCGTGTGGTGTGCTGGTAACGGCGCACGGGTTTACGTTTAGACGTGGATCCGTGCGCCGTTTTTTTTGTTTTCCGGCTTGTCTAAATCATCAATTGGGAGGTGTGCTGTGGGAATCGAGAATCTGGCTATTGGTGGGGTTTCTCTCATTTTTCTGATCGTCGGCATCGTCGAGACAGCGAAGCGCTGGGGGGTCACCGGGAAGGGCAGCGAGGTGCTGGCCTTTGCGGTGGCTTTTATATTGGTGGGGCTGGCGTCTGCTCTCCAGGAGGGGATGATCCCGGAGGTGGCGCTGCCGTGGATCGTGCTGGTGGTGACTGCGCTGGCTGCGGGGTTAACGGCGACTGGATATTACGATCTGCTGAAAAAGTTGGTCGAGCAGCTCAAGAAGTAGCGCGATGTCAATAGAGGACGAGTGGGCCAGGGAGCGTACCGAGGTCCTCAAGGCGCTGGCGTTGCTGGAGCGAGGGATCTCTGATTTGCAGTCCGATTTCGCGGATCTGCGGAAAGGACTGACTCAGACGTTAGACGAACTAAAGGATCAGGCGGCAGCACGGCAGAAACAGATCAACGATTTCTTGATCGACTATGCGGGTCGACGTGTCCAGATCGAGACGATGAGGATCGAGATGGACGGGCTGAAGGACCGGGTCAAGGAGATCGAGAAGCTGGCGCCTGCGGTGCGAGTGATGATGTGGGTCGGGGCTCTGCTGGGAGCCTCGATCATTGCGTTGATCTGGGCCCTGATCACAGGCCGGGCGCAGGTGGTGTTTCAATGATCCCCTGGTGTGATCCCCAGCATTTCAGTGAGCCCCAATATAGCCCGGAGTATGAATATGCCCCATAGCCCAGCTCGGCCATGCTCCTATCCTGGCTGCCCGAACCTGGTGCGCGGCAAGCATCGCCGCTTCTGTAACAAACATCGGGCTGAAGAGTATCGCCGTCAGGATGCCCGGCGCGGTAGTCCAGCGCGTCGTGGCTATGATGCACGATGGCGTAAGATTCGCGACAGATTTCTCGCAGATAACCCCCAGTGCGCGCGCTGCGGGGCTGCAGCTACCATCGCTCACCACAGAGTCAGGAGACGTGATGGTGGCACAGACGATTTGGACAATCTGATGCCACTATGTGACTCGTGCCATTCTGCGACTCACGCTGAGGCTGGGGAGTATTTCTGAGATGTGTAGGGGAAAGGGCATTCAAATCTCTACATCGATGCGCGGATTTGAC
>Ga0307428_1001006_pt1 | contig 15131 bp, 22 predicted proteins | sample SalMarWE160240MG_FD_202161 | JGI IMG/M metagenome (GOLD analysis project Ga0307428, IMG submission 202161) | Salt marsh sediment microbial communities from the Plum Island Ecosystem LTER, Massachusetts, United States - WE1603-240 | ecosystem: Environmental > Aquatic > Marine > Intertidal zone >...
GCCACCGGTATCGCACCGTCAAGATAAACTATCGTAGTGTCACCAATAGATACGTCATTGCCAATGATGCCGAATAAGAAAGTAGTGTCCGTGGCGCTTTCGTCGTTTATCATCAGGTATGCACCGGCCAAATCGTCTAACGTTCGGCTGCCTACCGGCACAGTGCAACTCCTATCGCCTATGTTGGTTACAACGGCGTTGGTAGCCCAGGAAAGAGCCGCAGCTTCTGTTGCGGCCGCTCCGTGATAAGAATAGCAGGCAGCTACGGCATTACTATACTTAAACACACGACCGTCCCAAGTCAGGAAACGAGTGCCGTAAACGAAACGCTGCGTAGTTTCCACGAGGCGCACACCAAATTCGTGCGTTGGGAGCGACAAGCTCCTCGGTGAGCCTCCATCGTAAAGAGGCCCTCTGTTATATTTGAAACTTCTCATAATTTAAGCCTCCTTAAGTGATGGTTGGTGTCTTGTAACTCAGACACTCGTGGACTTTCGCACCTTCCATTCTGACAGCGCCCAAATCCATCTTGCTGAAAATCTGCCACATATAGTCGAGGTCTTTCCTCTCGTCTATGCGGGTGGAAATGTCGCCAATGGTAGCGAGGATGATGCCATCCTCTGCCCACGCAAACGTTCTCCAGTGGTCGTTCGTATCAACAAGGTTATCAAGCCGGTTCGACCAGAAGAATCCAAAACCGGCGAACGTGTCCATCTTGCCTTGCTGTAATGCCTTGACAGTGTTGTAATCGGCGCTGCCGACCTGCGACAAGGAAAGCATATACTCGATATCCGAAGGTGCAACTACCCAATGCTTCATAATGTCAGGGTCAACGTCAGCCTCGTTGAAAAGCTGCATCATCTTGAGCATCTTCTGCTTTGTGATGCTCGTTGAGGATGTATCATACGCAGGGGCTGTTCCGAGAGTAGTTACCGAGCCGTCGGAATTGAGACCGATTGATTCATCTTCGTGGTCTATCGTAGAACCACCGGCCTTTCCGATGGTTGCAGTTCCCAGGGCGGCTGCGATAATTATGTCGTCTTTCTTTCTGCCCAAAGAAAGCGCCTGATTCTGGGACACGATATTGGTCGGGTCAGAAATCATCCTGTCCAAATCCTCTTTATCGAGTCCCTTGTTGTTCGTCCACGGCAGAGGAACAACTCTCCTTCTGCCGAAGTCCGGCTCTGTGATGGGCGTGCCCTGGTGTCTGCCCGTCTTTTGAGCCGTATCCTCATCACTGCCGAGGGTGTCGAAATAAGCAAGTTCTGCGCTCGAGACGGACTCGTTACGCACCCTGGTTGCAAATCTTGAACCCTTCTGCTGTGAGAGGAGAAGCAGAGTTTTTGCAAACTGCTGCGATGTTACCTGGTCAATGGTTACAGGCATAATGTTCTCCTTAAAAACACAAACTAACCGTTGTTCGGCCTAATTTGTGCCTCCAACAAGGAGGATTATGCCTGACGTTTTAAGCCCGCTCGGCTATCGTCTTTCCGATTGCCATTCGGATTCCCTTTAAGGAATTTAGGCCGAAGTTTTTGGTATCGTCATTCTGCGAAGCTCATCTTCAAGGTTGTGTAACTTTTCAGTTAGACGTTTATACTCATCTATGTTGGTATTCTTCAATGTTTTTCCATCTTTGTCAAGTAAAATAAATCCGGGCGTTGCTTTTAATTCGCTTATTTCGCCCTCTACCTGCGCCGGGGTCTTGCCGCCCATATACTCCGATTCGGGGATTATTTTGTGCTCCATAAACTTGCCCGCTATGTTGGAGAGAAAATCCATAACATAGGGCTTCAAGGCGTTTTCGTTAAGTGCCTCGGTGAGCTTGTCTCTTTTTTCCTGCGGCCAGTTCACTGTATTGTCGGTTATCATTTTATTGGCCAAGTGCAGGCGGCTGTCGTATGCCGTTCCCGATTCGGCCCGAATTATTCTTTCGGCTTCCTCGAACTCTCCTTGCTCGATTTCATCTATCTGCTGCTCGGCTTCCCGAAGATGGTCGGCATATAAGCCCAAGACGCCATCGGACTGCTTTTGACTCAATCCGACCTTGTGGAATCCCTCGAAAGTCGCTTTCATAAATTCGGGACTCAAATCCTCAACGTGAATATCTTCCGGCTTCTGATATGTGTAACCTTCCGGCGTATCCGGCCTGCCGATGGAACGATAGAATACGTCCCAGTCCGACTGCGGAGCGGTATCTTCGGGCATCGCCTTGCCCTGCCGCCTGATAGTCCTCTCAGCGTGGGCCACCATTTTGGTCAGGTCGCCTAAACTCTTGACTCCATCGAAGACCTTATCGCTTCGGACATCATCGGGAACGTAAGTTTGCCGCCAGCCTTCCTTGAAATTACCGCTTTCGTCCACGAAGATTTGAGGTTGTGGTGCTGCTGGTGCGGAACCTGGCGCTTCTGCCGCTGCTGGTGCGGGCGCTGCCCCTGCTGCTGCCGGGGCTGCCTCTGCCGCTGCTCCTTCTGGCATTTCAATTCTCCTTAATCGCCATTGTTTGCTTTTCTTTTCGAGCCTTCATTTTGTCCCTGATATAGAGCATCACGGCACGCTTGCCGTTGTTTACGTTCTGCTTGTCGTGATTTCCTTCGACAAAGGTATTTCTGCTCTCATAACAGTAATTCGACAAATCCGCAAGGACTTTTTTGCCTGCGTCCGAGGCGAAGCAGGATTGATAATTGAGCCTCTTTAATTGTTCTGCATCCGTCTCGGCCATTGTTAGACCCTGTATATAATGTCAACGACATCGTTTTGCGTCCCGCCGATAAAATATAGCAAATTGACGTCCGTTACCGGCAGGCGCAAAGGAACAGTTGAGCCGTGATTGGCGTGGTCAACACTTTTAGGGCACGGGATGCCCGTAGCCGCCGCGCAGGCCGAACCCACTTTGACACGAATCTCGGTCGTATTGGCTTCGGCGGCGATTACCCAGCATTCCCTGCAAGCTATGCTCGTTCCCGCGTTGGCCTGAACCGTATAAGGCGTGGCCGGTATAGTGACACGAACACTGCCCCACGTCTCGCTGTTTTCGCTAATACTCAAATGTGCCTGGTTTGAAGCCATATTATCTTCTCCTTAATCTTTTGATTTCTGCTTCAGATAGACCGGCCTCTCTTAACCTGCCGGAAACGGCTTTAGTCCTGACGGTCTTAAGTTGCCGTTGTTCCTGCTCTCGCTGCCATTTTGACTTATAACGACCGCCTAAAGCAGCCATCCTCGTTAATCTTGCCAGTCTCTTAAAAGTGCTTTCTTTCTTTTTCTTGGTCGGCATAATAGTAGCTTCCTTAATCGCCCTTCGTTGGGCCTCTTCCTCGCCCAAGCCCATTTGTTTATACTTTTCATAGAGCAGGGCGTATCTTTGAACGTTTACGGCCATTACGCCACCATCCGCCTCCTGCGGCGCATCCTCGCCCTGCGAGCCAAAACGCCCCTCGCTGGTTGTCCTGTAGGTTTCCATCCGTGCTCAACCGCTCTTAACAAATTCGCCTGCCTTTGGGCTTTGGCTTTAGTTGTGTGTTTCGCCTTAACCCCGCCAGGCGTGCTGACCCTATAGCCATCTGTTTTTTTTACTCTTACTGGACTCATAATTAACCTCCTGCTAATGCACCCTGCAACTCTTCGGCCGGACTGCCCTCTTCGGCTTTCCCGCTCGTATCCTTGTAAGCCTTGCCCGCCGTTTGAGCAAGCTGCAACATTTTCTGCTGCTGTAACTCGGCTTGTCTCGCCTGTCTTTTTGCGGCAATCTCCTCTTCAGTCGATAAATGCTCGACCTTCATACCCATAGTCAAACCTATGTCCGGCAATGCCCTGTCCATATTGATTGTGTCTTTCGCATCCGGGAAAGTCGGCCCAAGAGCCGTTACGAGTGAGGCAAACTGATTGAACGCCCTCGCCTGATAATTTCTCATCGCCATAGCAAGCTCTCCCATATATTCTATGCCGAATTGCTGACCGGCCAACTCCGCCGGCGGGCGAGGAGTCCTGCCGTTTCGTATTAAAAGAAGAACGCTTCTCGTAATGACTGGTGTAAACAATTCACTTTCCATACGAGATACCGGGGAGACAAGCCTGCGCAAACCCTCTTTCAGTCTCGCCTCTATCTCGACAGTCGTTCGCCTGTCACCTTTGAGCTGGGCTAATTGAACGAAAATATCTTTGTAAAATCCCTTATTGATAATTTCCTGCTGGAATTCGAGCATATCCTTTGAAATCGGAAAATTGCCGAGCGCAATTTGGTCTAACGCCTTAATAGAACCTGTTTCCGTAACATGATTCAGGGCGTTTGGCGTATTACTTACTTCGCCTTCGATATTATTGTCCACTACCTCACGAGGTGGGTTGTTCCAGCGATTACCGCATTCGATAAAATCCTTGTGCATCTGCTGAAGCTCTTTGACGGCTGAGAGCATCACAGTCCCCCTGCCTCTGCCGTATTTTTCCGTAGAGGACTTTTCCCAGCGTGGAACGGCGTAAGGTATTTCCTCGAATCCGCCTTCTGCCACGATAATCTGCTCTTTGACGTTTACATAAACAGACTCGAACGGCAGATTGAGACTATCTACGAACATCACGTTTCTTTCAATTCGTGGTCGGACAACGTGAATAAAGGGATGCAGTTTGCTTTCTTCTGTAGCTATTCCAACGTCTTTTAATACCTGCTCGCCGGGATTGGCGAATTCGTCGCTCGCCTGCCTTGCAGTCAACTCGTATTCCACTATCACGGTATCGACCTGGCCTTTGGCGTTCTGTTTTATCGTATAAGTCGATATGTGCCAGTCTTTGTAATTAAGACCCAGCGTTTTATTGTTCCATTCGGAATACAAATTGCCCGTCCCGAAAGCGCCGAGGGATTTGACCGTATCGTGAAGCTGGAGCATAAAGTTGCTCTCGAACATCTCATCGTGGGCTATTTGAGTAGCGAGAGCAAGCCACTTGCGAACCCTGTCGATTTTTTCGAGTTCCCTGTTCTTAACTTTTACCCCGAAGAAGTTTTGGCCCGAAGGTATCCAGGTTCCTATCAATCCGGCAACCATATCATCAAGGGCGAAAATAGCCGTAGGGTCTCTTATGTCAAGGGATTTGTCCTCGCCGGGTGCTCTCTGGCTGGTAATCTGGTTCTCCACAGGATACATCAGGTCGGCAACCTGCTGATACAAGTTCCTGAAATTCGCCGCCTTGCGTTTCTCAAGCTGCTGCATACTAATTATTTGTTGTGCTTTTGCATCAGGCATTTTTTACCCTAACGTTGTTTTTTTGCCCGCCCTCGCTTGCGGAACAAGTGCGCCGGTCATCAAAGTCGCCTCGAATCCACGCCTGCGCCTTGCCCTTCTTATCGCCTGCTCTGCGGGTTCCTCGCCGATCTCTGGTATCGCTGTGGGCGGTGGAACGGGAGGAGGTTTTACTTTTGGCTTGCTCATATCAATTTACTCCATTTGCCATTTTTGTAAACTGTCGTGGGTCTCATTCTTTTCGGCGGCGCCTTCGGCCTGCCATTAACCGTAATACTATCCCCGTTTTTATCACAGACGCCCCTTTGGTAGCCGTCCATTATCTGCCGCTTTATGACTTCTTCGGCCTGTCTTTGTTTTTTCGTCACAGCTTCACGCCTTTATTAACGGCAAACTTCTGCAATCTTTTTGTGCCGCCGCCATACGGACTGACCGTCCTTATCCTGCCGCCTCTCGCCGCCAGAAGAAAATAATTCAATGCGTTCCTATAATCGTCCTGCCGGTCTCCGGTTTTGCGGTAACGATAAACTATCTGGCGGGTTCTTTTGTTCGTTTCTTTCGATTTTACGCATTTGCAACATCCTATGGCAAAGTCCTCGACGGCCTTGCATCTTCTCGGCAAACGAACTTGGCCGTTAACTATAACCCGGTGCGAGGCATCGAATATACCCGTCCTGTATGCCTTCACTACACCCGTATTATCATTGAAGTTCGCCTCTTGTAAAGGGCTTTCTGTGTATTCGCACAAAAAAACTTTGTAAGATTCTGACTTCTGAAATTGCCTTGCTTCATCTTCGTAAGGTCTGATATCCACTACGCCACTCTTGACATTATATCTTCGGGCCAAATCGTGAACGTCCTTAAAACTCTGGACTTCGGCGACTTTGAGTATTTCGTATCTGTCCCTGCCCGTTCTTATCCCTATCACAACGTGCTTGACCTTTTTAACGTCAACACCCATTGCACAAGGGCCATCGTGTCTTTCGGGCATTATATCGTTGCCGCAGCACCGCAAAACAACATCTTTCTGGAGCTTATCCTCGGCAGACGAATAGGGCAAGCCCAAATCCAAACGGTAAACATCGCCGAGATTTCCTTCCGGCGGGTTGGTAAAATCCCTCAAAATCCTGCCGGGGTCGTGATAGACACTCCATAAATGATTCCACTGGTAGCCCTCCAAATCCTTAACAGATGGCTTTCCTGCGACCCATTTCCCAGGCGCATTACCGATTGGCTTTTCACACTTCGAGCATCTGATGTAACCTTTGCCATCCGAATGAAATCCCACGCTCTTTTCAGGATTGTTTATAAACTGACGCAAAGCGCAAGTATAAGCGCCGCAGGAAGCACATTTTACAAACCATTCTCTCTGGTCGGACACCTGCCAGTATAAATCTATTCCTCTGTCCTCATCCGAAGGATTGGCGATATATCTTTCCTCGCTTCGGCCCTTCACACCATCCACGCAGGCATTGCCCATCCTGCCTCTGGCTTTGGCAATCGCCTCGCTGTCCATTTGGTCGATTTCGTCGGGAACAATTCTATCGACCTGGATACCCGTTAATTTCGTGCTGAACTTGGCCCCCGCACCTTCATCGCCGGGATTCAATCTTGCACCTCTTAAATACAAAAATGCGTTGCCTACTTTTTTTAGTCCCGCCGAATCTGTTCCTACCCCGCCACTTTTAACGTATCTGCCTATCGCCGAGCGGTTCTCCGTTATCAAAGTCGTAAATCTCGACTTGCTGAAATCACGGACGTCATCATTGGTCGGGAACATATACAAAACCCCCTGTGGATACCTGCCGTATATCATACCGTGTATCGAGGGCAGGATCCCCATACATTCTGAATTGTGAACTGATATAAAATCTTCTCCTGCAAGAAATAAATGGTCGGGGCTATTAACTGTAATACATCTTACGGGAACAGAATCAATGGGAACAACTCCAATTATTCGCCTGCGTTCCGTTATTGTGGGATGGCCGGCGTTTCTGTCTATTTGATTTTCTTTCTTGCGTTTAAGTTTGGCAATGGGAACATCGTTATAAACCTTAAAAAGAATTCTATATATCTTGTAGTCTTTAAGTTTGGTCTTATCCCAATTCGTTGAAAATCCCTTCGCAGATAACACTGCCTTAAATCCCAAACTTAAAATTAGCTCCTTAACTTGAGTAAGAAGTATAGTGTTTGTATTATAAAACTCACACTTGCCAGTTTTTGTTATATGGCCATCCGTATCCATCAATCCCCGCAGGAGTTCTAATCTTTGTTGATATGAAGCCCTTAAATATATCATCGGAATATGTTTATTTTTCAAAACGCCCATCAATCGTAACTTCGGACAATATCCATTCAGCTTTATATTTCTGTATTCCCCGCATAGAGTATTTCGTCTGTGTCTAATCTCAAAATCAATACCAAGTTGCTTCAAAATCTTATCGTATTCAGAAGAATCGGTGACACCACAGGTTATCTGATTAGAATAACTATTACCATCTCCGAGCCACAATCCGAAAACATAAGGGTCTATTGGCAATTCTTTCTCTGGAAGTTCTAATGATTTGGCAATACCCAAAACATATCTGTTTCGATTATTCCTTTTTTTAGCAAGAAACATATCAGAAGTCTTTATAGTAACCTGTTTAACATACCGATAATGCCACATATCCGTCAATGTCCATAAATGGTCTCCATCGCAAATTATTGAGGATTTATCAGAAAAAATAACCCTATAACATTGTTTGTTATATTTAATCGGATGCACAAATTTAACGGTATATGTTCTCCCGTCACTACCAAAAACCTTATCCCCAACTTTGATATTCTCCATTAACACCCAACCGTCTGGCGTAGGTATCGGGGTCTTTATATCTACAGGAAATCCGCCGCCAGTCGCTTTCATTGCACATACACGAGTCGCCCTGGATTCCATCGGCTCGTATAAATACTCCCTGTTCGTAAAGGAAAATATCCCCCCTTGCAGCGCTAACTCGTTAAAGTCCGCCCAATAGGCGGCGCTTACGCTGCAACTGTCGTCAACGAGCGAGTTTTCATCCGTGGCCATCGCATTTGCATCTTAACCGCCTTTGCTTAATAAGTCAACTGTTGTTTTTATGGCAGCAGTAAGTTTTTTGTTTTCATATTTATCACTCATCATTCACCTGCCTTTCCTGTGTCCTTGCCTTTCAGGGCTTGCTTTGCTTTACGTTTTCGTATTGCATATATAATTGCGAAAACGATAGAACAAACTATACATTCCCCCGCTTTGAAAAGAACCAAAATGCTCAATGTTTTGTACTCAAATCTCCAAAGTAATAAAGCAAGAATAAACCACAAGATAGACAACAGTTCTTCTTGAACACTTCTACTCATCCTATTTACCTGCCTTTCTTAATGCGTTGCGGCTCTCTTGAAACTTATCACCCGAACCCATTTATTCAAAAATTGCTCTATATTTTTAGCCTTGTTAATTCTGATAATTGCATTGTAAAAACTATCTCTCGTATCAAATCCCTCACAGATAATATCCTTGTTTGATATTTCGTTTATTTTCTCCACCCTTATCTCTGTTGTCTCAAGCCAGATACGGGCAGCCCATTTGGGCATAAAAATTGGTGAACGCCATTTAGCGCACCGCCCTTGTTTATCTTTATTGCTTTTTAGTTTTGTGTATTTTCCGGCTTTAGTTTTGAAATTTATTAGACCGTTATCTACTTTATAATCAACGCAAGTTGCACTTCCGCCACACCCCAGCCCAATACGAGCATATCTAAAAATTTCTTTTACCCAAAGCAAATCGCCGACCTTGCCGTAGGGACAATACTGCACTAATTCGCATAAAAAATCATCAATGTCCGGCCACGCACTCAATTTGACTTTTTTTGTTGTCCACTTCCAGCCAGCAGCTTGTAAATTATTTGGTTGTTTTTCATCCCATTCGGGTTGCGGCACTATAACCCTTCTCGTCTGTGATTTTCGGTCGTCAAGTATCGCCCTGACCGATTCGCCTATAAATCTGATTGGATGTTCACTCATTTTTCAGCCTCGCTTAAACCAACTCGTTTGCCCATAACTTCTTGCCAAGCAATAATCTGAGAGACAAATAAACTGTATTGACCCTGCTGTTGTTTGGTATAACCGTATTCTTCAGCACATCGCTCTACATTATTTTCCCACCATTCAAACGGTTTGATAATACAGCCGGACTTTATAAGCCCAGGCGAAAACCAGTGTATTGGAAAAGCCGCAGAACAATAGACGGGCAAAGTAACACAATCACCAAACCTAACCCTGTCGCCGAGCTTGACCCTGTCGCCAAGCTTGACCCCGTCGCCGAGCTTGACCTCGTCGCCGAGCTTGACCCTGTCGCCAAGCTTGACCTCGTCGCCGAGCTTGACCCTGTCGCCAAGCTTGACCTCGTCGCCAAGTGGCGAAACAGACCATCCATCCTGCTTTTGCCAACTTCTTATTTCTTTTATATTTGCGCTCTTAATCATTTTTCAGCCTCTCTTAAACCACAACCGGCCGCAAGGAAATGCGACCGGCCACAAGATGTTCTTGTTTTTTATGTCGAAACACATACCATCCGCCCTTGCGCTTACAGCCGATTTTGCCCCTTAACCATTTGCCATTTAGTTTATATTCAACCTCATCGCCGATATACAACGGCACGGCATTTCGACGACCATCATAATCCAACCAACATATAAAAGGTTTGCCTCGTGGCACTTCACTTTCTCCTAAACCACAAAACCACAACAAGCCCTTTTTGCTCGCTCCGATAAACAAAATAATTCCTCGTGGGATTTTCCCTTCATTATTGCCCGATGCACATCTTTTATTGTTTCAGCCATATCAATCACCTGGTCATAATAACTCTTTCGCAGATTCATCTGCAGCCAGAGCATATCAAATGCCATCGCGTGCAATTCCGCCTCTGGTAGTATATGAAGCTCAGGGGCCTTCAATTCCGTCAATCCCGACCCATAGGGCGTCAATAGTCCCCAAAAATCAGGCAACTCTTCGGGCTTACATATACCCTTCTCGGCAACAACCCAGTGTGCCGTGCCAACCGGCTTTAACCTTGCCTCGGCGTGTGGCGTGTGTTTATTTCCAAAAGTATTCAAAAAATCACTGCGAGATACTTTGATCTCAAATACACAAACATACCACCTGTCAAACATTCTTCGCTCCCGGCCCTCATCTGTTGCTCGGCCGGCCATATACTTTTTTTCCAGACCTGAATGTCTCATATCCGCAATGGCGACAAAATCGGCAATATATCCGACAACATTCGATTCCGGCAGACCGCACATTTTGAACGAACGATTGCCTATCCATCGAACGACCATATTTTGAAGTTCCTGATGTCTTTTACTCGGCATTCCCGACTATCCTTTCCTAAACCACAAAACCACTGCAACCAAACCTATAAATTCTATTCCGACGACACCACAAGCTGGAGCTTCCACACTTGAGAAGGGTTTACGGTTATCTCGACCTCTTCTCTTCTCTCTTTCGGCCACAGGCAGGCATTGGGGTCGGCAGGCTCACAGGTCGCTATCAGTTTGATATAGAACGTCCCCGTCTCCTGCGGCGTGGACTCAACCCTGCCGATATTGGCATCAACGACCGTATATGGCGGTAGCTCTGCAAATCGATAGGTTACTATGCCCATATTGGAGTCCACAATATCCCACTGGCAGATAAACTTGTCGTGTTGGCACATCTGCCCTTCATAAACACGCTGGTAATCGGTCGGCTGTGCAAAGGCACAAGCTGCAATAATCAACAGGATAATAAGAATTGCTCGTTTCATTTCAAAATCTCCTTAATTGCTGTAGCGATTTGCGGAATGATGTTATTAAATTCTTTGTGAGTAAACACAAATATATAACCTGTGGAACCTGTGTCCGCATAGCCATTTCGATACCTCAAGCGGTTATCTCTTAAAATAGCCTCAATTGTTTCGTGAAGAAAGTTATTGAGAGCCTCCCCGCCAAATGTGCCTATCTCAATAGTAAGGGTTTCGTCGTTGACGTGCGCCCCGTCACGGTTGGGATTTTTTACAACTTTATAATCAATGCCGCTTATTGTAACTTTAGCCGGTAGTTTCATTTTACATTCTCCAATCTCTCTTTTAATAATTTCGCCTCATACTTCTGGAGAATATGCGGCCAATCTATAAATCCCATAAACTTCAACACTACTTGATTTAGTCTAATATCACATTCTTCACACACACCCAGCCACCTGTTATTCAAGGCGCATATTTGCCACTGTTTACTTGAGGGCTTACCGCACCTATAACAGGGCACTCTTTTTATGCCCTTTTCTGTGTATGGCTTTTTACGGCCTGCCGTAATCCTCATTTTACATTCTCCAATAGCGATAACTGCCCTTGCCTTGCCTCTTTAACCGGAACGCCGGTCTCAACTGCCTTTAGCCTTTCCTCTGCAATCTTGCAGTATTCCGGGAATATGTCGATGCCAATATAGCGACGGCCAAGCATCTTGGCGGCTACGCAGGTAGTGCCAGAGCCACACATCGGGTCGAGGACTAAATCCCCCGGCCTTGAACACCGCTCGAGGAGCCAGGACCACGCTTTAAGTGGCTTGGGGCACGGATGACCAAGTTGTTCAACGGTTTCCGTGACCACGATTCCTGTTGCCAAAGCACCCTTGCCACGATTTTTATAATATCCGTAATAAAAAATGGGATGACAAGTTTGAAAGCCAAATTTTCCTATTCTCGAGGATGCGGGCGAAAAAAAACAACCCACTTCGTCTGGCTGTGGGTAAAAAGAACAACATCGTGTTCCAGGAGTAAACACAACCGTCCTAGCAATTTTTATAGATAATTTCGCAGTCGGGACACAAACTCTTCTAATGTATTCCGGCGTGTCTTGCCAAGAACCCTTATAATCTGCCTTGCGATAATCTTTGAGCTGCCCCCCGTGCCCCCCTTCGACTCCATAAGGGAAATCTGTCAGCACCAAATCCACACAGTTGTCCGGCCAGTCCTTCATCACTTCCAAACAATCACCGCAAATTATCCTGTTCGTTGGCAAATTCATTTATCTATTTCTGCCCCTGCCATAATCATTTACCTTTCAGGACTTGCTTAACTTGATAATTGCCTACGACATCTATCACAATAATCGCTGTGATATATTGTTTCGCCACAGCTAATACATTTCCACTTTCTTCGTTCTTTTTTCAGCCGTTCAATCTCGGCCTGGAGTTGTTTAATCTTGGCTTGAAGTTGGTCGAACTTCTCTGGCAAATCTGGATGCACAACGCCTGGATAATCGACATAATCACAAACAGGACACTTAAACAACGAATGCGTTGCAGTATCTTTGAAAAAAACCAATTCTTTAGCGTGTTTTGGACATCTTGCAACCTGTAACATATCATTTACCTTTCAGCTTCCCCGCCCGCCCCGACATCCGTTTCAGGCATCCGTGCCGAGGCGAGCGAGAAAAACAATGCTTAATAGTTCTTGGCGTCTTTAATCAAGGCGCTGCCTTGCCGGTTCAGACCTTCGTGTTGCAAGTTCTGTGCAACCACTGGTTTAATGACCTCGCTAATAGTTGTTGTCGTTTTTGTATATTTTTCTTTTTCGTCGTCCCAATCTTCTTTAACAACAACCTCGTTCTCTTTCAGGCCGATGGCCCGAACTACTGCGCCGAGCGTTTGGGTTGTCTGCTTCTTGCGCCAGCCCAAAATGATTAAACCAAGCAACTCCACCACACTCGTAATCGCCAGAATTACCTCACGATACGGTATCCACGGCACGCTTTTTACAATAGCACCCGTGGTTTGTGCGATACCAACTACCTCGCCTGTCGTCCTCTGCACATCGCTTTCAGGACTGGTTAGTTGATATTCGGCATCGACGGCTACCTGTTCAATCTTTTGGCCAATAACCTCAATGTCTTCCGGCTCACATCCAATCGCACCGAGCGACAGAACAAGCCCTGCCATTAGAATTACAATCCATCGTTTCATTTCGTGTCTCCTTGTTCAGGTTTCAATTTTACGGCTTGGTCAAATACTTCTGCCGCCATTGTTTCCAGCCTACCCTGCTTGGCTTTTAGTTGAGTTTTAATTTCAGTCCTAATAGCCTTTATGACTTCTTCCCGCACAATATCTTTAACAGAGCCGTCACCCGTCCAAATATCACCAAGCTCAATTTCCGCCTTCTCCACCTGCGGCTCCGGCTGGTAGTCGGGCTTGATGCGGTAGGTGTGAGAATTAAAAAAAACACTCATAACCCTTCCCCATTCCCTCCCGCTATATTCCTCACAATTTCTCTTGCCAACCTTCTCAAAACATTCCTGCTCCTCTGGGCTATTTAAGCCAAATGGCTTCTCGTTATGTTTTAGTTTTTCAATCAAGTCCATAATCTATCTCCTATACTCTTTTATCCATTTCTCAACCAGCTCCGGCTCTTTAATTGCCGCAAAAGCATCGCCTGAAGTCGCACAAATGGCCTCGACAAAGCATTCCTCGACACTTTTATCGCCTATCCGTATAAGCTGGCGATATACAGACCTAAAGGCCGAAATCTGTAATTCGTTCCTTTGAGACTTTTTTCATTCGTGGACATTGCTGATGACTTCACAATACTCTGCGTCACCAATTGTCATATTGTCTTTGCCCATCATAAATCGTGCGTGATGAATTTCCAATTTAAGGCTGTGCCGCTGTACTATATCCCCCTCATATATCTCTTTGCCGTTCTTGTCGTGAAGGCCGGTGAATTCGCCTGCTGTTTCGGGGTCAACCTGGACAAGTCCGGCAAGCAAGTTAGAAATCAGATTTATGCGTTCTTTATTAGGTTTGTCATAATAAAAAATGCCAATAGGAACTACGTCTTGGTTGCAGATATAATGACATTTATTGATTTTGACATAATATCCATAAACCCATTCGTCGTTATCAAGCCGCCTGGCTCTGAATTTTATAGACCGCATTTTAATCTCCTGAAACCATTTTGCCAAAAGATGTCGGCGGGCAGGAAAGTCTCCTGGTTGAACCATACCAGGTTATTAAGTCCTGCACTTTCAGGCCATCCTCTCGGCTTTCGCCGCCGCCGACATAATTCATTATCAATACCGCCTGCATTATAACCCCAATTACCCCCGTGTCAACAAAAATATACAGGAATAATGCTTGACACCCGAAATTATATCTGGTAGGCTGAAACAATGGAAAATCAGAAAACTGGCATCGAACCCGACGATATGAGAGTGCCGAACAGGATAGATTGCTCTAATTTTTCCGATGGGATACCTTCACAAACCTGTACAACTTTGTCGATAAACTCTGTGCGTTTTTTATCGTTAGCTATATCAAATGTGTCAGAGTACAAAGGCTCGTCATCGTTTCCGCTGAAAATGAGTAAAATCCCTTTGGTGCTGTAAGGTTTATCTGATTGAAAATCTAATTCAACATCACTCATATCACGTCAGTCCTTAAAACTGATTTTGATTTGAAGTTCTTTTTCTTTCTCGATAATCTGCTGCAATTGGCCGCTGGTTAGTCCTGCTTGAAGCCACTGACGCAGGTCTTTAGTGCCGTTTGGTGGATAGATGATTTTCACACTCGGACAATGCAGGAGCAATTTCCCCGCCAGTTTTTCTACACCGGCTCTGCCAGGCTTATCATTGTCCCCGATAATTACAACCTTACGTCCTTTGGCGAATCTGGTTGTCATATCAACGCAACTGCTACAATTCGGCCTACCGATAGCATAAAAACCCAAATCAAGTGCCGCTGCCGTATCTGTCGGGCCTTCACAAATCAGCAGGAGACCTTCAGGCGATAAATCAGCGGGGATAAACAAGCCTGTTTTGCTACCGGTCAGCGAAACTTTCCGGCCATTCGG
>Ga0307428_1001010_pt1 | contig 15060 bp, 8 predicted proteins | sample SalMarWE160240MG_FD_202161 | JGI IMG/M metagenome (GOLD analysis project Ga0307428, IMG submission 202161) | Salt marsh sediment microbial communities from the Plum Island Ecosystem LTER, Massachusetts, United States - WE1603-240 | ecosystem: Environmental > Aquatic > Marine > Intertidal zone >...
TACGCATGCCGGAGAAAGGCTCATCGCCCATATATCCACGGACCCCTCCGATGAGATTATGATCACCCAGGTGCAGCACCGCGAATCCTATCTTCTTCTCCTCGCCCGTGATATCGGAATGGACGACGGCCTTGCCTACCGCCAGCCGTTGGATCCCTGCTTCTTCCAATTCATACACCTCGCTGCTGGTGGTGTAGGAAAACATCTGTATCGTTTCCGGATATTCCTCGAATAACGATGAAATGGCATAGTGAGCGCCTGCCCTGGGAAGATCAACGGTTGCCGGCCTGACAAAGGCCTCCCAGACCTCGGCACCGTTTCTGAACTCCGATACGTTGCTCGGGGCCTGCTTCAGGATCTCAAGATACCGTGATTCAAGCTCCTCTCCGCTCACCTCTCCGGCCAACTGCATGGCTCTGGAGGCATACTGCATCACCTGAACGGTTTCGATGCCGGAGATATCGTCAAAGAACCACGCACAGCTCGTGAACATGAGCATGGCGTGCCGCTGCATCTCGAGGAGCTTCAAAAGCCTCACCTTCTCCTCCCCTGAAAGATCCCGGGTGCAGTGACGTGAGAGAAAGGACTCCACGTTCCGAACGGATCTATCCAGAATTACCGCAATATAATCATCCCTCGCCTGCCAGGGATCGCCGACATATGAGCTCATTTCCCTTTCATAGAGGCCCGAAAGCGTATCCCTGAGCCAGTCCATGGCCTCACGCAGGGGCGTACGCCAGGCCTGGGTCCATCCGGGATGTGCTCCTGTGTTGCAGCCGCAATCCTTCCTCCACCTCTCAATTCCATGGGAGCAGCTCCAGGAAGTATTCTCGAAGATCCCGACCTCAAAGGCCGGCGGAAACTTCTCCAGGTATTCCCCGTAGTTCGTTATCCTTGCCAGGTTATCCGCCTTGATGTGGTGCAAGGCATAGGCGAGGGCCATATCCCCGAACCGGTGATGGTGGCCGTAGGATTCGCCATCAGTAGCAATATGGGCAATCTGCGCTCCCTCTGCCTTGGAAAAAAGACCGAGCAGCCTTGATGCGAAATCCTCACCGCTTCTCAACAGCCCGCCGAATGCCACATCCCGTGATGCCGGACCATCGTAGAAGAAAAGCGTAATGGTTTTCCCTGAGGGGAGCTTACACTGGTAGGGCATCCGAGGGTCGACACCGGCTCCGCCCACATCTTTCCATTCCTCCTGAAATCCCCGCACCCGTTTTGCCTGATGAGGGGCGAGTATGGTAAAGGCGATCCCCTGTTCAGCCAGGATTTCCAGTGTTTCAAGATCAACCGCGGTCTCAGCCAGCCACATACCCTCCGGGCTTCTCCCGAAGCGGTGCTTGAAGTCCCGTACCCCCCAGATGACCTGTGTTCGCTTGTCCCTGCTGGCGGCCAACGGCATGATCATATGGTTATAAACCTGAGCTATGGCGGATCCATGGCCTGAGAACCGCTCACGGCTGCGATGATCTGCCTCGAGAATCGCCCCGTACACCTCAGGGTTGCGTCGCTCCATCCAGGAAAGAAGCGTTGGACCGAAGTTGAAGCTGATCTCGGCATAGTTATTGACGATCTCCACGATCCTCTTCTCAGCATCCAGGATGCGGGATGCCGTGTTCGGCGCGTAGCACTCCTCCGTGATCCTCTCGTTCCAGTCGTGGAAGGGATAGGCGGAATCCTGGAGCTCGACCTCCTCCAGCCACGGATTCTCCCTGGGAGGTTGGTAGAAGTGACCATGTATGCACACATATCGGTTCACAACAAGCTCTGCCTCCGTGCAATGGCGCCGCGCACTCTATCTGTCATCCAGGCCGTTGTTGCTCTTTGGACCGGGGTGGTTGTTCAAATCAAACCCGTTCCCCTCGCCCTTAAAGAACACGGCCCCTAACGGCGGCAAGGTAAGGGTTAGTGAGTATGGACGGCCGTGAAAGGAGATGGGAGATGCCTCGACACCGCCCAGATTGCCGTGACCGCTGCCCCCGTACTCCCTGGAATCGCTGTTCAAGCGTTCTATCCAGTAACCCCCTCGGGGAACACCCACCCGATAGTTGAAGCGTGGTACAGGAGTGAAGTTTAATGCGACCAGCACAGTATCCTCTGCTGAACGGCCTTTGCGCAGCAGGTTGAGGATGCTCCCCTGGGAGTCGCTGCAATCGATCCACTCAAAGCCGTCGGGGTGAAAGTCCAACTCATGAAGGGCAGTCACATCCGTGTAAAGCGTGTTGAGATCCTTCACCAAACGCGCAACTCCGGCGTGAAAAGGGTACTCTAAAAGATGCCAGTCGAGGCTCACCTCGTGATACCACTCGCTCCACTGGCCGAACTCCCCGCCCATGAAGAGGAGTTTTTTTCCCGGCTGGGCATACATATAGCTGAACAGGAGCCTGAGGTTGGCGAACTTCTGCCAGTCGTCGCCCGGCATCTTTGCCAGGAGCGATCCCTTCCCGTGCACGACCTCATCATGCGAGAGGGGCAGGATGAAATTCTCATGGAATGCATAGAGCATCCGGAAGGTGAGCTGGTTGTAGTGATACTTCCTGTGTATGGGGTCCTTTGCCATGTACTCCAGGGTATCGTGCATCCATCCCATGTCCCACTTCATCCCGAAGCCTAAACCCCCTATATAGGTAGGCCTTGAGACCATGGGCCAGTCCGTGGACTCTTCTGCTATAGTCTGGACATAGGGGAAGGCCCGGTAGAGCTCCTCGTTGAAACGGCGCAGAAAGGAGATGGCCTCCAGGTTTTCCCTGCCGCCGTATTTGTTGGGGATCCACTCACCCTGTTTGCGGGAGTAGTCAAGGTAGATCATAGAGGCCACGGCGTCCACACGGAGTCCGTCCGCGTGGTATGTATCGAGCCAGAAGAAGGCGCTGCTGAGGAGAAAGCTTCGGACCTCATCACGGCCGTAATTGAAGATAAAGCTATTCCAATCCGGGTGAATTCCTTGGCGCGGGTCGGCGTGTTCAAAGAGGTGGCTCCCGTCGAAGTAGCCCAGCCCGTGCTCGTCCGTGGGAAAATGGGAAGGCACCCAGTCCAGGATCACTCCGATATCGTGGCGGTGGAGTAAATCGATTAGATACATGAAATCCTGAGGCTCGCCGTATCGGCTGGTAGGCGAGAAATACCCTGCCGTCTGGTATCCCCACGAGCCGTAGAAGGGATGTTCCATGACGGGCAAAAATTCTACGTGGGTGAAGCCCATATTCCGGACGTACTCGGCAAGCCTGGGGGCAATCTCCCTATAGGTGAGAAGCCTTGAACCATCCTCAGGAGCACGCTCCCAGGAGCCCAGGTGTACCTCGTAGATTGCCGCAGGGCTGTTGAGGGCATTTCGACGCCCCCTTTCCGCCACCCATTCATCATCGCCCCAGGCATAGTCCAGATCCCAGACCACAGAGCCTGTCCTGGGCGGAATTTCGCTATACAAGGCAAAAGGGTCTGCCTTGTCGACCCGGTAGCCATGGTGACGGGATACGATGCGATACTTGTAAACCGTGCCTTTGCCGACCCCCGGCATGAATCCCTGCCAAATCCCTGATCGTCCCAGGGGGCGCAGGGGGTGGCTTTCCGTATCCCATCCATTAAAATCTCCCATCACGGCCACCTTTTCTGCGTTGGGCGCCCACACGGAAAAATAGGCGCCCTCAAGGCCGTCCACGGTCATAAGGCGGGCCCCCAATTTCTCATAAAGCCGGAAATGGCTTCCCTCGTTGAATAGATAGAGGTCGTCGTCGCTGATATGGGCAATTCCATATATCACCGCATCTTGCCCCTTTTTTTCCGAGAGAGGTGTTTCCGTCTTACCCTGCTTCTTGCCTGCCATCTAAAGTATCCCCGTGTCTATTAATGCTTCGCCGTGAGTAATTCATAAAGGGTACGGAACTGTTTGGCGGATCGCTCCCATGAGAAATCCTCCCTCATGCCGTTTGCCATAAGCCTTTCCCATGCCTTTGCATCCTGAAACAAGTCTACCGCTTTTCCTACTGTATCTAGAAAAGCCTTCGTCTCATAAACCTCGAATTTAAACCCGTTCCCTTCACCTGTCTCATTATCAAAGGGAACAATCGTATCGTCCAATCCGCCGGTTGCCCTCACCACGGGAACGGTGGCATATTTCAGGGCATACATCTGCGTAAGTCCGCAGGGCTCGTAGCGCGAGGGAATGAGCAAAATGTCCGATCCTGCCATAATACGGTGGGCGAGGGGCTCGTCAAAACCGACAGTTACCTTAACGCATCCCGGATGACGTTCAGTTGCTTCCTGAATCGATTGTTGAATCTTTTCATCGCCGGAACCCAGAATTACCAGCCCCACATTGAGCGCCAGTATGTCCTCGAGGACTTTCAGGAGAAGATCCAGCCCTTTCTGGGCATCGAGTCGCGAGATCATCCCGAGCAAAGGCCTCTTTATGAGTGCGGGATCGAGGTTCGTCTCCCGAATCAGCGACTCTTTACATACCTGCTTTCCGCCCCTATTCCCGGGTGAGTATTGAGCTGCAATATGGGGATCCCGGGCAGGGTCCCACAGGCGATAGTCCACACCATTGAGAATCCCATGGAGGGATTCCCGACGGTATCGGAGGATCCCCTCCATGCCCATCCCGTATTCCGGTGTTTGTATCTCTCGTGCATAGGTAGGGCTTACTGTGGTGACGGCGTCGGAGTAAACGATACCTGCTTTGAGTAGACTGATATTTCCATAATATTCAAGGCCTTCGGAATGAAAAAATTCCTCTCTGGAAAGACCGGTAAGACGCAGCTTTTCAGCGGGGAAAATGCCCTGATATCCTATATTGTGGATGGTAAACACGGTGAGCGGATCACCCAATGTTCTCTTGTCTCGTAACGTACCCTTGAGCATAGCCGGCACCAGTCCGGTCTGCCAGTCATGGCAGTGAATCAGGTCCGGCTTTATAGAGAGCATCTCAGCCATTGACAAAGCTGCACGGGCGAAAAACGTGAAGCGTTCGAAATTGTCGTAGTAATCCCCTCGGGAATTCCCGTAGATAGTGGGCCGGTCATACATATCTTCGCGCTCGATTAGGTACACGGAAACCTCAGCCTCTGTCATAGATTCCCAAACCCTTGCTGTGAGCGCTCCGTCTCCAAATGGAACCGCAAGCTCCTTAGGGATCAGGCGGTGCTCGAGATTGCTCTCGCCAACCATCCTATAGAAAGGGAGCACCAGGTACACTTCTACCCCGAGCCGCTTTAGGGCCAAAGGCAGCGATCCGGCCACATCTGCCAGACCTCCTGTCTTGGCAAAGGGAACTGCCTCGGGTGAGATGAATAGAACCTTCATGGTCCAAACACCTTTCCAAACCTATTTTAAATTCGATTCACGCTATAGAATTGCTTCGCGATTGTATAGACCTTGGTATAATAGCTAAACCCGGTTTGCAGAATACGTCATCCTATTTACGAATATGGACTTAGTAAATCATGCCCAGGCTACCAGGCCCATGGCGAAGCGATTCTCCAGCCTCTCTTTGCTGGGCGTGATTCGCATTGTATATCCGAAGCGTCCTGTCTTTTTGCAGGGTATTTTTCCACAAAACGTGTACAGCCCCTCAGCCGAACCCTCATAGTATAACTGGACCATTTCCCTATCAGAGAAATCTCCGTTCTGGTCCAGCCTCCCGTAGTAGGCTTCTACCGTGACATCTTCAGGTGAGAGCGGCCCCAGCCTAACCTTTGCCACTACCTCAAGCTCCTCTCCTGCAGTCATATCCAGACTATTGCCTGAAGACACCTCCTCTATGGCGATCTCATGCCAGCCGGTCATGAGCTTTTGCCTCCAGACGGCCAGATCCTTGGCACCTTCAAATCCATCATGAGACAGCGCATTAAAACGTCGTGAGCAGGGGAGGTAATATCGCTTGACGTATTCCTGAACCATCCGGTGTGCGTTGAAGACCGGAACCAGCCGCCTGAGCCCGGCCCTCATCTTTTCCACCCAGCCTCTCGGTATGCCGTCCGGCCCTCGCTGGTAAAAGAGGGGGGCGATTTCCTCCTCCAGAAGGTTGTAGATGTCTCTGCTTTCAATGGTGTCCTGGGCCTCATAATCCTGGTAAACCTCGGCATGTCCGATAGCCCACCCGAAGTCGCGGTGGTACCCCTCATCCCACCAGCCATCCAGGACGCTGAGATTCAATGACCCATTAGCCATGGCCTTCATGCCGCTTGTTCCGCAGGCCTCAAGAGGCCGGCGTGGTGTATTGAGCCAGAGGTCGCATCCGCTTACCAGTCTCTGGGCCAGGTGTATATTGTAATTCTCGAGGAATACGATGCGTTTACGGAATCGTTCCTCCCTGGCGAGGTGGAAGATCGCCTTTATGAACTCCTTGCCTTCGTTATCCTGAGGGTGCGCCTTTCCTGCAATGATGATCTGAACCGGACGTTCCGGGTGATTGACGATGCGATCAAGCCGCTCAGGGTCCCTGAAGAGAAGCGTTGCCCTCTTGTAGGTAGCAAAACGTCGAGCAAAACCGATGGTAAGCGCCTCCGGGGTCAAGACCTCGCTTGCCGATTGAACCTCAACCGCAGAAGCCGTCCGCTTATTGAGCATCTCCTTAAGGCGGGCCCGGACAAAGCCGACCAGATTCTCCCTGCACCGTTCATGGGTTCTCCAGAGCTCCGGATCCGGGATCCGCTCTGCCTGTTCCCATACCCGCTCATTATCCGGATCCTCTGCCCAATCAGGTCCTAGATAGCGATCGAAGAGCGCAGCCATATCCCTCGATATCCAGGTCGGAACATGGATGCCGTTGGTGACGTAATCTATGGGCACATCCTCTACGGGATGGTGATGCCAGACCTTCTGCCACATAGCCTGCGAGACCTGCCTGTGCAGTCTGCTTACCGCGTTGCTGTAAGCTGAGAGCCGAAGGCCCAGGGTGCTCATGCCAAAGGGTTCAGAGCTGTTCTGAGGATCGAGACGCCCATAGCCCAAAAGGACCCTGAAGTTGATCCCGAGTTCCTTTGCATACTCCTCGAAATACGATCGGAGCAGCTCCGGGTCGAAGAGATCGTTTCCGGCCGGTACCGGCGTGTGCGTGGTAAAGACCGTGGTGGCGAGGACAACCTCCCGTGCCGCGTCAAAGGAGAGCCCCTTTTCCTTTCTCAGGATATTAATCCTCTCGAAGGCGGAAAAGGCCGAGTGACCTTCATTGATGTGGATAACAGTCGGCTCTATCCCCAGGGCCTTGAGGGCCCGAACCCCTCCGATCCCCAAAATGATTTCCTGTCTGAGCCGCATCTCACGATCGCCGCCGTAAAGCTGTGCCGTAATGCGGCGAAACTCGGGCGTATTGGAAGCCGTATTCGTATCAAGCATATACAGGGGCACCCTGCCCACATCGATGCGCCATATGAGGACCTTAACCGGCCGCCCCTTGAGGTCCACTGAAACCGTTCGAGGCCGACCCTCTTCATCTCTGACCAGGGTAACCGGCATGGTATCAAAGTCATTCATCGGATAGGTCTCCATCTGCCAGCCATCGACACTAAGGTACTGGCTGAAGTATCCCTCCTGGTAAAGCAGACCTATCCCGACCAGGGGCACGTTTAAATCACTGGCCGATTTGAGCGTATCTCCCGCAAGCACTCCCATTCCTCCGGAGTAAATAGGAAGGCATTCGCTCAGACCGAACTCTGCGGAGAAATATGCTGCCTGAAAGGGCATTGCCGGGTAGTAATCCTCAGCCAAGATACGGGGCTGGGAGATGTAGCGGTCAAAGTTTTGGGTCAATCCCTCCAGCTGGGCAAGGAAGTTACGGTCCCGGGACAACTCGTTGAGCCGTTCCTGACTCACAAGACCCAGCAACAATACCGGGTTATGCCCGCATTCCTCCCATAACCTCGGATCGAGCCTCTGAAAGAGATCCTGGATCTCATCCTTCCAGCTGAAGCATAGATTATATGCAAGACGCTGTAAGGGCTTGATCTCCTTGGGGATATTGGGAACTACCTTATATTTGATCCTTGGCTTCATACGCCACCACGAGACACATGTTTATCTTGCCGGTTTCTCCTGTTGAGACTTCCTGATAATGTGATCTCCTAAACATTACCTGAAAAAAAGCAGGAAGATGTCTTTTTTGTGTGCCCTTTTGCCGAAAACCAAAAAAGCAATCTCCGTGCTCAACAAAACATTTCTTCCCATATAACACTGGAGCGAAGCCTTGCCTGAAATCGAAAACCTGTTAACAGCATACGTTTGTGAGGCTTCGAAGACGTTGAGTTTCCCAGGTAACAGGGCAATTCCCCTTAAAAAAAGCGCCTTTTCTCCTCCTCAACCACATCAATCAGATCATAGTAAATTCGTGGAATCTTGTTCTCCACTCGCTCCCACGAGACGGTCTGCGGCATCTCGAAGATGCTTTTCTTGGTATTTTGCTCCACTTCCAGGATGGTCTCTGCGAGGCCTTTTTTAAGGAAGGGCTTGAACTCGGGGTGGGTAGTAACGAACCTCAAAAATTTCTCCGTCATTCTATATGGGGCGGTCAGGATGTCGCCTGCCTGAAGGATCGAGTAATGGAAGACCTCTTTAACAAGATATTCCTCTGCATCCCGGTCATGCTTGAGGTTGCTGAACCTCGCGTCATCCGAATATTTCTTGATCTGCTCATCGGCTACTGCCTGATAGGTGATGGCCAGTTCCCTGAAGAAGGTGTCGGATATCTCCAGTCCCTCCTCAATGATGAGGGCATTCATCAAGGTGGTCACGATATCGATGGCCATCCGGTTGAGTCCTTTTTCCTGATCCTCCGCTGATACCTCCTGATGCTTATGCTCAAAGGGTTCATCGCTGAACATAACCTGGGCTGGAGAGGAGGACTTACGATACACCTCTATCAAGGTGAAGATCTCCACTCCCCAGTTGGTGGCAAAACGCATCTTCTTGAGCAAATCCACGTGAAATGCCACCTCGCCTGAGAGCTGGTAATTGAAGCTCAACAGGAAGTCGATCAGGCCAAGCATCTTCTCCTCTTTTGTTTCCGTAAACTTCCTCTTGAGTGAGAGCAAAAGAGGATCCAAGAGCAGCCGTTTCACCCTCCCGTAAAGTTCTCCTTTCTCGGAGATCCTTGCATAGTAAGCCTTTGAGAAGTCGTAGTTGAGCACCACCACCGGATAGAAGAGCCGGTCCAGTTGTTCTCTCTTGAATGTCCGTATGTCGGCATCGATCAGCCCAATCGACTCCGCTCCCAAGGCAATCGCAATGCCGAAGCTCATGAACATGTTCTTGCCCTTGCCGGGCTTGCTGATATTGAATCCCGCCTCATTGAGCTTGGCGTAAATGGTGCTGAAGCCGGGACCATCGTTCCACTGAATAAGATAGTTCTTTATCCCCACGGATCGTATGAGATCCCTTAGCTGGAGGGCCTCCTCTTCGGTGGCCTTATCAAGGCCGAAGACAATGTTGGAAAGGTAGGCCATCCTATTGAGATTCCTAAGGATGTTTTTAAAAACGGGAAGATTGGAAGGATCTTTGTATTCGCTTGCCAGGAGCGGAATGATCAAGACCGTCTTCTTCCACCTTGAATGGAGCCTGAGTTGGGAACGAAGGTGTCTTGGGGTGTGGCGAAGGATATGAAAGGTGCTTATCCGCCCGCATGTCTGTGAATATTCCGAAATGGCTGAACTCCTCGTTTCAGTATAATCTCATTCACTACAATACATGTAAATAATAGAGAAACCCTGGCAATCTAAGCTGTGAATATAGTATAAGCATGATTAGGGTGTCAAGCCTGCATGAATTCTTGTGGTAGCTTCTTAATAGCAATAGATCACAGAGAGCAATAAGACCAATTTACTCATGTTTCCTGTTTCTAATCCTCGGAGTCGACCTTTTTATCCATCTCGGAAAGGCATTCAGAGGTTGGCGGCAAGACGGGCAGAAATATCGACCCTTACATGAGAAGGCCAAAAGGTATCCGTGATTTCAACCGGGAATACGGTGTATACCCCACCTAGCCGTATATCAGGTTAACCAGCCATAAGGAGAGTTGGGGGAAAAAGGCCACGATAAAACAGACCAGAAATCCAACCCCGACGAAGTAAAAGCCGTATGGAACGGCCTTATGGGGTGAAATTTGAGCGACAGCAGAAGAAGTATACAATCCGATAGCCATAGGCGGTGTTGCCATCCCCATGAGAGATGCCATGCAAAGGAAGACACCGAAATGGACGGGGTCGAACCCCAATGTCATAGCGGTAGTGAATAACATGATAGCGAGGATATACAGAGTCGGCACTGCATCCAAAAACGTTCCCAATATTGCGGCCACTATCACAAAAAGCACAATAAAGCCGGGGAGACTGCCCGCCTCCTTGGCAATGTTCGCAAGCGTGCTGGGAAAACCGGTATATTGAAATATGGTTACAATGGCGCCGATACCTGCCATAAGCAGGTAAATCATGGCGGTATTGGTTACCGTCAGCTTGGCTGCCGACCAGAATTTGGACCATTTCAACCCGCGGTAAAAAATCAGGTCAACGACAACGATATAGAGGGATGCCATGGCACCGGCCTCAACCGCGGTCAGCACCCCGGTGAAAATGGTGCCCAATATGAGTATAGGCATGCCTAAAACGGGCAGTGCCTTGATGGTGGCGCTCTTAAGTCTTACCCAATCGAACTTGCCCGTAGTAATCCTGCCTTGTGGCAAAATGACACTGGCAACAACCAGGGCAAACAGCAGCAGCAGCCCGGGCACCAGCCCGGCGGCAAAGACCTGCCCCACCGATGTTTCCGTCACCGCACAATACAAAATGAAAAAATTGCTGGGCGGAATAATATCAATCGAGGCCACTGACAATAGTGCGGCAGAAAAGGCCGGGGAATATCCTGCTTCTTTCATCCTGGGCAGCATGATGCTTCCAATGGCCACAATAGCCGCCAGTGTTGAGCCGGAGAAAGCCGAAAAAAAGCCGACGCTAACTATCAGGGCCAGCGCTAAGCCGCCGTGCAGATGTCCCAAGAGGGCTTCAAAAAAATCAACCAGATAGCCGGCGGAACCCGATTCTGTCATCAAAAATCCGGCTAACAAAAACATGGGGAGCGCCAGGAGGATATAGGAGTTCACCATGGATACCATCTGGGTAACAATGACCGTAGGGGGAATGCTGAAAACAGAAATTCCGCTCAGCATGCTTATCCCGATGAATGCCGCAAAGATAGGAACGCCGATCGCCATCAGTAAGACAAGCAAAGATAGGTTGATCCCGAGCATTTCTCAACTCCTTCTTTTTCTTATATGATCTCTGAGGGCCAGAACCTCTTTGAATATCACATACAGGGTGGGAGGGACAGCCAAGGCCATTCCCAGGCTCACCGCAAGAAAAGTCGGCCATTGAGGGATGTCTATTTCAGCGGTATACGTGACGCCTGTTTCGAAAGTCAGTATCGTAACCTCAAATCCATATATGGAGGTAATGACGCATATGACAAGCATAAAAAAGTTAAAAAACAGCCTTAACATCGAAAGGTGCGCACCCTTCAGCTTTTCGGGCAGGATATTGATCTGGATATGATTGTTTTCCAGGATCAGGTTCCCGTTAACCAAAAAACAAGCCCATATAATCGCCATGACATTCATCCTATCGATGGCTGAGAGTGGAAGATGCAGGATGGTGCGGCTGAAGGCGGTTTCCAGCATCGCCAGTGCGACCAGGACCATCAAAACCGCTGAAGTCCATTCGATGCCCTTGATATAGATCCGCCCTGAGCGGATAAGGAACTGTTTGGCTGATTGCATGGCCTACTCCTTTGAGCGAGACGATTATGTGGTATTTCCGTTTGCGATTGATGGTATCCGTGATGAAATAGGTCTATCGACCATCATATAGTTGAGATTATGAAACATGCTCAAAACATTTGATATCAGTATCCCGGGTGAAAAGAGATCTCTTTCTGGGCCGGTCTTGGCGAATATGTTTGAATGAAAAATGGTGAGACAGGTAAAAAAGTATTCCCTTCCTGGAGACGGCGGCATCATTTTTCTCGTTTCATGAGGCAGAACAAAACCTTTGCTTGAGTGTTATTCCGCTGCATCCCGGGACAGGGAAGGGGTATCCGCATTATGGCGAATCCCCTTCCCCCTTTATCGACTATTCTTTTCCCAACAGAGTGTACTTCATAGCCGCATCAAAAAAGCCGGGACCCACCTGCTTTCTTATATCCGGCCATACTTTTTCTTTTGCCGTTTTGACGATATTGTCCCAATCATTCAACGTGAAGTACTGTATATTCCATTTTTCTTCCAGGAGTTTCAGATACTTGGCTTCTGAGTCAGGAAAGGCCTTTATAGACCATTCGGTTATTTCTCTCGCTGTTTCCTCAAAAGCAGCCTTTATATCCTCGGGAAGTGATTTCCACCAATCTTTGTTTACCAAAAACCAGTTAATGTTGACGCCCCAGGGTTGTTTTCCGAAATACCTGAGGAATTCCGTCCAGCCGAAGCCCAAAGAGGTGGCCGCGGTGCCTATCGCGCCGTCATACATGCCCTGCTGAAGGGCAGTGTAGATCTCATATACGGCCAATGTCCCTCCGCTGCCGCCTAAGGCCTTGGCAATCTCGATCATCTCGAAATTACCGGATTCAAGCCTGAAGCCCTTAAAATCCGCCGTAGAGCTTAAAGGTTTGGATGAGAGAAGGTGTAAGCTTCCCACAGGGTGGAAACCGAACGGAATCGAGTTCGAAACCTTTTCAAGCCTTTTCCATGCCGGATCGAAATCAGACGAAGATGTGTACCTTTTCAAGCTGTCAACGTCCCATGCACCACTCAAAATCGTTGTCTTGAACTCGGGCGCCCACTCAAAGAGAGTAAAGCTTGTCAGTGATATGATCTCCACCGCGCCTGTCCTGAGAGGCATCTGTACTTCCTGGTACTTATAGAGTGTCCCTCCTTGAAAAAGCTCTACCTTAAGTCTGTCCCCTACCTTTTGATGGAGGAGGTCGAAGAAGCGTTTTTCAATCTGCCCCACAAAACTCGGCGGGGGAGCCCACCCCGAATATCTGGCCTTTATCATCTTTGGCTTGTCCTTGGCCGAGGCCGGCATTGACCAGAAAAATACTCCGGTGAATATGAATACCCCCATCAGTAGATACGTAAAAATGTATGACCTTTTTCCTGTTTTCCTATCCATTGCACCAATCCTCCTTTCATTGAGCGAAAAGGTTGAGAATTAAACTATGGGTCCCCATCAATCATAAGGCACCTGCCCTATGACAAAAAGCCCTTTACCTATCTTCACCGAGCAAAAAAACACAGCATGCTACGGATGATCCCCTTTCACGTTGTTGGTTGATCATATGATCCCCAAAGGCAGACGCAGCAGTTTTATGGCATTGTCCTGATAGATCTTCTTCTTCTCCTCATCGCCCAGACCCATCCGCTCCACTGAATCGATCGTCTGCCGGATGAGACGCCGTCCCAGCTGGTTGTCGAAGGGCGCATCCGTACCGAAGAGCATCTGATCCGAGCCCATAACCTCCCTGGCGCACGTGAGGGCGGCGGTATTCCCGCTGACCGCCGTATCGTAGAAGATGCGGCGGAAGTAGACCAGGGCATGCTCTTTGAGATCGATATCCCGCTGACCCATGCGCATCTCGTTTATGTCGTCACCCCAGTCCAGCCGGCCTGCCAGGTAGGGGATGAATCCGCCGGCGTGGTGGGTGACAATCTTCAGGTCCGGATACCGCTCCAGCACCTTGCCGTAGACCAGGCGGCAGAGGGCCTTAGCGGTGGCATAGGGCCAGCCCAGTTTGGTCCAGAGCCGGAACATGGAATGGGTCTCTCCCTCGTAATCGGGCGTGGACATCTCCCCCAGGGGATGGATAAAGATAGGACGACCCAGCTCCTGCATCTTCTCGTAGAGGGGCATGAACTCCTGGGCATCAAGGGGCTTGCCGTTCACATCAGAGCCGATCTCCACGCCCCTCAGGCGGAGGTCTTTGACGGCGCGCTCGGCCTCTGCCACGGCTGCGTCCGGGTCGTTCATGGGCATGGTGGCGATCCCTGCTGCAAAGCGCTCCGGATAGCGATACACTAAATCAGCCAGTTCGTCATTGGCGATCTTGGCCAGTTCCACGGACAGGGGAGGCGGGGCCATGGTGTAGGTGGGCGGCGAGGCAATGGTGAGCACCTGCATATAGCCCTCAAAGGCATCCATGATCCTGAACCGGGCCTCAAGATCCACTAACGTAGGAACGGTTTTGGCCCAGTTGGCCGAAGGGAGTGCGGAGTTTCGGCCGGTCACCTTTTTGTCCACGGCATCCTGGTATTTCTTGGGATAGATGTGATTGTAGGCATCAATGATCATGGGGATTGCCTCCTTTCCTTAATAATCAATAGCCATTCTATTTGTACACATATCAGAAATACACTATGTGAATACAACCGCAACTGTCAGCGGTTCATTGTTGAAGGAAACATATCTTTCAGCGTGTCTCCCGGCTCAACGAGGTGGCTTGTGCGATCTATCGGCGAAATGGCCGGGCCACCGAATCTCGGATCAACGCGATAGGGCACAGGGTATAAAACAAGTCTCTTATAATGCATAGAACACGCAAGAATAAGCTGGTTTTCCAGAGATAAGGCTTTCGCGATTACAGGGCTGTTCCATATACTTCCACTAGTTCTTCCACCGTACATCTTCTGGGGTTGGACAGGGCAGGCACTGATTTTGCCGCCTCAGCCGCCATCTCTTTGAAATGCACATCGGTCACCTGCAATTCGGACATTTTTTCCGGTATGCCGACATCGGCCAGGAGGCACCTGATTTCATCGATCGATTTTCGGGCTGCCTCTCTGACGGACAGGCCTTCGATAGCCGCCCCCATGGCTGCCGCCATTTCAGCAAACCGTTCCATGCATGCATTTAGATTGTGCTCCATGACATACGGCAACAATACCGCAACGGATAGGGCATGTGAGATATGGTGATAGGCGCCTAACGAGTGCGCCAAGGCATGCACGTTTCCTACCCCCGTGTTCAAAAATGCTGCTCCGGCCAACATACTTCCTAACGCCATGTTGCCGGCTACCGCCGGATT
>Ga0307428_1001016_pt1 | contig 14971 bp, 12 predicted proteins | sample SalMarWE160240MG_FD_202161 | JGI IMG/M metagenome (GOLD analysis project Ga0307428, IMG submission 202161) | Salt marsh sediment microbial communities from the Plum Island Ecosystem LTER, Massachusetts, United States - WE1603-240 | ecosystem: Environmental > Aquatic > Marine > Intertidal zone >...
TGTGACAGCATTCTGAAGGATGTCAGCGGCTATGATTTTCTCTATTACCTCAAGAGCGATCCTATCAGAAAACTCATCCCCTTCCTCTTCTTCGTGCCCGTAAATGATCAGGGACGGGCGTCCAAAGCCTTTCAGATGGGCGTCATAGATTTCTTGGTCTATCCTATGGAGGTGCAGGATTTTCTCAATCGCATTCAGGAAATAATACCGCATGGTTCCGCTCAAGAGGACCCATCCCCTCCGGCCGCTGCGGAATCGAGCGCCGACAAACCGATCGTCCCAAACTTGCCCGCTAATGAGAACCAGCGTAATTCTATCCGTAAGAGCCCGCTGCCCAATCTCCACATCGAGCTTTCACGGGACGGCTTCCTGTACTTGCCCGGTCGGATCAAGAACTTCAGTCGCAGAGGTCTCTCCGTGGAGACAGCCCTGCTTGGGAAGCCGGGGCTGGTCCTGAAAATTCGCTTCCCCCTGCCCGAAGAAAACATCACTGCGGAGGGGACAATTAGGCATATCTCCTTTGACGATTTTCAGAAGCTCGCAGGCATAGGAATCGAGATGGAAGACAGCCGGCAATGGCAGGCAGTCTTCGATTATCTGAACGCACTCATAGGTCACGGAAAGGAGGGGGCTGGGGGTGAAAGTGGGGATCAGGCAACTCCGTTACTGGACCAAAACGCGAAAACCATAATTTTGCCAGCCGAGGAAAGGAGTGAACCCGTCCTTCCTGCCATGCTGGACCCCCACTGGCGGAAGCCTGAAGATACATCCATAGAGGTCCGCTTCTATCACAGCCTGATCGGCAAACAGCTCGATAATTACAAGGCCGTCTCCTTTGTGGGCGCAGGAAATATGGGTGGTGTTTTCAAAGCCTGGGACGTGGTGTTAGAGCGGGAAGTCGCCCTGAAGGTGATATCCTTCGAACTATCGTCTAAAGAGAAATTCAGAGAGATGTTCGTAAAAGAGGCGCGTCTCATTTCCAAACTGGACCATCCCAACATAGCCCGGATCTACCATATCGGACATATAAATGATATTCTTTACTTCGCCATGGAGTACATCTCCGGAGGAACCATGGCAGACATTATCAGGGAAGGGCGTAATTTGAATACATTGCGCGGTCTAGAATACCTGATCACCATCTGCCAAACCCTCGAATTTGTCAGCTTAAAAAACATTATCCATCGGGATATCAAGCCGGCTAATATCATGGTGAATCAGAAAGGGACACTCAAGATCGTGGATTTCGGTGTGGCTCAAACGACAAATGGTCAGAACAAGGGTGCCCTTCAGGAGGGCATTGTCGGCTCCCCCTACTATATGTCTCCGGATGTGGTCGCAGGCCGCCCCCTGGACCTACGAAGCGATATATACTCGCTGGGCGCCTGCTTCTACCATGCTTTAACCGGCATTCCTCCTTTTACCGGGAAAGATACGGAGGAGGTATTGTCCAAACACCTGAATGAAAATCTGACACCTGTCAAGGAAAAGAATCCGAAAGTCTCCGCCGCACTCGGGGGAATCATCGAAAAGATGATGGCCAAGGACCCGAACGATCGGTACCAGACTTACAGCCATATAATCGATGAAGTTCAAACGCTCCGTTCGCGCGCCATGAAATTCCAGCAGTTAAAAAACAAGACCTTGATCTTCCATGTCAAACAGACGGAAACGGAGTGAACCTCCTCTTCGATATGCCCATGGACAGAGCAACATTTGCTTATAGGAACATGGTTTGCATCTACCCATCACTATCCCGATTCCTTCCCGGTGATGCTCTCTATTTCCACCTTGATGATCACCGTATCCTTTAGCTTGGCTTCCGAATAAGGTAAAGGCTTTCCTGTATAGTGTTGAATGATGGCATTCATGGCCTTGATCTTTTCATCGGGATCATCGATGACGGAGGCCTTCCCAAACCCGATAACGCTCCGATAGTTCATGCTCCATCCGCATGCCTCTTGGGCCTCTACGATCCGGTAATCGATATCGAACTCAAAGCAAACCCTCTTATTGCTTCTGATAATCTCCAATTTCCTTCCCTCAGGAGCGGAATGAAAATATAAGCTATTCTCTTTATACCCGAAGCAAAGAGGAATAATATAGGGATGATTGTCTTCTGATAACGCTAGGCGGCACACGGATGATCTGAGGATGATCGATTCGATGGCGGTCTTATCGGTGATTTCCTTCTCTTTTCTTCTCATGTCATATCCATAATAGAGGAGCGCAATACCACGCCGGATGCCTGCCCGCCCTATCATCTGCACGATGCGCTATGATCTTGGATTTGCGCACAGCAGCCTGTTCTTTAATTCCCATAGGGTTTCCTCCCATGAAAGTATATGCATGTTTTTTGCAGTATAGGGATTATGTGGTTGGTCTATTAACAGATATGAAAACAGCAAAGAAAAAGATACGAAGTTCAAAGGATCACCTGATCGTAAGTATTGATGAGTAAGGGGTGACCCAATTTATGATCCCTTAATCAAATTCCTAAAACGGGAATCGGATACTTATTGAAAATCGCATCATGGGTAACGACGGTAAATCTTTCCAACATCGCTTGCGCAATCAATATCCGGTCAAAGGGGTCTTGATGGTGTTCTGGAAGATCTCCCACAGCATAGGCATGATCAGGGGTGATCGCCAGCATTTCAAAACCTTGTTCTTTAATCACATGATAAAAATTCGGCGCAATTTTGAGTTTCCCGATTGCCTGTTTGATTCTGATCTCCCATATAACGGCAGCGCTCAGGATGATCACATTGTTGGTATCCGCAATCGCTCCACGTGCATTCATTGGCAATGACGCACTGTCATCGAGCCACCACAAAAGGATATGGGTATCCAGTAAAAGATTCATTCCCCCTCCATTCCAAACGCTTTTGCAATATCCTGAGGCAATACATCAAAGTCATCTGCGATTGTTATCTTACCTTTTAATGCCCCAGGCTGTCGCGCCTGTTTGCTGCGCTCATATCGGATTAGCCTGGCAACCGGTTTACCAGCCTTCCCGATAATGACTTCCTCGCCGGCAATAACTTTTTCTATGAGCGCCGACAACTGGGCTTTGGCCTCTGAAACATTGGTAATTTGCATGATAGGACCCTCCCTTCAAACATATAGTCTGACCAAACCAGACCATTTTGTCAAGTGGTATTTTACCAAAATCACGCAAACTTACGTAGGGAGCCCGGGGAGGAAGGCCTTACAACCCACAGACAAGGCTCGCTATATAGAGAGTGTAGAAATTCCACAACACTCGATCCTCGATCTCCTCGGAATACGTTAGCCTATATCTTCGGCAAAAGAGCTCACTCATCTACCCATCACTATCCCGATTCCTTCTGGAACTCAAAGCAAACCTTATTATTACCCTTAAGGATGCCTCTCCTTTTCGGATTGAGAAAGAAAAAAGGGCACAAAGTTGTTGGAGCCTCTTTTAAGCGAGGCGAGACCGGAGTATAGGTATGTGTGAAAAGTTGCCACAAAGCAAAAAAGATTGCATTATTTTTTGCTTTGTGGCAAAAATTTTAATGCGATGATGAAGAGATATCTACAGGAAATTATCCGCAAAGATCTGGAGGAAAAGATGGTCTTTCTCTCCGGCCCCAGGCAGGTGGGAAAGACGACCTTGGCAAGGGCATTCCTCGAGACCCAGGAAGATCTTTACTACAACTGGGATCGCCGCGAAGACAGGAAAGCCATACTTACAGGTCATTGGCCTGCGGTGCGAAGCACAGTCGTCCTGGATGAATTGCACAAGTACTCGCGGTGGAAAAACTGGATCAAGGGTGAATACGATACCCACGGCAGAAGGGTCCGTTTTCTCATCACGGGCAGCGCACGTCTGGACATCTATCGCAAGGGCGGGGACTCCTTGCAGGGCCGGTATCATGGCCATCGACTGCACGGGTTTTCGATCGGTGAGCTTCTCTTCGCCAATAAAGGGCTCCCTACAGGAGGGGAGATGGATTTTCCGGAGGCGTATGACCCCGATCTTTTGTCGGCACTCCTCCACTATGGACCTTTCCCGGAACCATTCTTGAAAAAGGATCAGCGGAATCTGAGGCGTTGGAGAAAGGAGAGATTGGATCGCTTTTTCAGAGAGGATGTTCGTGAACTTGAGAATGTAAGAGACCTTTCCTCCATAGAACTGCTCTCGGACCTCCTCCCGGACAGGGTGGGCGGGCTTTTATCGCTTCAGTCCCTGCGAGAGGATCTTGAGGTGAGCCACAGGGCCGTATCTCACTGGATGGACATACTTGAGCGGCTCTATTTCTGTTACAGAATCGCCCCTTTTTCTCACGGGGCAATAAGGGCCTTAAAGAAAGCACCCAAGGTGTATCTATGGGACTGGTCTTCAGTGCCCAATGAGGGCCCACGCTTTGAAAACCTTGTAGCAGGGCATTTGCTCAAACTCAAGCATGCTTTAGAGGATCAAGAGGGATACCGCGTCGGGCTTCATTATTTGAGAGATGCCGACAAGAGGGAAGTGGATTTTTTTATGACCTTCGAGACAAAGCCCTGGTTCGCCGTAGAATGCAAAGTAGGAAGCGACTCTGCGAACCCTTCCTTGACCTATTTTGGAGAAAGGCTTGGCATTCCGCATCTCTACCAGATAAATCTTGAAGGCAAAAAGGACTTTCTCGACGGCAAGGTGCGCGTCATGCCGGCTGCGAGGTTTCTGGCCGCTCTGCCCTAAGTATTGAACACATATAGCAGCACAAATAAATGGATGCGATATTCATACAGCAAAGGCAATATGCAACCTGTGCTAGAACATGCCTTTAGACGCTGGATATGGGTGGCGGCCTTTGCAATCGCCTTTGCATGGGTCGAGGGCGCCATCGTGGTGTATCTCCGCGAGATCTACTTTGGAGGGAGTTTCTCCTTCCCCGTAGTCATGGAATGGCAGGAAGGGGAGTTGGTGGTGGACCGGCTCATGTACATCGAGTTTGTGCGGGAGATAGCCACGATCCTCATGCTTGTGGCCGTGGGATGGGCAGCGGGGAGCACCTCGTGGCAGAGGTTCTGCTTTTTTATGATCGCCTTCGGGATCTGGGATATTTTTTACTATATCTGGCTCTGGGTCATGGTGGGATGGCCTGAGAGCCCCATGACGTGGGATCTGCTCTTTTTTGTGCCCCTTCCCTGGGTAGGCCCCGTCATAACGCCGGTTTTGATCGCCCTTGCCTTAACCGTAGCGGGGTCGCTCATTATCTACTATGAGGAAAAAGGATACACCATCTCCTGGCGATGGTTCGACTTTGTCATTATCCTGGGCTGCGGGCTTCTATTGATAGTGTCCTTCTGCTGGGACTGGAAGAATATCATGCGCATCCCCGGTGACGAGCTCCACACCGGCATCCCTAACCCATTCGCCTGGCGGCTGTATCTCCCCGCCTATCTCTTCTCAGCGGTCTATTTTGCGCTGAGGCTTAGAAAGACCGTGGTGCGTAAGGGCAGAATGTGATGACTATAAAAGACTTTAAGGGCAAAAATACATACCGTACCCTGGGTCTCAGAAGGGGGAAAGCTGCAATCAAGCGGGAAACCTCTCCCCTCACCGCCAAAAGGGTATTCCTATGGTTGGGGTTATTCGCCCTTGTCGCCCTTGTGAACTATTTCGTGTTCGTTCGGCTCGGGCCAATAGGCAAAAAAGGGTCAAACATGAACGATATGCAAGAGGGGAACAAACAAGCTGACTCCTTCGCCGAATGCTTCGATGCGGGCTGCAAGAGATATCAGGAGGGAGACCTCAAGGGAGCCGTCGAGGCATACTCCGAGGCGATTGTCCTGATGCCGGAAGAAGTAAGGTCTTATCTTAACAGGGGTTCCGCATATATCGAACTGCAGTTGTACGATAAGGCGATAAATGACTATAATACGGTAATCGCCATGGATCCTGATAATTCCGAGGCTTATCATAATAGGGGGCGGGCCTACCTCCATAAAGGCTTCTTTGACACCGCGATTCTGGATTGCAACAAAGCCCTCACGCTCGACCCGCACATGGCTCTCACGTACTGCACAAGGGGAATGGCATATAAGGGAAAGGGAATGGTGGAGAGAGCGAAGAGCGATTTTCAAAAAAGCTGTGAACTGGGCGATGATCATGGCTGTAAGGCATACAAAGGCCTGAAACAAGCGACGAACCATGAAAACTGATCTGAGTTATTTTTTCGAGCCAAAAGGGATTGCTGTGGTGGGTGCATCCTCAGATAAGACGAAGGGCGGCTATAGTCTGCTGAAAAACGTGACTCGTGGTTACCGGGGGCCGATCTATCCCATTAATCCGAACTATAAGGAGATACTGGGAATCAAGGCCTATCCCTCGGTATCCGCCATAGAAGGGATAGCAGATCTCGCCCTTATCCTTGTCCCCGCAGAGCGTACCCCAAAGGTGCTCGAGGAATGCGTGTCCAAGGGCTTTAAAGGGGCCATTCTGGAAAACAGCGGGTTCGCTGAGGTCGGGAGCCGTGGAAAAGTATTGCAGCAGGAATGTCTTAGCATTGCCAAGAGGGGCGGAATGCGCCTATGGGGACCCAACTGCATGGGACTTATCGATGCAAGGAAGGGATATGCATTCTCCTTTATGATCCCCGCTCTCTATGATGGCCTCGTTATTAAAGGAGGCATATCCCTTATTGTGCAAAGCGGCTTGGTCTCAGCAGGTTTTCTGTTCAGCGTCATGAGTAGACAGAGGCTTGGCCTTGCCAAGGTTTGCTCCATCGGGAACAAGGCAGACATAACCGAGATAGATCTCTTAGATTTCTTCCTGCATGATCCCGATACCAAGGTAATCGCCCTCTATCTTGAAGCATTTTCGGACGGACGAAGATTCTATGAGCTGGCTAAATCATCGCCTAAACCTATAACATGCCTCAAAGGGGGTAAAAGCGCCGCAGGTGCAGAGGCCTCACTAAGTCACACCGCTTCACTTGCAGGCAACTATCAGGTAATACGCGGCGCCCTCTCACAGGCACGGGTGTTTGAGGCACATGACTTCTTTGAGATGATGGATATTGCCGGCGCACTCGAAAAGGGATTTGGTGGGAGGCATGCCGCATTTATGCCGGGCAGGGTAGCGATCTTGACCTTTAGCGGTGCATTCGGTATTGTTACAACGGATCTCTTAGAAAAATACGGGCTTACCCTTGCGATGCTCTCTCAATCCACCATCGCCTTTTTACACCGGCTTTCGCCTGATTGGATGCCGGTATCGAATCCCGTGGACTTCTGGCCTGCGGTGGAAAAAAATGGTCCTGTCCTGGCATACAGGGATGGATTATCCACCCTCTATGCTGATCCGCATGTGGACGGAGTCATTATCCATTTGTTCACTGGCAGTGGAGCATGGCACTTTGATCCCCTGGAGATAATGGCCGGCATCAAAGATCGGGAAAAACCTGTCCTTACCTTGCTCTTCGGGCCAAAAGACGAGGTCGAAGGTCAAAGGAGGAGGATGGAGGAACAAGGGTGGCCGGTCTTTGAAGAACTTCATCGGCTCGTAAGGACTATGTCCCTCCTATTGCAGCAACGATGAGGCGGGATTATGGGGCATGTATTTGATAAAAAGTTGTTTGAGCTTTATGAGAAATGGCAACGGTCACCTGAGGGGATGCTGCTCGATCAACTAAGCACCGATCTGATCTTGCGGCTCCTGCAGCCCAAAAGGGGAGAAAGGGTATTGGATATAGGCTGCGGCACGGGCAACCATCTGCTCCTCTTTTACCGCATCGGTCTGGACGTGACCGGTCTGGATGCCTCACCATTTATGCTGGATATCGCGCGATCAAGGCTGGGCCATAAGGCATCCCTCAAGGCCGGCAGTGCAGAGGATCTCCCCTTCGAGGACAATGAATTCGATATAACAACCCTCATCTTTACCCTGGAGTTCCTCGACAATCCCCTCACTGTTCTACAAGAGGCGGGAAGGGTAACCAAGGACAGGATATTCCTGGGGACCCTTAATAGTCTTTCGCTGGGCTGCGTTCTTAAGAGGCTTTCCACCCTTTTTAAGGATAGCATTTTTCGTAAAATGCACACATTTACCCTATGGGACCTTACGAAGCTCGTAAGAAAGGCATATGGCGATGTGCCCGTCACGTGGGGCAGCGTCCCGATATTGCCATTTCTCTCCAGGCAGCATATAGGAAGAATCGATAAGTCACCCGAGGTACAATCATATCCATATGGCACCTTTCTTGGTCTTGCCTGCAGCATGACCTATGCCTTAACGACAAGAAACCTTTTGGTTATGGAAAAGACGAAAAAAGGAGCGGAATCCATCGCGCGTAGCTCCTGTTTTTGATTTTCGTGATTTTTATCCCTTGACACATCGTATGAGAGTAATTAATCGTAATGGGAAATCTTGCGATGCATTTCGGGGCATAGTGTTTTTTTATCCACGGATACAACGGTAATCTAGTATCGTGCCCCGGAAGTAGCTTATACCATGTGAGCCCGTTGAAGGTCATTGCGAGGAGCCTCAGGCGAGGAGGCAATCTCTTAGATCTTGTTGAAAACACGCAATGGTAAAGGCATGAGATCCTTCGCTTGGAGCTGATTTATTAAAGGAACCTGTGAGACAGCACTCTAGGAGGGCTTAGGGTTTTTAAAGAGAAAACACGTGCGAGAGTGGCGGAACTGGCAGACGCACTGGACTTAGGATCCAGCCCGCTTTGCCGGGTAGGGGTTCGAGTCCCCTCTCTCGCACCACGATGAATACTTCCCCCATCTCCCCTCAGAGCGGTAAACGGCCCCTAAAAGAGAAAGGAGGAGGATGGTGCTGGTGAGAGACTATGCAGATACATGTTGAAGACATAAGCCAAGTGAAACGGCGGATCACGGTTGAGATCGAGGCCGAAAAGGTCGGTCTCATGTACGATCAAGCCCTTCATGAGATCTCAAAAAAGGCGAAAACCAAAGGCTTCAGGCCCGGCAAGACCCCAAAGAGAATCATCGAGCAGCAGTATGGCTCTCAGATTATTAACGAGGTAAAGGGCGACCTCATACGCGAATCATTCTCAGAGGCGATTGAGAAGAGCGGCCTTACTCCATTGGACACTCCTTCTATTGTAGACGGCACATTGCGGCACGGCGAGCCCTTCACCTATACCATCGAAATGGATGTGCGTCCGGTCTTTGAGCTGAAGGACTACATGGGAATTCCAGTGGAGAAGGAGATTGCCGACGTTTCCGAAGATCGAGTAGAGGAGCGCCTGGAAGAGCTCAGGGAGATTCATGCTCAATTCGTCTCTGTTGATGGGGGCAGGGGGGTGCAAGAAGGGGATTATGCAGTCATAGACTACATTGGTCTTTGGAATGGCAAACCCTTAAGAGACATGAGGGGCAGAGATTTCATGGTCCTCGTGGGAAGCAAACATTTCTACCCCGATCTTGAAACGGGGATCGTGGGCATGAAAAAGGACCAGGAAAAGGAGATACAGGTAAACTTCAACCCGGATCTTGCCGATAAAAGACTTGCTGGCAGAAGTGTAGTGTTCAAAGTGAAGATCAAGGATATCAAAAAAAAGGATCTTCCGGAGTTAAACGATGAGTTTGCAAAAAGTTTAGGCGATGAATTCCCTTCATTGAGTCTTCTAAGGGACAGGGTCAAGGAGGAGCTCGTGCTTCAAGAGGAAAACAGGGTCGAACGGGAGGTCCAAAGCAGGCTCTTAAAGAAGATAGCTGCCACTGTGGACTTTGAGCTTCCTCAGTCCTCAGTGGAAAGAGAGATCAATCGCTCTATCGCTTCTATCAAGCAGAATATTATTCACTCCGGATCACGGCTCGAATCCGCCGGCATTTCGGAGGAGGCAATGCGGGATGAGCTGCGCCCGATTGCCGAAAATACAGTCAAGGAAGACTTTGTGTTGGACAAGATAGCAGAGATGGAGAATATCACTGTTGAGGAGCAGGATACGAGGGATGGGTTTCAAAGGTTGGCCGTCCAAACGGGAAAGGATCCCGCGCTGCTGGAGCGTCTCTATGAAACGAACAATCTGATGGACTCCTTCAGAAATCAGCTCCTTAAGGAAAAGGCATTGAATCACCTTATTCAAGATGCTAAGATAACCAGCGTAAAGCAGATCTCGACTGAAACCTAATAGGATTGAAAGGAACCTATCAACAATGTTGATTCCAATGGTAATAGAGCAGACATCACGGGGCGAGAGGGCCTACGATATCTATTCACGCCTCCTTAAGGACAGGATTATCTTTATGGGTGACGAGGTAACCGATGATCTGGCCAATATCATTATTGCCCAGTTTCTCTTTCTTGAATCAGAAAACCCGGATAAAGATATCAACCTCTACATCAATTCCCCAGGCGGCTCAATCACAGCCGGACTGGCAATCTATGATACCATGCAATACGTAAAACCAGATATAGCCACCATATGTACAGGGCAGGCAAGCAGTATGGCCGCACTCCTGCTGGCTGCCGGCATGAAGGGAAAGCGATATGCCCTTCCCCATTCCAGAATAATGATTCACCAGCCCATAGGGGCAACACAGGGACAGGCCGTAGACATAGATATCCATGCCAGAGAGATTATGAGGCTCAAGGATGCCATCAATGAACTCTTCGCCCTTCACACCGGCCAAAATAAAAAGAAAATAGGAGCCGATACGGAACGGGACTTCTTTATGGGTGGCAAAGAGGCGCTGGAGTATGGTATTGTGGATAAGGTGATTGCAAAGAGGGAAATGATGAGCACGAAGAACAACAAAAGGAGCGAGGGCAAATGAGCAGAAAAGACGAGCTATCAGGCGAACTCGTATGCTCATTCTGCGGCAAGAGCCAGGATGAGGTGAAGAAGCTTATCGCGGGGCCATCCGTCTACATCTGCGACGAGTGCGTTGCCCTTTGTAACGAGATCATCCAGGAAGAGTATGAGCAAGAGAAGAAGATCAAAAAGAGGGACCATCTTCCCAAACCCCAGGAGATAAAGAATATTCTCGATCAATACGTGATCGAGCAGGAGAGGGCCAAGAAAGTTCTCTCGGTAGCGGTACACAACCACTACCAAAGGATTGGAGCAAACTACGACAGCGATGAGGTGGAGATTGATAAAAGCAATATCCTCCTGATAGGCCCTACCGGCTCGGGGAAGACCCTGCTGGCCCAAACCCTGGCGAGGATACTCGATGTTCCGTTTACCATCGCAGATGCCACTACCCTGACTGAGGCCGGCTACGTGGGCGAGGATGTGGAGAGCATCATCCTCAGCCTTGTGCAAATGGCAGATTACGATATCGAGAGGGCATCCAGGGGAATCGTCTATATCGATGAGATAGACAAAATAGCCAGGAAATATGACAGCCCTTCAATTACCAGGGACGTTTCCGGCGAGGGGGTCCAGCAGGCCCTGTTAAAGATATTGGAGGGCACGATTGCCAACATACCTCCAAAGGGCGGCAGGAAACATCCGCAACAGGATTTTCTCAAGGTGAACACCAGAAATATCCTGTTTATCTGCGGAGGCACCTTTAACGGACTGGAGAAGCTCATACTGTCGAGAATCGGCAGCAAGACCCTGGGATTTGAGGCCGACATCATGGGTAAGGGAGAGTTGAGTCTCGAGGAAACGCTCGCCATGGTTCAACCCGAGGACCTCCTCAAGTTCGGGTTGATACCGGAGTTCATAGGTCGGCTACCCGTCATTGCGTGCCTTGGGGAATTAAGCCTCGATGCCCTGGTGCGAATCCTTACCGAGCCCAAAAACGCACTCGTCAAACAGTACCAGAAGCTCTTCGAGTTCGAGGGCGTTAAATTAGAATTCTCCACAGAGGCCTTAGAAGGCGTGGCAAAGGGAGCCTTTGAAAGAAAATCAGGGGCCAGAGGATTGAGGGCCATTTTGGAGAAGGTCATGCTGGATATCATGTACGATCTTCCTTCCAGGTCTGGAGTGAGCGAGTGTGTGATTGGAGAGGAGGTAGTCCGCAACAGCGAGCCGCCGCTCCTCCTGTATGAAAACCAGATAAAATATGCATAAATCATGACTATGTTTAAGAAAAAACCCTTTGAAAACGGCCCGGGTAGGGAGGTGAAACAGGTCCCCTTGCTGCCCCTGAGAGATGTGGTGGTTTTCCCCGGGATGGTGGTCCCCCTTTTCGTGGGCAGGGCCAAGTCCATTGATGCGCTGAAATTTGCCCTATCGCAGGATAAGGAGATTTTTCTCGCCACTCAGAAAAATGCGAATATGGATAATCCCGATATCCGTGATATTTACCCTCATGGCACGCTTGCCTCTGTGCTCCAGCTTCTCAAGATGCCTGACGGCTCGGTAAAGACCTTGGTGGAGTCCAAATGCAGAGCCAAGATTAGGAACTATCTTCCCGACCATGGATTTTTTATAGTCGAGGTGGAAAGGGTTCCGGATTACTGGGAATCTGACCTGAAAACAGAGGCCTTTATCAGGAACATCCATTCGGCATTTGAGAAATATGCCAAGCTTAATCAAAAAATCAGCGATGATGTTGCTGAGATGATTTCCTCTATAACAGATCCGTCTAAGCTGGTGGACAGCATAGCTGCCCACCTCACCGCAAAGATCACCGAAAAGCAATACCTGCTGGAGACAGAGGAGGTGAATGAAAGGCTCGAGAAACTGTTCAAGATAGTAACCGCAGAGATAGATATCCTTGAGCTCGAGGAAACTCTGAGGCAAAGGGTAAAGAAGCAGATGGAAAAGACCCAGAAAAACTACTACCTCAACGAGCAGATGCGGGCCATACAAAAGGAGATGGGGGCTCAGGATGACTTCTCTAATGATCTCAAGGACTTAGAAAAAAAGATAAAGAGCAAGAACCTGCCCAAGGAGGCAGCAGCCAAGGTACGTCATGAGTTCAAAAAGCTGAAGATGATGACCCCCCAATCCGCTGAGGCCACAGTGGTACGGAACTATATCGATTGGATCTTATCTCTGCCGTGGCTCCACAAGACAAAGGACAAACTGGATATCCAGGAAGCAGAGACAATACTTGAAGAGGACCATTACGGCCTCGCCAAACCCAAGGAGAGGATCTTGGAGTATCTGGCCGTCCAACATCTTACCAAAAAAATCAAAGGTCCCATCCTCTGCTTTGTGGGTCCCCCAGGGGTCGGAAAGACCTCCCTGGCAAGATCAGTAGCCAGGGCCTTGGGCAGGAACTTCGTCAGGCTCTCACTGGGAGGCGTAAGGGATGAGGCCGAGATTCGAGGCCACCGAAGGACGTATATCGGCGCCCTTCCGGGAAAGATCATCCAGTATCTAAAAAAGGCAAAATCGAGCAACCCTGTGTTTTGCCTGGATGAGGTGGACAAGATGAGCACCGATTTCAGGGGAGATCCATCAGCTGCCCTCCTTGAAGTGCTCGATCCCGAACAAAACTATGCATTTAACGATCATTACCTCGATCTGGACTACGATCTCTCATCCGTCCTCTTTATCACGACAGCGAATGAACTCAACGGTATACCGCTGGCCCTGCAAGACCGGATGGAGGTGATACGGCTTCCAGGTTATACGGAAATTGAAAAATTGTATATTGCTAAAAAATTTCTGATAAAGAAGCAAATTGGACAGAATGGTCTTACAGGGGAGAATATCTCTTTTTCGGACCAGGCCATATTGAACATCGTGAGGTACTATACCAGGGAGGCAGGGGTCCGCAATCTCGAAAGAGAGATCGCTAACGTGTGCAGGAAGGTTGCGAAAGAGGTCGCTAAAGGGGCAACCCCTCTGAAGGCCAACATCAATGTGAATTCCATGCAACGATACCTGGGGGTTCGTAAATTCCATTACGGGAAAACCGAGGAAAGGGATCAGATAGGCCTAGCCACCGGATTGGCCTGGACAAGCGTGGGCGGCGAATTACTGCTGATAGAAGCAACCATCATGCCCGGAAAGGGGAAACTTGATCTTACCGGAACCCTTGGAGATATCATGAAGGAATCCGCGAAAGCCGCCCTCAGTTATGTCCGCACACGGGGCAGAAGCTTGGGCCTCAAGGATGATTTCTATGAAAAGGTTGATATACACGTTCACGTACCCGAGGGTGCAACACCTAAAGATGGTCCGTCAGCAGGGATTACAGTGGCCACGGCGATCGCCTCTGCCCTTTTGAGAAAGCCTGTGAAGCGTAATCTGGCTATGACCGGTGAGATAACACTTAGGGGAAGGATTCTTCCTATAGGAGGTCTTAAGGAAAAGATCATCGCCGCTCACAGGGCCGGCATTGAAAGAGTGCTCATTCCTCTTGAGAACAAAAAGGATATCGAGGAGATACCGGCAAAGATTCTCAAGAAGGTTGAGCTTGTCCCGGTTGATCACATGGATGATGTTCTCAGGGAGGCATTGGTACTAGAGAAAAGTGAAGAGCTCTTTCTCCCTGAGGGCAGGTTTCAACCCTTCGCCATACCTAAAGAGGGGGTGCAGCCCGAGGTTACTGCACATTAGTCCTGGGCGGGTAGCTCAGTGGGAGAGCATCGGCCTTACAAGCCGGGGGTCACAGGTTCAAATCCTGTTCCGCCTACCATGGGGACGTAGTTCAGTTTCGGTTAGAACGCCGGCCTGTCACGCCGGAGGTCGCGAGTTCGAGTCTCGTCGTCCCCGCCATCTTTTATAGAAACGGCTATTGCATTTCCTTACTGCGGTCACCGTTCAAAACGTCTTGATGAGACATGAAAAAAGATGGTTTCGATTGCATCAACAGCCACCGGTTTTAGGGAACTTAGATCATTGATAGCCATCTAAAAACAACATGCAATGATTTCATTCATCCAAAATCGTTCAGCATCTCGATGTCCATTCGCAGAGAATCAGTCGATATGAGATGTTTTTTGCGTTGCAATGCCCGAAAAGTCCTTGTACATTAGGCCCTGGCAGAGATAAACCGCTATCGAGTATAAACAGAGGAGGGAAAGAGCATGAACAAAGGGGATTTGATCAACGAGGTGGCTAAGGTGGTGAAG
>Ga0307428_1001017_pt1 | contig 14951 bp, 10 predicted proteins | sample SalMarWE160240MG_FD_202161 | JGI IMG/M metagenome (GOLD analysis project Ga0307428, IMG submission 202161) | Salt marsh sediment microbial communities from the Plum Island Ecosystem LTER, Massachusetts, United States - WE1603-240 | ecosystem: Environmental > Aquatic > Marine > Intertidal zone >...
CCTATGCCCACTACCGCATACTCTATGGCCCTGCCACCGGCCGAGAACTCCGTCAAGATGCCCGCCATCTTCTTTCCGTTGCAGTAGATATCGTTGGGCCACTTTATCAAGGTGTTAAGCCCGCTCATCTCGCGGATTGCATCCACGAGGGAAGCAGCAACGAGCATGGTAAGAGAGAAAACCCTGTCAAGGGAAAAGGCTGGCCGGAATAGCACGGAGAACAGCAGGTTTACCCCCTGAGGGGAGTGCCACTGTCTTCCCAGCCTGCCCCTGCCCCTCGTCTGTCTCTCGGTGATCACCAGGGCTCCTTCCGCTTCCCCCCTCTTGGCCAGCTCCTTTGCGCGGGCATTGGTCGATCCGAGAACGGGAGCGTAATATATTGTCCGCGTGAAAAGAGACCGGGGCAATCTTTCCCTGAGAATCTCGGGCAAAGGGTTATCGTCTTGTGTAACTATAGTGCCTGGAATCATGGCCTACCGATAAGGATGTTCCTTTCCCCCTCAAGCTCCCCCCTGAGCTGTCGTGTCATGAGTTCAGTAACTGCATCGCGTGCATCCTTACCCTCGTAGACAACGCGATACACGTCGGACGTGATAGGCATCTCGACTCCCACCCTCCGTGCCAGCATGGTAGCCGCTTTGGATGTCTCGACCCCCTCGGCAACCATCTTCATCGATGACACGATCTCTTCAACGGATAAACCCTCGGCAATCTTGAGCCCTACCATCCGGTTTCTGCTGAGATCCCCTGTGCAGGTAAGCACAAGGTCCCCCAGGCCTGCCAGGCCTGAGAAGGTAAGCGGTTCGGCTCCCATGGCCACGCCGAGCCTGGCAATCTCGGCCAGGCCTCTGGTAATAAGCGCTGCCCGTGCGTTGAAGCCGAAGCCAAGCCCGTCTGATATACCTGCGGCTACAGCAATCACGTTCTTAAGCGCACCGCCGAGCTCCACCCCTATCACGTCGCTACTGGTATAGACCCTGAAGTACTCAGTGGACAGGCGTTCCTGCAACTCGACAGCAAGTTCGGCGTTTTTCGAGGCCGCGGTTATTGCGGTGGGATGTTGTTCGCAGACCTCCCGTGCGAAGCTCGGGCCCGATAAACAGGCGAATTCGTCCTCGTGCCCTTTTCCTCGCACCGACGCCACCACCTGCGACATGGTCATCAGGGTGGTGTTCTCGATGCCCTTGGTTCCCACGAGAATAGGGGTTGAGCCAGAGAGAAGAGATGCGATCTCGGTGACGATGGACCTGAAGAACTGAGAGGGAACAGCGATGACGAGAAAATCCTTGTTCCTGCATACCTTTTCAAATGATTGGACGGGATGAATGCCGGGGGAGAGCGTCACTCCAGGCAGAAATTCCTCGTTTACCCCTTTTCTCTCTATCTGGTGGAGCACCTCTTCTTCCCGTACCCATAGATCGACGGCAAACCCCTTGCGGGCCATGTGATGAGCAAGAGCGGTGCCCCAGCCCCCTCCGCCCACAACACCTATTCTGGCCATTCTTCCACTCCTATGTCTCCAAGTACCTCGCCACAGCAACCACCTTCTCAGGTGCTTCAAGGTTAATCAGCTTCACCCCTTGCGTGTGGCGTCCGATTACAGAGATATCCGCAACCCTGATCCGTATGATCTTCCCTTCTCCGGAGAGGATCATCAACTCATCGTTCTCCGCTACCTGGTTTGAGCACACTACCGGGCCGTTTCTCTGTGATGTCTTTATGGAGAATATGCCCTGGCCCCCCCTCTTCTGTGCCCGATACTCCGTGGTTGCAGTCCTCTTCCCATAGCCATTCTCCGTAATGGTGAGTATGGTTTCACCCTCGTGCAATATCTCCAGGCTCACCACCTGGTCTCCCTGAGCGAGCCGGATGCCCGTATTTCCGGCGGCCACCCTCCCCATGCTCCTGAGCTCGCTCTCGTGAAAACGTATCGCCTTTCCCTGCCTCGAACTCAAGAAGATATCCTGTTCGCCTTTGGTTACCCTTACCCCTATCAGCTCGTCACCCTCGTTGATCTTTAGCGCGGTAATCCCTGTTGCCCTGGGCCTGCTATAATCGGAGAGGGCTGTTTTCTTCACGAGCCCCTTTTTGGTCGCCATCACAACGTACTTTCCCTCGCTAAAATCCTTAACGGTCAAGGTTGTGGCTATCTTTTCCGTAGGCTGAAGATCCAACAGGTTCACAATCGCAGTGCCCTTGGCTGCCCTTCCCGCCTCTGGTATCTCGTGCACCTTTCTCCAGTAAAGGCGTCCCGTGTTCATAAAGAACATGAGATAATGATGTGTGGATGCAACGAACATGGCTACCACAAAGTCTTCTTCCCTGGTCTTTGTCCCCGCGACACCTTTGCCTCCCCTTCGCTGAGCACGGTAAAGGCTTATAGGGGTCCTCTTGAGGTATCCGGCATGGCTCACCGTGATAACCATATCCTCGTCGACGATCAGGTCCTCAATGTCTATTTCCCGAGTGTCTCTGACAATCTCGGTCCGGCGATCATCGCCGTATTTTCGTTGGACCTCTCTCGTTTCCTCCTTGATAATATCCAGCACAAGCGCCTCATTGCCCAGTATGGCTCGATATCGCTCGATATCCTTGATGGTGGCATTATACTCTTCATTAATCTTATCCCTCTCAAGCCCTGTTAGTCTCTGCAGCCTCATATCCAGAATGGCCTGGGCCTGGATCTCCGAGAGCGGGAACTCCTTAACGAGGTTCTGTTTTGCCTCAGACGGCGTCGCTGAAGAACGTATCACCTCCACCACCCGATCCAGGTTATCCAACGCCACCTTCAGGCCTTCCAATATGTGGGCCCTCGCCCCTGCCCTCTTGAGTTCAAACGAGGTCCGCCGAACGATTATCTCTTTTCTGTAGTTGATGAAGTGGCGTATGATATCCTTAATGGTAAGGGTCTCCGGTCTCCCGTTTACAATAGCCAGCATAATAATCCCAAAGGATGTCTCCATCTGGGTGAACTTGTAGAGACGGTTGAGCACCACCGAGGCGTTGGCCCCCCGCCTTATGTCGATGGCTACCCTCAACCCATCGCGATCCGACTCATCTCGTATATCGGAAATACCCTCTATCTTTTTATTCTTGACCAAATCCCCGATGCTCTTCAGCAAGTTCGCCTTATTGACCTGATAGGGAATTTCGGTGATGATTATCCGCTCTTTGCCCTCTGCCATCTTTTCCACGAATGCCCGGGCGCGAACCTTTATGATTCCCCTTCCCGTTGAATATGCCTGGACAATCCCCTCGCCTCCATATATAAAACCTGCTGTGGGAAAATCCGGTCCAGGCAGATCATTCATGATCTCTTTTAAGCTGATCTCCGGTTTGTCGATTGTATGGATGATCACATTGGCCACCTCACGAATGTTGTGGGGAGGTATGTTTGTGGTCATGCCTACCGCGATCCCCGATGATCCATTAATGAGTAGATTTGGGATGTTGGTGGGCAGGATCACGGGTTCCATGAGAGAGCCGTCATAGTTGGGGACAAAGTCTACCGTCTCCTTTTCCACGTCTTTCAAGAACTCCTCGGCCATCTCGTGCATCCGTATCTCGGTATACCTCATGGCAGCCGGTGGGTCGCCGTCCACCGATCCAAAGTTGCCCTGTCCATCAATCAACGGATGCCTCATAGAAAAGGGTTGGGCCATCCGCACAACCGTATCGTATGCGGCAGCGTCACCGTGGGGATGGTACTTACCGATAACATCACCCACAACCCTGGCTGATTTCTTGTACGGCCTGTCGTGATAGTTCTTTAACTGCTCCATAGCGTAGAGGACTCTCCTGTGAACGGGCTTGAGGCCGTCTCGTATATCAGGTATGGCCCTCCCGATTATTACGCTCATTGCGTATTCCAGATAGGATCTCTTCATTTCCTCTTCTATGGTAACAGTGCTGGTGTCTGTTGCCTTCATTAAACTCCTCTCTTCTCCTTAGTCGGCACGCCTTTATAAGGCGCACGATCTTATGACGAGCTTATCGTTGATGTTTTGTGGAGGGCCTTATGTGTGGAATAACTCCATGCAAGGGCAATCATCAAACTTGAGACCGGTAGGCATTCCATAAAACCGAGGTTGGCTATACATCTAATTCTTGTACCTCCAAGGCATTGCTCTGAATAAATTCCCTGCGTGGCTCAACCTTATCACCCATAAGCAGGGTAAAGATCTCATCCGCAGCGACAACGTCTTCGATGGTAATCTTTATCAAACTCCTCCTGCCCGGATCCATCGTCGTCTGCCATAGTTGTGTGGGATTCATCTCGCCTAGACCTTTATACCTCTGGATCGTGATCCCCTTCTTTGCCTTGTCCATAAGGTGTTGAACAAGTTCCTCTCTTGTCTCTATCTTTGTTTGTGCCTTATCATCGCCACCAAGAAAGAAAGGACCGTTAAAGTCTCTCAATGTCTGGTTAATGCTTACCAATTTCTTAAATTCCGGAGACCGTAGAAGCTCCCAGTTAAAGGTAAAGTTGAAGCCATTGTTTTTTGCGTCGCGCAGCAACAGCTCATACCGATTGTGCTCTTCATCGAATATCACATTCTTGGTGACGAACCCCTCCTCCTCAAATTCCCTCGAGAGAGAAAGCACCATTTCCTGATTCTCCATTTGGTCCTTACGGATATCCTTTCGGCATATGATAGTAAGAAACCTGCTGCTATACCCCTTCTTTATGAGGATATTCATATTATCGAGATAGTCGATCATTTCATATAAGAGAGATTGAAGTTGTTTCCCTGAAATCCTCTTCTTCCCGTTGAACAACACTGTTTCCCTCTCGGAAATCCTCTTGATTAGGTAGGAGCTGTAGGTGTCTTCATGGTGGAAGAATACCTCTGTTTTTCCATCCTTTAAACGGTAGAGCGGGGGGTTTGCCACATAAAGATGGCCTTCTTCCACAAGATCAGGCATCTGTCTATAGAAGAATGTGAGAAGAAGCGTCCTTATATGCGAACCGTCGACGTCCGCATCCGTCATAATAATTACCTTGTCGTACCGCAGCTTTGAGAGATCATACTCCTCTTGCCCTATCCCCGCGCCCAGCGCTGAAATAATAGTTCTAATCTCAGAGCTGGAAATCATTTTATCGAATCTCGCCTTCTCTATATTCAGGATCTTTCCTTTCAATGGTAAGATCGCCTGAAATCTCCTATCCCTCCCTTGTTTAGCAGAACCTCCCGCTGAATCACCCTCCACCAGGAATATCTCTGCATTATGAGGGTCCCTTTCCTGGCAGTCAGCGAGTTTTCCTGGGAGGAAGGTATCGGATAGAACCCCTTTTCTTCGAGTCAGCTCCCTGGCTTTATGCGCTGCCTCGCGAGCTGTGGCTGCCTCAATCACCTTGTTTAGTATGTTCTTGATAATAGATGGGTGTTCCTCGAAGAGTATTGTGAGTTTCTCGTTCACGAGATTCTCAACCAAACCCTTCACCTCGCTATTTCCAAGCCTGCTTTTTGTCTGCCCCTCGAACTGAGCCTCTCTCAACTGTATACTAACGACAGCAGTTAAACCCTCCCTTACATCCTCACCGGTAAGTTTTATGTTTCTGTTCTGCTGGGTCGCCTGAAGGTATGAGTTGATACTCCTCGTTAGGGCGGCCTTAAAACCTATTAAATGACTACCTCCTTCTCTCGTGTTTATATTATTGGCAAATGAAAATATCTTCTGGATGTAAGACTGGCTATACTGAAAGGCGATATTAATGATCACTCCATTTCTTTCTCCCTCAATATGGATAGGTTTGGCGTGCAGGACGTCTTGGTTTTGGTTGAGGTACTCCACAAAGGAAACGATACCGCCTTTGTAATAGAACTCCTTATCTTTCTGGGTCCTGTCATCAGCTACATGTATCTTTAACCCTATGTTAAGGAAGGCAAGCTCCCTCATCCTCTGGCAGATGATATCAAAACTGAATTCAACACTCTCGAATATCTCTTCATCCGGACGGAAGTGAATACTGGTGCCCCCCCTCTTCGTCTTTCCTATTACCTTTAAGGGGCTCACGGTCACACCCCTCTCGTATCTTTGGTGGTATACTACGTTTTTTAGGTACACCTCCACCTCGAGATACTCTGAGAGAGCGTTTACCACCGATACCCCGACACCATGAAGTCCTCCTGAAACCTTATAACTCTTATTATCAAACTTACCTCCTGCGTGGAGTTTTGTCATTACCACCTCAAGGGCAGGTAATTTCTCTTGTTTATGAATACCTACCGGTATCCCCCTCCCGTTGTCTGTAACAATAATACTATTATCGCTTAATATTTTAACCTCTATGCTATCACAGTGTCCTGCGAGCGCCTCATCCACGCTGTTATCCACAACTTCGTATACAAGATGGTGAAGCCCCTCTGTGGAGGTATTACCGATATACATAGCCGGTCTTTTCCTGACAGCAGTGAGATCCTTTAATACCTTTATGCTCGAAGCTGTGTACTTTTGGGTATCGGTCGCCATTACCTATAACCTCATCGGCATAATTAAACCTAAAAAACCCTGATCTTGGTCTCCGGTAATCAAACACGGCCCGGACTGATCTTTAATCGTGAGATAAACGGTGTCGCTATCCATAGGTTGAAGGGCATCGATAAAATATTTTGGATTAAACCCTATCTCGAGTGGCTTGCCTTCATACTTGATCTCCACCCTCTCCTCCACGTTACCTAACTCAGGGTTTACGGAGTTCATCTCTAAATAATTCGTTTCTATATTCACCTTCACGACTTGGTATTGATTGCTTCTAATAATCATCATCCTTCTCATGGCATCTAAAAGGGGTTGTTTATTGATAGTTATGACCTGCTTTTCATCCTCACATGCGGCTGGTAGTACATTTTTATAGTCAGGGAACTTCGTCTCTAATAATCGTATCACTACAAGGGCCTTTTCTTTTTTGGCCACAAGGTTGTTCTGTTTTAATCCTATAGATAATATCTCCTGCTCTAAGGAGAGTTTACCCAACTCCACCATTCCCTTCTTGGGGATCATAACGCCATTTCCTATCTCTATTCTTTCGACATCAGGTACTTTTTTATCGATCATGGAAAGCCTATGGCCATCGGTAGCCGTCATGCGTAAGAAATCCTCTCCTCCTTTATCCACCTTCTCCATGAAAATACCCGAGAGTTTAAACCCCGCCTCTTCTATGGTTACTGAGTAGATGGTTTTATTAATCATCTCATCAAGAACCTTACCGTCGATATCTATCATAATAGTTCCTTCCGGCTCAGTGAGGGCTGGAAACTCGTCTGCAGGGAGACAGGAGAGGTTATAGTGGGCGTTACTATCAGAGATATACACCCAGTTATTCTCCTTTTCCGAGATATATATCTTGGGGCTATTAGTCTCTCTCGTGATGTCAAGGAGCTTTTTGCCTGATATAGTAATACTTCCGGGTTGAATCACTTCGGCTGGATAACTGTTCTGAAAGCCTATTTCGAGGTCAGTAGCCGATAACTCAAGATCATCACCCTTTGTTGTCAAAAGTACGGTAGAGAGGATAGGCATATGGCTTCTTTTCTCGAGAATTCCCTGGACCCGGGAGATAGCCTTAAAAAGGATTTCTCTGTCGATTTTTATTTCCATTTATTCCTCTATTATTAATTTATATAAATAGTAATAATAATATGATGATGAAGAATTGTTTATACTATAGATAATATATCTATTTGATTATAGTTTTATAGGTAACGGAATTGTCTATTTGTTGTTGATATCCTATATCAAACCTTTTTTAAATTATATATGTAATGATGGGTATATGTGTTTCTCTCGGGGTTTACCCCTTTTTAACGGCTAAACCGGTATCTTTTAAACAACGTATCAACAAGCTCTATTTCACACCCTCCCATAGTGAAACACAGAAAGGGGTGAAATAAGAACTTTATCTATTCGCCTTTCTAATGCCGAGCTGATCTTGCGCTATAATAAACTTACAGATATTCGTTGACCCTTCCACCATGCCGTACGGCGGCGTATCTCGGTAGTAACGAGCTACCGGGTACTCAGTGGAATATCCGTAAGCCCCTAAGATACTCATGGCATACCTAGACGATTTGTAGGCTATCTCAGCAGCCAGGTACTTCGCTTGCGCTACTTCAAGGTTGTTGCCGAGCATTCCTTGATCTTTCTGCCATGCTGCCTTGTAGCAAGAGAGACGGGCCGCCTCGATCTCAGAGGACATCTGTGCAACCATATCCTGATTCATCTGAAACTTCCCCACCGCCTGGCCAAATTGCTCTCGCTCCATAGCGTATTTTAGTACCGATTCAAGACAGGCCTGTGCTAAACCAACACCCCCTGCCGCTGCAGAAAGACGGGAATTAGCCAGAGACCCAAAAATAATCTTCGTGCCGTCACCAGGTTTTCCAATGATATTTTCCTTGGGAACCCTGGTATTTTCTAAAATAATCTCACCGGTTGGTGTAGCGTGGGTACCCAACTTATCCAGGTCTGTGGTGGTAACACCGTTAAAATTTTTTGGCTCAACGACAAAAGCTGAAAGCCCTTTTGATCCCAGAGAGCGATCAGTATATGCATAATAGATGATCGCGTCGGCAACCCTCGCGTTGGAGATCCAGGTCTTGTAGCCGTTAAGGAGCCAATAATCTCCTTTGTCTTCAGCCATAGATTTCATAGACATTACATCGGACCCAGCATTAGGCTCCGTCATGGCGAAGGCCCCTACATACTCAGCGCTCACCAATTTCGGGATGTACTTCCTTTTTAGCTCATCACTTCCATAATGATATATAGTGAAGGCGTTTCCTGTTGTCTGCATATTAATCTGTACCCTGAGCGCGCTGCAGCCACGAGCAATTTCCTCGGTGAGTATAATAGCTGCCAGCCAACCCATATTATTTCCCCCGTATTCCTCGGGAATGACCGTACCGAAGAAACCTAAGTCACCCATGGGTTTGATAGCCTCTTTATAAGGGAAATAGTGTTGTTCTTCCCAGTCATCCGCAAATGGAGCAATCTTTTCATCCACAAAGTCACGAACGGTTTCTTTGAGCATCTGAAGTTCATCTGGTAGACTAAAATCCATATCACATTCCTCCTTTTTAATAAGTACGCTGTTTAAGTTGTAACTCTCTTATCTCATACATTCCATAACCTGGCGTAACCAATACTTGATGGTCTCGTAAAAAGTCTCAACAACTTGTCATTTCGAGCGAAGCGAGAAATCTTACCAATGTAACATACTGAAAACACAAGATTTCTCCTTGCAGTCGAAATGACAGATTCACCGAATACGACTTTTTACGAGGCTATCAATGCTTGGTTTTACTCCATAAACAGTAAAGAATAATCAGGTCTCACTTTTACAAAGACCACAAAGGGTTGCATGGTGATTAAGGTTAAGGGTTAATAGTTTTTATTTAACTGTAAGTATAAACTATTGCCCCTTTTTTTACAATCAATTTATCACCTGAGAAACATAATCTCGATCGATTATTTACCTAGGCAAAACCTAGTAAAGACGCCGTCGATCACCTCTTCACTTATCTTTCTCCCTGTTATCTCATCTATCGAGTTTTTTGCCCACACAAGATCAGAAGCAACTATCTCTAAAGGAAGGCCATCTACTATATTCGTTGCTGCCTTTTCCAGGCAATCACCAGCCTGGCGGAGCGCTATGGTGTGTCGCAAGTTGGGGATAATAGGCGCTGAAGGCATAACCGCGGCAGTATTTATGACACGCTCGTGGATGGTGTTTACGAGATCATTGAAACCTTCTCCTGTAAGGGCTGAAACAAAAACTCTTGGAAGGTTATTGAACGCATCCTTAAGTTTTTTCTCGCTTACCTTTTGAGGAAGATCGATTTTATTGATAACCACAATAACCCTTTTTTTAGTCACCCTGCGCAAGGTCTCGGTGTCGTACTTCGCGAGGGCCTTGCTCCTATCGATCACCAAAAGGATAATGTCGGCAGAGCTAAGGCAGGCCTTTGTTAAACCGAGCCCTTTTTTCTCAACCATTCCCCTCACCTTCCTCATCCCCGCCGTATCCATTAACCGTATAGGGATTCCTTTGATGCTTATCCCGCATTCGATGATATCACGAGTTGTGCCGGGTATGGGAGTAACGAGCGCCCGCTCCTTCCGGAGCATCCTATTAAAGATGCTCGATTTACCGACATTCACTCGCCCTACTATCACAAGGGTTATTCCCTCCTGCCATATCTTCCGTTGTGAAAAAGCGGATACCAATTCCTTGATGGGTTCAAGGATAGCCGTGTGGATACGATCTCCTATGTGATGACGGTCTATCCTTATGGGCTGATCATCGGGAAAATCGATGCAGGCCTCTATTTCAACGAGCACCTCTAATAGTTTCTCTCTGAGTTCCTCGAGCCTTGTTAGAAATCCACCGGAAAGCTGGTGAGCGGCCAGATACAGAGACGCTTCACTTTTGGCGTTGATAAGGTCAGCGACGGCCTCTGCTTGTGTGAGATCAATTCTTCCGTTCATGAAGGCCCGGAGCGTGAATTCTCCTGGTTTAGCGAGCCGAGCACCGGACCGGAGGATTATCTGGAGCACCCTTGAAAGGATAGCGTAGCCGCTGTGGGAATTGATCTCAACCACATCCTCTCGTGTGTAGGAGCAAGGGCCACGCATGATGGACAGTAACACCTCGTCGATGGGCAGCCCTGAGTCTGGGTCTATTATGTGGCCCAGGTAGAGACGGAAATTGTCGAGCGATTTGATAGGATGCCTTGGCCGGAATATATTTTGCGCGATGCCTTCCGCAAGCCTTCCACTGATCTTGATTATGCCTATTCCGCCTATACCCACCGGCGTGGCTATAGCAGCAATGGTCTCATCCTTGTAATCCATCCCAAAATGGAAATCCAGGCTCACTCACCCTGTCTTTCGTCGATCCTCGCTTTATTCGCAACGATCAGAATTTTTTTATAGAGGCCTTCACCTTTACTTTTCGTTTGCAAGCTGCGGTCAGCCTTAAGGGCAAGGTGGATTATCCTTCTCTCATAGGGATTCATTGGGTTTGTGATAATAGACTTTCCTGTTTTCTTAGCCTTCTCTCCCATCTCTAAGGCAAGCCTCTGGAGCGATTCTTCTCTTCTTCTCCGGTAGTCCTCGGCATCCACGATTACCCTTGTCTTTTTCTCTGATACCTTATTCACCGCCTTATTAATGATAAACTCCAGGGCCTCAAGGGTCTTGCCCTGGGAACCAATAAGTATTCCAGGGTTATTCCCTTTTAGGGTTAAGCGTATGTCGGTGCCCGTTCTTTCCGCTGAAACAGTGGTGTTTGGTGAGATAAGCGAGATTATCTTTGTCAAGACTTCCTGGGCGAGCTTTATGCTCGGGTCAGCTTTAGGCGTGGCCCTAATCTTGGCCTTCCTGTTTCCTATAATTCCGAAAATACCAAGGGATCTGCTCTCCAAGATCTCTATATCGAGATCCTGCTGGCTCATTTGAAAATGCTCACAGGCCTTTTCTATTGCCTCTCGAGTTGTTTTCGCTTCTATCTCGATAGATGACATAAGGCTTCCTCCTGATATTAACCCACTTGTCTGTTAATCCTATATTGTTGGGCAATTGATAGCAAATTGTTTACCAACCAGTAAAGCACTAAACCAGATGGAAAGTTTATAAATAAAAACGTAAATATGATCGGCAGAAACATCATCATCTTTGCCTGAGCGGGGTCACCTGGAGAGGGTGTCATTTTTTGTTGGAGAAACATGGATGCGCCCATCAACAGGGTCAAGACCGGTATGCCATAAGGGGGAGCCATAAAAGGTATTTTCAGGGAGAAAGACAGAAGCCTTTCAGGCGCAGACAGATCGTTGATCCACAGCACAAAAGGGGCGTGTCGCAACTCTATTGAGCTGGGCAGTATTCGGTAAAAGGCGAAGAAGACAGGTATCTGCACCACCATGGGCAAGCAACCCCCCATGGGATTGATCTTATAGGTCTTGTAGAGGCCCATGAGTTGTTTCTGCATTTCCTGCTTATTGTTTTTGTACTTTTCCCTTATCTTGGCCATCATGGGCTGGAGCTTCCTCATTTCCTTCATGGATTGATAGCTCTTATGGGTAAGAGGCCAGAACAGTATCTTGATGAGGATGGTGAGCAGTATAATGGATAGGCCGTAATTCGAGACATATTTATTGAAAAACCGGAGCGTGACCAACAGGGGTTTGGCTATTATATCGAACCAGCCGAAGTTGATTGCCTTTTCAAGTTTTTTCCCTAACCCTTTCAGCACATAGAGGTCCCTTGGCCCCAGGTAGAGGGTGAAATTTTTGGTGATCTTTTCCAGGGGCTTCACATTGAGAGATGGAGTTAGGTACGACACCCTGATTTCTCCGTTGGGAAGCGTGGCACCCTTTGCGGTGAGCGTGGTATCGTTTTCGTTGGCTATAGCAGCCATGAAGTACGGTTGCTCATAGGCCACCCACGGTATCCGGCCCTCGAACTGTTTTTCCTTTACTTTGTCTGCCTTTATCTCCTCGAGCTTGTTGCCGAGCAAAAGGGCCATGCCCTCAAATACGCCATACGCCTTCTTGGTCTCCCGGGGAAGGTGTGCAAGGTGAAGCGAAAGGGCATCATCGACGGTGTATCCGGAGCCGTTGTCGACTGTGATCGCGAGATCGATGGCATACTCTTCGGCGTGGAAGAGGAACCGCGTTTGTACGTCTACGCCCTGAGGAGACTTCCACGTATAAACCAACTCCTCTGGTTGATCGCCCCTTTCAAGCGTGATGCCTTTTTTCTCTACGCTAAACGCTGACCAGGCAATATTCGGTATATTTTGACCGGAGAATCCGAGGTTGAATCCATATCCGTCTTTATTGTTGACGTGAATCAACTCCTTTAAAGGGGAGTTTTTTTCAGCGGTGGCCCGGTATTTTTTTAACTTGAACCCCTTGATCATTGGGCCGGAGCCGGAGAACAGAGCAGAGTAAAGTTCTGTTTCGACCTTGATATCCATTGCTTCTAAGCCTGCCTCCAGCATCGATTCCTTTTGGGGGCCTAAGAGTGTCCGGCTCTCGGGCACAACCAGCTGTTCCTGCTCTTTTTCCTGGGTCGGGGGATTCTGGGACGGTTTGTCCGTTGGTTTTGGGGCAAAGAGGAGCGACCAGACGAGAAAGACAAAAAAAGACAGGATCAAGGCCAATAATGTTCTTTTATCCATCAAAAACCCAGCCCTCATTTAAGTAAATCATAATCGATTGTCCCGTGACTAACAACTCATGACGCCCGGCGAGCGATTAAAAAATTCAACACATACGCGAACTGCAACAGAAAAAAGGAGATTGTTTGCTTGCGGGAATTACCCTTCTGTTTATAGAATCGCTTCCCGATCAGGCTCTTCTCTTTCACCGCTGGGATAGTACGCGCATGAAGGTCTCGCAGGGCTCACCTGAGGGGATCATAGCCGCCCGGATGAAAAGGATGGCATTTAAAGATCCTTTTTACTGCGAGGAACCCTCCTTTAATGATCCCGTATTTCTCGATGGCAAGGGAGGCATAGGTGGAGCATGTGGGCATAAACCGACACGAGGTTGGGAAAAAGGGCGATATTGCTATTTGATAAAACCTGATTAACGCAACGATACACGTGCTTGCTTTAGGAAATGAATTCGTCATTTTTTATTAATGCGTTACGCAACTCATCACATACCTTAGAAAAGCTCGGCGCTTCGATTTTATGTAGGGGGATAATTACGACATCGTAACCCGTGGGTATCGAGTGCTTGTGAAGACGGAAAAATTCCCTAATCAATCGTTTCACGCGGTTTCTCTTTACGGAATTTCCAACCCTCTTGCTGACCGCTATGCCTAATCTCGTGATATCCCCACCGTTTGGCTGCGCGATAATGGTGAAGTTCTCTGTACGAAGCCTATGGCCGCGAACACTGATGTCGATAAAATCGGCCCTTTTGAGAACCCGCTCCTTTTTCGTAAGGGATAATGATTTCATCCTGAGGCATAACCGCAGGGAGAACGGCTGAGGCAAATAGCGCGCACAATGACCGAACCATGCGGCACGTTATACAGCGAGCCTTTTCCGCCCTTTGGCCCTCCTTCTCGCGAGAACCCTCCTTCCGCCCTTGGTGCTCATTCTCGCCCGAAAACCGTGGACACGAGACCTCTTTATATTGCTTGGTTGAAATGTTTGCTTCATAGAAATATGATTCCCTCCCACCCGAGATCAACCGTTTAATAAGCACAGCTCTTATGGGTTGTCAAGACAAAAGAAGGGCATCGATTAAACTCTATGCCGAAATGCCACCGCGCCTTATCGGGGTAGGCGCTATTTTTATTGATAAATCTCTTAAAATTATTTAAAGTACCAAAGATATCGGATTGAGAAAGGAGACGCAGATGTTGCTAGATCCTCTGTTTGGTTGGTTCTCAAACGACCTGGCCATTGACCTGGGTACCGCTAACACATTGGTATACGTGAAAGGCAAGGGTATCGTGTTGAACGAGCCCTCGGTGGTCGCGATAAAAAAGGACCAACGGGGTGGAAACAAGATACTGGCGGTGGGAAAAGAGGCGAAGATAATGCTTGGCAGGACGCCTGGGGATATTGTGGCAACGAGACCCATGAAGGACGGGGTTATCGCCGATTTCGATATTACCGAGACGATGCTCCGCTACTTTATCAGAAAGGTACACAACAGGAGGTCTCTGGTGCGGCCTCGCATTATAATATCGGTGCCCTCGGGGGTCACCCAGGTGGAGAAAAGGGCTGTTCGAGAATCGGCTGAATCCGCCGGGGCTCGTGAGGTTTATTTAATAGAGGAGCCCATGGCAGCGGCGATAGGGGCCGGTTTACCCATCACGGAGCCTACGAGCAACATAGTAGTTGACATCGGGGGCGGAACCACGGAGGTGGCCGTTATCTCCCTGTCTGGAACCGTGTATTCACGTTCTGTACGGGTGGGAGGAGA
>Ga0307428_1001018_pt1 | contig 14933 bp, 15 predicted proteins | sample SalMarWE160240MG_FD_202161 | JGI IMG/M metagenome (GOLD analysis project Ga0307428, IMG submission 202161) | Salt marsh sediment microbial communities from the Plum Island Ecosystem LTER, Massachusetts, United States - WE1603-240 | ecosystem: Environmental > Aquatic > Marine > Intertidal zone >...
AGCCGCATTCTTTGTCTATTTTCATTTCCGAGTTACAGTTAGGGCATCTCATTCCATACTCACCTCCAACTGTGTTCATTTTTGTTTTCTGCATGTTTTTCAATAACTGAGCGGATAATATATACATATACCCAGTAATCTATATAGACTATAGAACTTCTTCGAAAAATGCTACAGCACATCCGCAACAACAAGCAACAAAAATGGAGCCGCCTGTTCCGAAGCTGATGGCTTCGCCGTTTGATTGCTGTCAAAGCGGTTTCTATGTGAAGTTCAGCTTGAAGCTTATCGGCACATCTTCTCCCCAAGACTGTCGGAGTGGACAGATTTTCTGCGCAATCTGGTAGACTTTGTTGGCTTTTTTTCTTTCACGGTCATTATCGTTTTCTAAGCCGATGTTCATGGTGAAGTGTATGTGCGTGAAGATCAGTTTCTCGAGACCCTCAACGTTCATTGTAACAGCCGCTTTTGTTTGAAGACCCTTAAGCCCCAACTTGGAATTCGCTGCGACCAACAGAAAGATAGTGTTCATGCACGACGCCAAAGAAGCCGCGAAAACCTCCTCTGGAACGCAGTATCCCGCTTTTCCGCCGAACTCAGGCGGAGGACTAACAGTGACTATCTTGTTGCCCTTAACCGTCAAATCGCATTCTGTTCCGCCTTTCCAAGTGGCTGCACCCTCAAAAACCATTTCAGGCATAAAACAACCCCCAATAAACACGTGACCTAACCAGAAATTTAACACTTGCGTCTAGTAAAAGAGACTATGCTGTCAGAGTGTGTTTGTGTAAAAGTGCCTGAACATAGTTTATCATTGTTTCTACAGAAAATATCCGCCGCTTGATGTCGGTAGGATTTAGCTTTAACAATCCTTGGTGGATGACCTTATTTCGTAGAGTTATTGCGCCTTCACAATCAGAGTAGACAGCATTGGAAAGTTGATCTTCACCCGTTGTTAGGAGTTTTAGAACAACTTTCACTCGCCCAGATACGCCAACATCATGTATGAAGTTTTCGATAGCCTTTTTACTAATGACTCTGATGCTTCCTTCTTTTCTAATGAACGCTGACAATATAATGTCAAGTGCAGATACTGCCTCAATTAGCGCTAAATGGTACTCTTCTACAGCTAGATGATTCTTTGAATTGCACAGAAGTCGCGTGTGTATTTCGATTTGCTGTCCACTCTTCAAAAAATCTCGGATTTTCTTGTGAATGTGGTCATCCAAGATGAACACATTGCCACTTTTTATTCCACCCGAACCAGTGTCAACAAGATACCGATAACCTGTGTACAATTTTCCTCGTCGAATGTAGTTGCATTCAAAGCTTATTATGTCTGTATTTTTGATTGGTTCTATGTGATATTCATGTGCATATAATCTGTAGACTTCTAAAAACTTGTTAAGGAGCGCTATTGCGGTTTTCTTAATGTTTGAGTGTGCTGGTTTCTCAGCTTCAGTCTGTTCAAATTTCGCTCCACATATTGAGCAAGTTGTAACAGTGGATGAAATTTCGGTTCCACATACAGGGCATTCAAAAATTGATGCGTTCGGGTCATCCATAATCTTGTAAGGTATGAAAATGGTGACATAGGTGTGGGCGAGTCGTCCAAATCTGTCCTTAGGGATTTCAGCATGTGGGGGCAGTTTTATTTTTGTTCCAAAAAACTTAGTTGTATACTCTGGGGGGTTCATTCACTCTTTCAAGTTGAAAAGTTACCCAATATTTGTTATGTTTCATTTCGTAGGCTCCATTGACTAGATGCAAAAGAAAAGGTATATGAAAGCTAACAGCAGTTGTAACTTTGTTAGCATGCATTTCCTCTACAGCATCTAAATCTTTTCCACAAAGCGAAAGCTTATCAATAACAAGTTTGGGTTTCTTTAACCGAACAAACCTTGGATTTTGAGTGCCACAAAATGGGCACTGAGTAAATGTCACATTGTAATTAGTTCCACACGTTCTGCATCGAAGCATAATATAAAAACATCCCAAATTCTGATTTATGTGTTTTTGCACGCTAAATTTTTTCTCAACGTTTTTGAGGAATTCATTTTGAATAAACTCTGTGGATTCTTCTGTACTTTCTGTTTGGTTATGTAGCCATTGATTGCTATGCGAGTGCTTCGTGAACTTAAACATTAGCCTCTAAAATACTGCAAACCACAAAACAGCAAATGATGCTTTATTAACCTGCAAAGAAGCCATCTGCACACTGCAGAATTCCCCCAATAGATTGCATACTGGCAAAACTAACAAAAATAAAAAAGAGAGGAAGTGAAGCGCACCATTACGGTACTAGCTTGCTTCCTTCTGGAGTCAGTTGATATTTGTCGTCTACTTGCTTTACGAATCCGGCGTTAACGAGTTCCCTGAGACCACTTCTAACTCGGAATAGAGCATTTCCCGTAATTTCTGCAACAGCCTTAGGTGTTGAAGCTCCACTCTTCAAAGCAGACAATGTTGCAATACCGCTTTTGGTGGGTTTCCCGTCTGCAGATACGCACGGCAAGGCAATCACAGCTTCTTGAAGCAGAGGTACCAATCCTTGCAGTCGTAGCCTTCTTTGGTTCGCTCCTCAGCTTGTTCTGTTGTACCGGGTGGAGGAACAACAACAGGGTCTCCGGGGTTCCAGTTGGCAGGCGTAGCCACCTTGTGTTTGTCCGTGGTCTGCAGAGCATCAATGATCCGCAATATCTCTTTCATGTTCCTGCCAGTCGTCAGCGGATAGTATAGAATGGTTCTGATTTTGCTTTCCGGATCGATTATGAAGACGCAACGAACCGTTTCGGTTTTGCTTTGTGCAGGATGTATCATACCGAACTTTTGGGACACTTCCTTGTTCAAGTCTGCGATTATCGGGAAAGGAATCTTCACTCCCATCTTTTCTTCAACGTTTCTTATCCATGCGATGTGAGAAGAGACGCTGTCAACGCTTAAGCCAAGAAGTTCAGTGTTTCTTTTCTTCAGTTCTTCGTAAATCTCGGAAAAGGCAATGAACTCTGTTGTGCAGACTGGTGTGAAATCTGCAGGGTGTGAGAACAGGACTAGCCAGCTTCCTTCGAAATCTGAGAGCCTCAAAGTTCCCTGAGTTGTGGCAGCTTCGAAATCGGGTGCTTTTTCGCCAATCAATGGCAATCTAATTTCATTTGCTTTTTCTTCCATCAAAATCACCGTACATAATATTCCTCTCAGCAACCAAAATAAACTTATCTAAATACAGTTTGTAGAGAAAACACAGAAATTCGGTGCAATCAAAGAAACTTCACTAGTGTAAAAATTACAAATTTAGCTGTTTTACATTCTTCTTGAAAAAGATGTGATAAACTCCTTAAGTGTTCTTTTGCCATAGTTGTTTGATTATGTCTGCTGTTGATATTGCTGTGCGAGTGTTTCGTGAACTTGAACCTGAAGACCTCAAGATACTTCATGCCATCGAACAGCAAATGAAAAATTATGAACATGCACCAAAAGACGCCATCCACAAACAGGCAAAGCTTCCACCCCAAGAAATCGATTATCGGTTACCAATTCTCATAAAAAAGGGCTTACTCAGAGGCTGGCGAGGACAATACACTGGCTACAGCCTCACAACAGCAGGATACGACACCTTAGCCATAAACGCCCTCGTAAAAGCAAACATAATCGAAGCCTTCGGCAAACCATTAGGCGTAGGAAAGGAATCAGACGTCTACGACGCCCTCACACCCAATGAACAGCAAGTAGCACTCAAATTTCATCGCCTAGGACGAACCAGCTTCAAAAAAACCAAACGCAAACGAGGCTACATGGCAAAATATACTTACACGCCCGACTGGCACCACCAATCCAGAATCGCAGCCAAAAAAGAATACACAGCCCTGAAACTGCTATATCCTAAAGGAGTAGCTGTTCCAGAGCCCATCAAACAGACCCGTCACGTCTTGGTTATGAGCATGATAGAAGGCGCAGAACTTTACCATCACCCAAAACTGCCAGACGCCCAAGCTGTATATAACGAGATACTAGTTAACGTAAAAAGAGCTTACCAAGACGCCCACATCATCCACGGAGACCTCAGCCCCTTCAACATCATCCTCCAGCCAAACCAGCACATTCTCATAATAGACTGGCCCCAAAACGTCCCCACAAAACACCCAAACGCAAAGGAACTTCTAGAAAGAGACATACGAAACGTTCTAACCTTTTTCCAACGCAAACACGGGCTGAAAAACAGACTGAAAGATGCCTTAACCTACGTCCAAGAGAATTCCAAAAACTAAGTTGACGGCACAATACTGAACTGGAAACACTGAATGCTTAGTTTATTTTTCGCGGGGCACATCTGTACAGATGTATAAGATGTTGTTTCCTCTGAGGAGGATGCTTCCGTAGTTGGCAATCAATTGATCTTTAACCCGTTCGGTAGCCTTATCCAGCAACAAGTTCATGTGGCTGTCACAGCGAACCATGGTGCCTCTATATTCAACTCCGTTCTTCAGGACAATGGACACGTAGTTGTTCAACTGTTTTGTTAATGCATTCAAAGGTTTTCTACTTGGCTCCAATGAATCACCAGCAACCAACTACTAACAATAATCACGGTTTATAAAAGTTATGAATAAACAATAAAAAGAAGAGCCAGCCGCCCGGACATGTTGACCTGCAAAACAACATGAAGAGCATAAACCGGAGGCGTCATTTAGCCCAAAATTTTCCTAAACAGTTCCTCGACAAGTTTCGGATCCAGTTTTTCATATGCTTCGGTGCTGAGAACATCATACCAAAAAGCCTTTGAAACATAACCGTAAACTGGTCTGCCAACTTTTAGAAGATGAGGGAGTACTTCTCCCATCAGATCCAATTTCTGCTTCTCTCCCTTCAAACGCTTCATATCCTCAAGCATCTCTCCCTTCAAGACAGAAATTCCCACGCTCACTGGTTTCTCCAATGTAGGCTTCTCCTCAAATCCAAGAATCTTTCCATCATTGTCCAGATTTGCTAGACCAACTCTAACTTTGAAGCCTGAGGATAAGGCAATCGTTCCCCACGACTGTTTGTCTGTGTGGTACTGTAACAGGTCTGTGAGGTTCATGTTTGTTATTATATCTCCGTAATACACAAGCAAAGTGTCCGCGGTATTCACTGCACCCTTATTGTAGGCATTCAACACGGCACCGCCAGTTCCTTTTGAAGCGGGATCATCTTCCACGTAGGAGATTTTCACGTTAAATCTGGAGCCATCCTCAAAGTAATTCGCAATCTGCTCTGACTTGTAGTTGACCAGAAAAACTAGGTCTTTGATTCCGTGAAACTTGAAGAGGCGAACCACATATTCTAGAAGCGGCTTCTGTTTCACTCCCACAGGAACCATGGTTTTTTGAATATAATGTGTAAGAGGTCGAAGTCTTGTGCCTTTTCCTCCACAAAGAACTATGCCTTTAATTCTGTTCAATCTAAACACTACCAAAATATGAAAGAAAAGGAAGAGAATAATTGTTTTTCTCTTATTCTGTTGTGCTTTCGGATTCAATCTCTTCGATTGGTCTCGGAGGCGGAGTAGTGCCCATTGTCCAGCCGATCCATGCTCCTATCGCTAAGACTGCAACAAAAGCGATCAGTACTGGAACTGCAACCAGCCAGAATTGAATGTCGCATGCTGGTCCCAAGTCAATAATTGGTTGAATTACTTGTTCATATCCGAAGAGCGCGACGACGTATCCAACGATGACTACTGCGCAGACCAGAAAGATTAACCATCCGATAGTTTGATCTTTACTAACCATCTATTTATTCACCACGATGTAGCCAACTCTATCTAAAACCACATTATAAGCTTTATTGTCAAATCAGATAGTTCCCGCTTCCCAAGTAGCCAAATACTTCTTCTGTTCTTCAGTAAGCTCATCAATTTCCACTTTTATAGCCTTCAATTTCAGACCTGCCACAAACTCATCTATCTCTTTTGGCACCCGGTAAACCTTAGCTTTCATTCCTTTTTGTTTCGTCAGATATTCAGCAGATAAAGCTTGATTTGAAAAGGACATATCCATAACCTCTGACGGATGACCCTCTGCCGCGGCAAGATTCACCAGTCTCCCCTCAGCCAACAAACAAAGTTTTCTTCCATCCTTCAGACTATACTCTTCCAGATTTGGTCGCACAGTTCGCTTTGAAACTGCCATATCCTCCAAATCAGCTATGTTGATCTCAACGTTGAAGTGTCCACTGTTAGCGATTATGGCGCCATCCTTCATCTTCACCATATGCTCCTTCCGAATAACGCTGATATCTCCAGTGAGCGTTACGAAGAAATCTCCGATCTTCGCCGCCTCATTCATGGGCATCACACGGAATCCATCCATAATGGCTTCCAGAGCCTTTGTTGGATCGATCTCTGTAACTATAACTTGGGCGCCCATGCCCTTGGCTCGCATTGCTAAGCCTCTGCCGCACCATCCGTAACCGGCTACAACAAAGTTTTTTCCCGCCAGCAAAAGACTTGTGGAACGGAGAATCCCGTCTATTGTGCTTTGTCCGGTGCCGTATCGGTTGTCAAACAGGTATTTTGTGTACGCGTCGTTTACGGCTATAATGGGATATTTTAGTGCTCCGTCGTTTTCCATAGCCCGCAAACGGATGACGCCTGTGGTGGTTTCTTCTGTTCCCCCCGTTACGTTCTCTAGCAGTTCTGTTCTTTCCTTGTGGAGGGTGCCCACCAGATCAGCTCCGTCATCTAATGTGACTTTGGGCTTATAGTCGAGTACCTGGTTTATGCACCAGAAGTATTCGTCGGTTGTTTGATCGCGCCAAGCATACACGTTTATTCCTCTCTCAGCGAGGAATGATGCCACTTCGTCCTGAGTCGATAAAGGGTTGGACCCGCACAGGGCAACTTCTGCTCCTCCAGCCTTAAGAGTCTCTGCAAGAACAGCTGTCTCCTTGGTGACGTGAAGGCATGCACCTACAGTGACATTTTTTAGGGGCTGTTCTTTTTCGAACCGGCTTCTAATTTGGGCTAATACGGGCATGTGTTTTGCTGCCCATTCAACGAGCAGCGCTCCCTGTGGAGCCAAGTTTTGGTCTTTAACTTTGAATTCTGTCATCAGCATCTCCTTCCTGATTCTACTACCTGTTAGTTCAGTATTATTTGGTTGTTGTGGTTAAGCAAAACATGAAATTTTGGTAATTAAATGTTGTGCTATCCAAGCCTTTCGGTTATAATCTAATCTGCTGAGAACAGTTTCTTTTTGTAGATTACAGCCACCAAGGTTGCCACCAGAAGCAATGGCAGAATAGCCCATGACGGAAACTCTGGGATAATGCCATACTCATCAGTTTTAATTAGCCAAAAATCACCACCTCCGCTGCCAGCTAAAGCGAATCCCCCATCAGAAGTCTCAACTAATGAAGAAGTTCTTCCTTCCCCATATGTGTGGCTCCACTCCACATTACCCTCCACATCAGTCTTAATTAACCAAAACAAGTCAGGCTCCATTAAAGAACCAAAGATGCAACCGAGAGCAAATCCTCCATCAGAAGTTGCAACCAAAGAGTGAACAAAATCAACACAATCTCCGCTGAATGTACGATTCCAAATATGATTTCCGTTTGCATCAGTTTTAACCAGCCAAAAATCTTGAAATACCAGACCATCTTCACCAGCTAAGGCGAATCCCCCATCGGTTGTTTGAACCAAAGGACCAGCTGACATTTCAAGGTATGTTTGGTTCCATTCCACGTTACCATACCCATCAGTTTTAACTAACCAAGAAACACGGGACCCAGCACCAAAAGACTCTGTGCAACCAGCTAAAGCATACCCCCCATCAGAAGTCTCAACCACAGATGAAGCACGGTCAAATGAATAAACTATATTGCCATATTCTCCTCCATAAGTTCGACTCCACATCTCCGAGGATGCTCCAACAGAACCAATAAAGGGCAAACTAACTAAAACAAAAAGAACGAAACCAAAGAGAAAAAATGTTCTACATTGTACCATTTTTCTCACTCACTATTTTGGGCAGTCTCTTTTTGTAAATTACAGCCACTAAGGCTGCCACCAGAAGCAACGGTAGAATAGCCCATGATGGAAACTCGGGAATAAGGACAACTACCATTGGACCCAATGTGCTTACTTCGCCTGTGTCAGCCCAAATTGTCACTGTCATTCCAGTCACGCCGCCAGGGTAAGATTTGACAAAGCCTAACGGAACATACCATGAAGGATACAGAGTGAATGGGTCGCCTCCGCGTGCAAGGCTTTGATTTGGGAAGTTAAGATAGCTCAGCACCTCGTGACCTAGCGATTCTGGCGCTATCTCGAATCCAGTTACCGTTAAAGTGCCATTATCAGTGCTTACTTCGTAAGAGTAATTCTTGGAAGCCTCTATAGCTATTGCAGTAGCCTCTTCACCAGAAATTTCGGGCGTACCCACTACAGTATAGAGAGGCCAATTATTCAAGAACACTTTCAGCTGTCCTCTGTCGTAACTTAAGATAACGTTTTTTGATTTAGCTATGATTCCGTTTTCGTCTGTATATGTCCAAACGTAATCAACTATTATTTGGTCTGAATTTAATACTTCAAGCTTTATGTTTCCGGCAGATTTAGTTATGTTATTGGTAACATCAATATTATCTAGCATTGATGCAAGCTCACCGTAGAAAGAGTCCCCCGTGTAGTTTTGGTATCTCTCCAGAAAGCCTTTAGCCAGTTCAACAGTAGTGTCAGCGGCTGGATATTCTACAGGGAACTCTGAATAGCTAATGTAAATCTGGCGCAGGTTATTGTTTACAAAATAGTAGCTTACCATAATGTGGCTTTGGGCGGATGATAAGGTGGCACGGACGTCTTTTTGAGGTAGACCAAGGTATTCTTTATCGGGTTTTAACTTTATAGTGACTACATATTCTTCTGTGTTTAGGCCAATAACGTCATTCAAGATTGCCATTGCTTTATCCTGAATGCTGGGTTCTGCCGCACGCACACTCGGTATTGGAGATGCGTAAGCACCATAACTCAACAGTATCAAAAGGAAAACCGTTATGAACAGAAGCTTTCGTCTAAATTGTTTAACCATTTTCATTACTTCCATTTTTGTGAAGTTTTCTCTCTTTTCCGTTTGTTCTCTTTCTGCCCTTCACTTAGGGCTAGGCGGTGAAACGCCTCCGAAACAATCAGCCACAGCTTAAACAACCACCGACACCAATGCTTGACGTTTTAGGTAGTCTCTGTTTGCAGATTAGGATCAGCAAGGTTACAGCAACGAACAATAGCAAAATGATCCATGATGGAAACTCTGGGATTGCATCGGTTCCGATTATTTCTACTGTTTTGGCGCTGTGATTGTAGGCGAAGTAGAGGTATGTACCGGTTGCATCTTCGTTGACTATTGGAGTAACAGAGGCTCCATCTACGAGAACAGTCCAGCTGTCTTCGGTGTTTAACATGTCTTTGGGGATTGTCACGTTGCAGAAGCCTGTTGTTCCGTTTTCGCACTCTAAATTAAACTGTATCAAAGTGTCTTCGGGATCGAAACTGAAATGTGAGGCTGTTGAGTTGCTGAGTACATAAACGTTGTATTGGGTTTCCTCCCATGTGCCAGCGTCGAAGACGTAAAGTGGAGGCATAGGAGAAGCCATTAGCGGATAGTTGTCTTGGTTGTTTTCATCAAAAACTATTGGCGAGTCTCCTATGCCGTCACCATCATTGTCAACGACGTAATAGTAGTTGCCCCAGTAGTTTCCTTCAGAACCGTTATCCCAACTGTTTACTGGATCAGGAATTGCGAATCCTTTTTCCATGTAAATTTGTCTGGTGTTGTTAACGAAGCTGTTATTGTAGAAGATGTTGTTTGAGGAAGCGGCTGCGAAGGGAGGTGAAAAAATGTAAGTGCCATTCACGTTGTTGGCTATGTAGTTCTCGATAATAATCTGGTTTGAAGAGCTTTGGAGGAAAATGCCCGCCCCGTTGTTGATAATGTAGTTTCCAGAAATGGTGTTGCATGTTGATCCCACCGAATATGATAGACTACGAAGGAATATTCCAGTCCTTGCTTTTGTTATGATGTTTCCGGAGATGGTGGTGTTATGTGAAGAAGTGAGTCCGATGCCTATTTCGGCTATAATGGTGTTCCCAGAAATGTTGATGCCTGAAGAAGAATTTAGATACAGCCCCCCGTAGAATGACTTTATTTTGATGTTCTTAATTGTCACGTTGCTTCTACTATCCATCCTTATCCCTCTCAGCAATGGATACATTTGTGTTCTATTGTAGTCTGTTTCTTGAAGAACGTAACCGTCCCCATCTACGACTATGTTGTCTTTTTCCACAACAATAGGATCGTAAAGGTTGCCTGTGAAAGTGTAGACGTTTCCATTTCGATGAATTTTGTCGGTTCCCTCAACGGTTCCATCAGTTCTGATATAAATGGTGCCTTCCGCCTTCACTATCCCAATTTCTGAAATAGAAACAAGCGTAAAGGAGAGAACTAATATTAGAGCAAATGTTGTTGTGATTTTCTTCAGGTTAGAAAGCATAACGTTCAGTTTTATTGTGAGTAGAACGTAAAAGCGTTTTTGTCAAGAAACTTTGACCAAAAGTATCATTTAGCCAGTCAAGAAACATTGACTAAGTTAATTCACTATCCATATCTCTGCTTGGTTAGTTAAATAGAATGTTAGGTTTCTTATGAACGTGGATGAAATAGCCTCTTTTTGATGATTAAAGCAAACAAAGTTGCAGTCAAGAATAATGGCAGAATGGTCCATGATGGAAACTCTGGAATTATGAACTGATTTACTAGTGGATAGTTGTCTTGGTTGTTTCCATCGAGAACGTATGGTGTGTTCCAGATGCCTGAACTATCCGGTTCAGTGTCATTGGGATATTTGTCCTCATAGTTGTTCCAATGATTCCCTTCAACCCCATTGTCCCAGATGTTGGATGAGGCTCCCACATCATAGACTTGGTTTGTGTTGGATATGAAGTTGTTATGAAAGAATCTGTTATTCTGTGAATAGTACAGATAGATGCCATTCGCTAAATTTTTGGTTATGTTATTACCCGTAACAGTGTTGTTTGAACATCCGCACATGTAGATGCCATGAATGTTATCTGTTATGTTGTTTTGGATTATCGAAGATTCTGTCGTGTGAGCTAATAGTAAGCCCTGCCCGTTGTTGCTGAGGTTCAGGTTTTTAACGGTTATACCTGAGCAATTTACAAGAGCCACATATCCTGCGTCAAGCGGAACAGTCACATCTTGTCTATTAACCCAATAGTAGATAGGTTTTCCATTCACAGTATTTGACTCATCTATGTCCTGGATGAACTCGGGAAGTAACGAGCCGAATACGCCGAAGTTGCATCCGTTGTCTCTCAAATCGTTGTTTCTAAGTATGTTGTTTGAGTAGTCATCTAGTCGGATGCCGTACGCATTCGTTCTGATTATATTTCCTAAAACTCTATTATTGTCTGAAAAGCTGGAGAGCCAGATGCCATCCTGACCGTTTTCGATTATCCTATTTTCGGTTATATCATTGTTTGAGGAACCGCGAAGCCAGACACCGGAAGAATCGTTTTTGGTAATGTTACTGCCAATAATAGTGTTGTTGGAAGATGCGGATAGGTAGATGCCACAGAAGTTGCCTCGTACGTTGTTGCTTGATAGACTGTTGTTTAGAGAAGAATTAAGATAGATGCCGTAAAAGAAATCGCTGATTTCTATGTTCTTGACTGTTACATTGGTTCTTTCCATCAGATTTATTCCTGTTCCAATTCCCGTTCCTTGAAGACCGTAGCCTGCCCCATCAACTACAACATCATCTTTTTCCACAACGATAGAATCAAAAATGTCATCAGTAAAGGTGTAGACGTTTCCGTCTCGATGAATCTTATTCGTTCCATCTACCGTTCCATCAGCCCGGATGTAGATGATTCCGTTTGCTTTTACTGACCTAAAGATTGGGGCAGTCACCAATAAGGCACATAGACTCAGCAACAAAACGTGCCGAAATAGTAATTTATCCATTTGGAATTTCCTCAACTCTTTAAATTTAATTATGTTGATTGCTCAAAAATGTTTTTGGGTTGAAAAGTTCACTTAGAACTATGAATGTATATTGAGTACCTACAAATCTTTTTGCCTCACAAAAATCTTTATTTCTCACCTGCATACCCTAAATAGAGACCCGATGAAACTAACATGGCTGATTCTAAGCATCATTTTATTGACCTCCATCTTTTGTTCAGCTATAGTCTATGTTCACTACAACTTCAAAAATGAAGTTTCTGAGGAAGACTTCTTTTTCGGAGTCTCCTTTGGCGGAAACACAACCAGCCAAGCTAAGCTGCTTATAGACAAAGTGAAGGGATACACCAATCTATTCATCATAAACTCGTGGGAAACCAGCAAGAATGAAACAGCCCTCAACGAAATCTGCGAATATGCCGTGGATGCCAAAATGAACTTTATGGTTTTTTTTGATTACCTTTCACATATTGGCTATCCATGGCATCTCACATGGTTTGACACTGCAAAGGAAAGGTGGGAAAAGCAATTCTTGGGCGTTTACCTCTACGATGAGCCTGGTGGAAGGCAAATTGACTCAGGGCATTGGAAAGGAGAAGAGGATGAGTTCTTTGAGACGGTGTCAGACTACAGCGAAGCAGCCGAACTTTTCGTCACCGACATCTCTTCCACCTGGGGCATGCAAGACCTTAAGAACAGAAATGTCACCGCGTTTACCTCCGATTACGCATTATACTGGTTTGACTATTTGGCTGGATATGACGCCGTCTTTGTTGAACTAGGATGGAACCACAGTAGACCTCAGCAAATAGCCCTCGGGAGGGGAGCCGCAAATGTGCAAGATAAAGAGTGGGGAGCTATAATCACTTGGACTTATGAAAATCCGCCTTACTTGGAGAATGGAACACAGCTTCTAGATGACATGAAAACAGCCTACCGGGCAGGAGCCAAATACTTGATTGTTTTCAATTATCCCACAGACCCTCCAGGCAACCCCTACGGGATACTAACGGAAGAACACTTCAACGCCATGGAGACCTTCTGGGACATGACGCGTTCGCCCCAGCAAAGTTCCCTTGAAAAGGTGGAGGCGGAAGCAGCCTTTGTTCTTCCCAAGGATTACGGCTGGGGCATGCGACGGCTAGATGACAACATATGGTTCCCTGAATGGGGTTCGGACAATCAGTCTCCTTTGATTTGGGAAAACATGAACAAGCTCATCGAAAGATACGGACTAAAATTAGACATAATCTACGATGACCCCAATTTTGGTTTCGAGGAAAAATATTCAAACATTTATCTTTGGAGTGACCTAATAGATTAAAAAAATCAAGTAATCAGACTCAGGCATTGAATAAACAGTCCACGCCAATTGGTTATGTCTCACACTTTCCATCATGGATTATTCTGCCACTTTTCCTGATGGCTACTTTGTTTGCGATAGTCATCAAGAAGAGAGTGTTCCACTAAAGCCATAAGCATTGAAACGCGACGCTATTCAAGCCTCTTGATTATGTGTTATTCAAATATTTAGTTTGGATATTATATAGGTCGAGGGGGTTTAGACTCTTCGTGAACAACAAAAACCATTAACCAAAATCATTTTCTGCACCATGGCAAAGCAAAATACGGGGGAGAGGTCTTGCGCACGCGTTAAATTTTAACCCCAAAGCACTTTATTAACGCTTTCTTTGTAATAATTCTATCATGAAAAAACAGGCCCAAGCATTGTTTTATCTTATATGGCTTGAACTAAAGAGAGTCATATTTAGAGTAAAATATTTTGCAGAAGTTGATGTGACGGATAACTGTAATCTTAGGTGTAAACATTGCTATCATTTTCACGGCAAAACCGATTTTAAAACACAAGAACTATCCATACATGTTTGGGAAAAGAGGTTCAATGAACTCTACAAGTCAGGGATACGGGGCATTCTTTTGGTTGGTGGTGAGCCTGCGCTCAGGATTGATGTTCTTATGGTCGCTGACAAGATGTTTCTTTATGTTTGGGTTATTACAAATGGAACAATAAAGATACCAGAAGAATTCAATCATAGATTACTTGTTTCACTGGATGGTTCTCGAAAAACAAACGATTCGATCAGAGGAAAAGGTGTTTTTTCAAAGGTGATGAAGAACTATTCAGGGGATAAACGTGTTGTTATCAATATGACAATCATGAGAGATAATTACAAAGAGCTTGAGGATGTTGTAAAAATTTCTAAAAAGAATGATTTCAATGGTGTTGTGTGCAATATATGTGGAGGAGGAACCAATGTTAGTTCTTCTATGGTTGTAAGAAGAGACGAGAGAGAAATTATAATGAGAGAACTGAAACGAGTGAAGACATTATACCCAAGAGATTTTCTTTTGAGTAAAGCGATGATAAAATGGTATGAATATCCAGACCACAGAGGTTCATGCTACTGGGGTGATGAAGTATTACATTTTGATGTTTCATGGAACAGAATAAGGTGTTTTGCAAACAATGCGGACTGTTCCAATTGCGGATGTGGGACAGGATCCTTTCAAAGTCCTCTAAGAATGCTAAGACATCCAAGAGAGATGATGAAAATAGTTGTATGTTCATAAGCGGAACTTAGTGAAGTGAGCGACAAAAAAAGTAGCGCTATTCAAATCTCCGAATTATGTGTTTACCAAATATTTAGTTTGGATATTATTCAAGTTAAGTGGTGATGGAAGCCTCTTGACACGGCAAAATAGCGTAGAATAACAATTTAGGATTTTCAGGGCATACCCTAATACTAAGGGTCATTTAAATTTTTAAAGTAGCTGTAAAAAAGTGTTAATTTGCTTTCTCAGAAAAATGTAAATTTTAGTTAGTCTTGATATGCATGAGGGCAATTTTAAGTTGGGAAACGAGAAGCAAAAAGTTTCCAAAGAGTTAGGGAT
>Ga0307428_1001019_pt1 | contig 14931 bp, 19 predicted proteins | sample SalMarWE160240MG_FD_202161 | JGI IMG/M metagenome (GOLD analysis project Ga0307428, IMG submission 202161) | Salt marsh sediment microbial communities from the Plum Island Ecosystem LTER, Massachusetts, United States - WE1603-240 | ecosystem: Environmental > Aquatic > Marine > Intertidal zone >...
TTAAATGTCCATGTATAAATATATAAGCACCAAATAAGAGAATAAAGGGGAATAAAAATTTACATCCTGTAGAAAGTATTAAACTAGCTTTTTCTGTATCTCTATCTTCTTTTCTTATAGTAGTAGCCAAAACAGCACCTAATCCAATAGCTGCAAGAAATAGAATCGTCACTTCACCAAGAGTATCCAGACTTCGATAATTAACCACTACAGAAGTAACAATATTCGCGGCACCGGTTTCTTCTACCCCTTTATTAATATAATGATCTGCAACTTCTGTTCTTGATGTACCAAAGGGTACTTTCTGAAGCGAAATAATGATACCCCAAGCAATTATTATTAATAAAATTATACCAATAATCTTTCTCATTCCTCATGTCTCCTGGTTCGTCTAATTGCTATAACAAAAATAGCGGTTACAAGAGCAGCACCTATAGAGGCTTCGGCTATTGCAACATCCGGGGCTTGCAGAAGATAAAATAGCACTGCCGCAATAAGGCTAACCATATAGGAAGCAATGACTGCACTTAATAAATCCTTAAAAAAATATGCGGAAATCGCCGCTGTAAGCATAGCTATAACCAAAAAAGAAACTATAAATATCATGCTTCCTCCTTTTCCTCAAACTCTTTGGTCTGATCCACTACACTTCTATCACATAATGAAACGCCACTTTTCTTTGCGGCTCTTGCAATAGCATGGCTGGAAATGGGGTTGGTAACTAAAACAAAAATAGCAATAAGCAAACATTTCCAGAACCATTCAGGCCGGATTATTCCTATTCCAATAGTAGTGAAAAATGTCCCAAAAGTAGTACATTTTGTCCCAGCCTGTATTCTATTATAAACATCCGGCAATCTCAGTATTCCAAAATTTCCAAGAAATAAAAATAATGCACCTATCCCTGTAATAATCACTCCAACCAATTCCATATCAGAATCCCCCCTCCATAAATCTTGCAATAGCACATAGTCCTACAAAAGAAAGAAGTGAGTATACCAGAGAAGTATCGAGATAAATATACCTATCAAATACAAATGCCAAAACAACCAACAAGGCAACAATAGTAGTAGTAATAGTATCAACAGCCACAGCTCTGTCCGCTGCAGTAGGCCCCAAAAACATTCGAATTAGACTTAATAAAATACCCCCCGCGATTAAGCTTAAATATATTATAATTATTGTTTCATTCATCCAAATACCACCTTTAAGTATTTTTCAAATTTTTGCCCAATAATCCTCGTGGCTTCCTTCTTATTTTCTGAGTGAACATATATCCAGTGAATAAGCAGCTTATCACCCTTAATATCCAGGGTAAATGTACCGGGAGTTAAAGTAATCGAATTAGCCAGTATCATTTTTGCAATATCCTGCTTCAGTTCAGTTTTTATGATAACAATTCCCGGTTTTATTGGCATTTTGGGATGAATTACTCTATAGGCTACATCAAAATTAGCTTTAATAATTTCAATAAAAAGAACAGACATATATAAAATAAAAAATATTATTCTCTTTATGCTTACTGGCGGAAGACCCAATTTAAAGTAGTTTTTATTCAAAAATAAAGCAAGAACAAGACTGATAAAAATACCTATACTAAGTTCTTGCCATTGAAATGTGGTCGTAAGGGTAAGCCATATGGCTATAAGGAAAGTAAATAAATAAATAAAATTTTTTAGTCTATTATTTTTTTTACTCAATTTTTATATCTCTCTATCTTAATGTAGAATGGTACAGGGGACGGTTCTTTGTCACACTTTACTTTCGCAACTATATCCCAATTAATTATAAATATTTTAAATATCTACTTAATGCATCAATTAAATTTTTTAAATTGTATATCAAATCATTTGCTCAAGACTTTTTTACATTTTAGGAAAATCCCTAATTTATTAAACCAGATGTTTCAAATAAACAAAAAAAACAGAGTAAGGAAATAACTATATTTCTCTTTTACTCTGTCTTTTTACCTGAAAGATTCTTCCTGTGAAATTAGGAAATGATTTTAGTAAACTTTATATGAGTGTCCTTAAATATTAGGAATTGCCCCGTCGGCGCTTTTTTGTATAAAGCTCTCCAGAGTTCTGTCCGGTAACAGTCCTTTTGCCTGAAAGTTTGGATACTTTTAGTATTTTGCCTCTTCGGCTTCTTTTCTTTCTTTAAATAAAAGAAAAGGTCTCTCCTGCTACCTTCATACAGATTACTATATTAAATTAAAATTACTTAAAATCCTTCCTCTCTTTTTATATTAAAGCACGAATAGTAATTCAAAATATTTATATTTGTTATTATACTATACTTATCTTAAAAAATCCTTCTTTTTTTAAAAAAATATTTTTTATTTTTTTTAAATAGCAAAAATAAAAAATATTTCCTGTAAATTAGCAACTAATATGGAGCGTTTAAAGCACCGTTCCGGAGAATATGAGCCAACTATCCGGGTAAGGATAAGCCCCTCTCTGGTTGAAATGAACTAAGGTCATATTTACTCCAATATTTTGTTAACTTACAAAGACCCCCAATGCCCTTTACTAGCTTGAAAGCTCAAAATATATTGTCAGAACAACCATCCCCCTGACACACCTTTTTTCCTACTTTTTTCTGAAATTTAAAATATACCCCATATTATAATTACCATTATGTAAAAGTTTTTCATAAAATTTCTTCTGCAAATAGAAATGTCGGCTGTTTATCTCGCCTATAACCTCATCTAATCCCATATCTGAAAGATTCCATAAAGGTTCATCAGATTTGCGATGTTTCGGATAAACCGAAAGAAGGCCACCAGTCTTTAAAATCCTATAGATCTCTTCATATATCCTTTTTCTTTCCAAGTTTTCCATATAATGCAGAACATCATAAAGCAAAACTGCATCAATAGATTCACTCTCTAAATTAATTTTCGTCTCTTCTGATTTAGCATGTAGGGGTATTATATTTTTTAGACCTTTGGTCTTCGCTATTTCCATCAACTTATGCATAGATTCTATATCTTTGTCAATGGCGTATATCTTGCCTTCCTTGCTTACCACTTTTGCAGCTGGAATTGTATAAAGGCCATCACCACAACCAAAATCCAAGACAACATCACCTTTTTTAATGCCAATATCTTCAAGGAAGGCTTCGCCTTCCCTGTTTAACCATTCTTTAACATCAATTTCCATAATCTTCCAACCTTTAGTATATTGCAATTTCATATAAATAGCTATTTCTTTAATTCTACCCAAATCCACCACCGACAAAGCCGACACCACCCTTCTTCAATACTCTATAAATTTCTTTAAATACCTGCACCTTATCTTCCCAACAATGATATGAACCTCTGCTGATTATAAAATCAGCAGGGATACGCTCCTCAGACATAATCTTATCCTCCTTTTAGTCTTTTAGATAGTCCTTTTTTATACCACTTCATATTTCTATCATTTTACCCACTCCCCCTCCGACATACTTCTTAGGATATAGTAATTCTATTTTTGACTTAAACTGAGTACAATGAGTGGGACAGATGAATTCCAAATCCTTAACTAAATTAAAATCGCTGAATCCATGTAATCCCCCGATAATCGCATAGGGTTTTCCAAACTGCGATGCCGCCTTTAGAATATCCTTAACTCCAGGGTGAGAACATCCCACAATCACGACCAATCCTTTTTGCGTCTTGACCACGAGAGATTGTTCTATACTCTTTAGTTCACCACTGGAAAAAATATTTTCATGGATTTTAAAAGGTTCTTTTACTCTAACCACTTCACTTGCACCTGGAGGCTCAGGACATGAGACCGGAATATATACTTTTACTGCATTATTTATTCTGAGAAGATCTTTAAGCCCACCTGTATGATCCCCGTGACCATGGGAAATAAAAACCTCTTCAATTATGGTAGGATCTATATTTAGCCTTTGCATATTATGAAGAAGTATAGAACCATTTGCACCGGTATCAAAAAGTATTTTTTTATCGTATGCCTCTACAAGGCAAGAGAAACCCCAATCAGCTTTAAGACCTTCTACCCACGTTTTGTTATCATAAATAATAGTAATTTTTATTTTATTACCTCCTTATACGATTTACCCAATTTTTCGTCAATACTTCCATCTGGAAGCATCCAATCTGAGTTAGTTTAACTTATATAATTTTCTGCAAAGTAGATAATCTATCCGAAGAGACTCGGTTGCAAGCTTGCATTCCACTTAACGTTCCGCAGATATGCGATTTGCCGAAAGTAATTTAGCGAAGCGGCAGCATTGTATTTCTTAAACTCCTAAAATACGTATCTACTATTAGGAAGATTTGCCCAGGATTTGTTTGTAAGGTAGAACTAATCCAACTATCCAAAGTATGACGAACATTACACTAAATGGAACATGCGGAGTCCAAAGAATGAGCATCCCGAGCATATGAATACCGCCTATGACCAATATCGCATACCAAGCCCATTTCTCTGCCTTCCTATAGGGTATCAAAGATATGACACAGAAGAACAAACCACCAATTAATTTTTCTAATCCATAGAATTGATTCACATGTATCATAAAATCTGTCTGTGGAATAGTTACTCCATACATCTTCATCCATGTATCTAAGTATCCTGCTGACAAGAATAAAGCCCATACACCTTCGAATGTAGCCCATACTCCAATAATGATTAACAAAATGGACGCAATATTTAAAGTTTTACTCTTCATAATTTATCACCTTACTCTCTTTTTGCCGCCGTTTCGCATAACTATTAAGACAACTGAAGTACTTCCGTTTATGCTCCCAAAATGAGGACCTCCGCAATTCACCTACATCATCGCAGAGGTCCAAATTTCCAACTAACTTTTTACTGTCTTCTTAGCCCGTTTTGCAATTACAGACTCAAAGACCATGAAGAAGATATAACCTGCCAGACTAAGCCAACCCAACCAATCACCCAGGCGGACAAGGGGGACATCGCCTGTACCGAGGGGCACATCCATAACCAAAGTCAGACGTTCTCCTTCCGGACTTAGTTCCAAGGCCAGAAGGCGACCATAGGGGTCAATCAGCGCAGTATTATGTGCTACACCGGTAAAGACTATGGCAACCCGGTTCTCAACAGCCCGGAAGACAGAGTTGGTCCACAATTGCTCTCCAACTCCACCAAACTCACGGATAGGCGCAGCAATCAACTGTGCACCGTTGCGGGTTAGGGTACGGGCAACATCGGTATAGTTCATGTCGTGGCAAATCATGGTTGCCAGGTGTCCCAGAGACGTGTCATAGACCGGGTAAACACCCGCGGTGGGAGTTGGCGGTTCGCCAAAGGCATGGTTCTTGCCGTATACATCTAAGAACTCGCCTGACGGAGTAAGTACTATGGCTTCATTGCGGAACTCAGTTTCGTTAGAAATCACATAGGTGATGAAAAAGTAAGCACCGGTCTCAGCCGCCAGGGCGCGCAATTCCTCAGTATGTTCCAGTTTCGGGTCAAAGGCCAGTCCCATTTCTGGCGTGAAGATAACCTGTGCACCCTTTCCAGCAGCCTCACGAATTTGATCGGTGAGCACTTGAAAACGCAGTTGGGCTGGTGTATCCGAGTCAACGTGGGCTGCTTCAGGAAAATTGGGCTGGAGCGCTGCCACACGCACTGTCGGTGCATCTACAGGGGCGCTGTTCAAAATAAACAGGCTGATACCAATCCAGACTACCAGGGTAATGCCGGTACCTACCAACCAGTGCTTGCTTACGCGAATATCCACCGGGATAACATCTCCTGGCTGCCATTTGCGGTCGAACCAAGCCATCGCTCCCTGGGCCAGAGTAAAATTAAACAGCATGATGACCAGATTCATCCCGTAGATGCTGAATATCGAGACCGGCTGGATCAGCCAGGCTTGCGAAGCTTGGGTGTAACCGGTAAAGGCATTGGTGGCCAACATGGGGATGAAGGTACGGATCATCTCAAAGCCCACCCAGTTGATGACACCCTGCAAAATAAACCAGCGGTAGCGGGTCAACTCATGGAACTTACGCTCTTTCTGTAGAAAGAAGACTATAACGGCAATCCATACTCCTAAGTATTTAAAGAAAAAGCCTCCTTCATCGCCAAATATTCTTGCCAGGTATGGCCCTAACCAGAATAACAGGGCGATAGCAGGCGCCAGGCTCGACCATTTACTTGGCAGCAGCCGGTGCTGGGCAAAGACATAGGGGACAAACGCGATCCAAATCAGCGGCCAGATGCCGTAGGGCGGGAAGGACAGTAGTAACATGATGCCGCTGATCGCGGATAGGATGACGCCCAGTAAGAAATACATGGTCTTTATATCTTTTGTTTTGACACTGGTAACCGTAGTCATTTTGGTTCCTCCTTATTCTTTGTTTAGAACATATTTTTATAAAAAAACAATTGCACAAAAAGCTTGGATTTGAGTAGAAGCTGATAAATGTTCATTAACTTCAAGATGGATGAAGAATTTGTTAATTTCTTTCTCTCCAATATCTCTTCTCCAAAATCGCCCGATTTTTTCAGTTAATAAAGCAACTTTTTCTTTCGGCTTTCTTTCTGACTGTAAGATTTCTTGTATTATTGTGGTCATATCTACCTCCAATTATTGATTGTCCTATTTCTTCTATTGATCTTTAAGTCGGCTCCCTTATATATACTCCTTTGAATTCCAGTAAGCTATAAGTAATAGTTAATAATATTTTCAACATGAATCTTTGTAGTATTAAGAAAGGGTATACCGGACTCATGCTTGGTAAGAATTAAAGGTAATTCTGTACATCCAAGTATTATCCCTTCAACTAAATCTTCATCAATCATCCTCCTAATAATATCAAGCAAACCTTCTCGTGTTTCATCGAGAAATATTCCAAATTCAATCTCGGTAATCAATTTACCATGGACATATTCTTGTTCTTTTTCATTGGGGACAAAAATTGCTATATTATATTTATCACAGGCTTTTTTATAAAAGTCGCTTTGCATGGTAAATTTAGTGCCCAATAAGCCAACCCTTCTTAAATCTAATCTATCAATATACTTACAAGTTTCTTCTACAATACTTAATAAGGGTAGGGGCGACAATTCATTAACCATGTCAAAAACAATATGTGGTGTATTCGCAGAAATAAATCCAAAATTGGCTCCCGCTTTATGTAAAACCTCTAAGCCGTTTACTAACCATTTTACTAAAGTATCCCATTGTTTGTTTGTTACCATCTTCAATAGAATATTAACATCCATACTATAAATTATAATTTCCGGAATACTTTCATCCTTTATTTTTTTTCGATATGTTCCAATAAGTAATCTATAATAATCCAAAGTTGATTCCGGCCCAAAGCCACCAATCATTCCTATTTTTTTCAATTGTTTTCTTCCTCCTTGATAAATTTAATGTCACTTATTACAATATGTGAGCTCTCTTATCCTCCATTTCATATAACAATTAATAGACGCAGTATTGAGGATATTTCTTATTGTATTTTAGATACTTTTAAGATAAAATTATTCTGCCTTGGCTACCCTTGCTTAAGAAACACTCCAAAGGAACCTACTCTGTCATGTTCGGAAGGGCAGAGCAGTCTTTTTCATAACTCATCGTTATATCGGCGTCTGAGCTCCTCCTCGGAGATGAGCGGACGGCTTATTGCCTCGAGAGTCTCCTTATTCATCCTCCCTTTTTTAATGAGTTCATAGCCTGCTCTTTTCACCGTATTCAGTACGACTTCCCCATCTTTGGTCAATTTCCCCTTCTCCTTCATCAAGAAGGCATGGGGTCTGAGCACTGCACCGGCGAATTCCACGCTCGCGCCTTTAGCAAGCTCTTCGGTGATACGTACTACTGTTTCAAAGTTCTCCTTCTCCCACCATCCACCGGTAGATACGAGCACTATTTTCCGGATCTTAACCCGTTTACGGAATCTGGCCCGTGTACGTCCCCGGCGATTCTCAAGAAAGGGCTCAATTAAGGGGCAAAGCCTGTTGATGAAATTCTGCATCTCACCTGGTAGTGGGATATAAACCGGAGTGGCTAAGATAAGGATATCCGCCTCCTTAAGTTGAGGATAGAGCAGCTGCATATCATCCTTGATGCAACATTCTCCGGCTTTCTTATACCAGCAGTACATCTCACCACAAGTGCAGGGCTTTACTTTAAGGTTTCTGGCATAGAATAGTCTGACCTCAGATCCGGCATCCATCATTCCATGAATGAAATGAGTAAGGATTAAAGTGGTATACCCTTTTTCCATTCGAGGGCTGCCGTTTATAGCAATTACCTTCATCGTTACATCCTCCTTTGTGTGACAAAGAACCGTCCCCTGTCACATTTATTTTATTTAAAAGTAAAAAATTAATTATCTAAGAAAATGGGATGTGTTTATTTATTTTAAAGAGCTATGACCCCAGAGGGAATTTGTTCTGTAGTAACAAATATAATAGGTCTCTCTGTGGCTATGCTGTTAAGTACCATCTGATGACAAAATGTCGATTTTCCTGTTCCCGGAGGACCAACCAGCAGGATCAAATTTTCTTTCGGTATTTCTTGTATTTTGGCAAGAGACAATTGTCTTTTCTCCATGTTATTTCTCCTTCTATTGTTGCTGACGATAGCGGGAATGAAAGGACAGATTTCTCATTTCACCCCTGATATCGGTATTCCTATCCATCTTGGGGTCCTATTCATATATTCACGATATGCATTCCCATATGCCTTAAGGCATTCACGTTCTTCGGTAATTGCATTATAAAAATGCGTAATTACTAACATGATGGAAAGCAATAAAAAAAGCCATGAAGCTGAAGCTATACCCGTACCTATAAATATTAACGGTAGAGTAACATACATAGGATGCCTTGAATAACGATATAGTCCTTTGGTAATGGGTTTATCAACTGGACTGGTAGCAACATTCACCCAAGCAATCGTCTGTAAAATTAATCCCAATAAGTAAATAGGCAGACCTATGGAAAACCATATCATCCCTAATTGTAACGGTAGGAAAATAGAGTAGATAAAGACTGATAACATAATTATCTTTGAGAAAATGAAAATCTTATTCTCCGTCTCAGTAGGAATAGAGGCATGAATAGAAGCTGTTTTTTTAAATACGCCTTTACGAAATAAAACCACTAAAGGAAGAGGTAAGAGAACTAAAAGCATGAAAATCCAGGCATTCCATAAACCTAGTTCAAAGACCGGTGTAATTGACATTTTTTTCTCCTTTTTTTACTTTTTTGCCCCGAAGTGAGCATTTCGCCTAACATTTCGAGTATATCTGAAGCTCCAATGGTGTTATAATTTCACTCTATTTTCTGAAATACCAGGCTATAATATTTCATTATTACCCCTTTAGGTTCTTCTCTATAAATAATTTCAAAGTTATTTCTTTTTAAACAATGGATTAGGGCATCAATAGTATAAACACCATAATTCTTTGCGATAGGTTTAAAAATTCTAGTGGTAAATTTTGAATATGCTAAATCACCAAAAATAAAAAACCCTTGTGGTTTTAAAACCCGACTTATTTCTTCCAACGCCCCTTCCCAATTACCTATATGATGCATAATCCCGAAGGAGAGAACAATATCGAATTCGTTATCCTTAAAATGCATTTTTGTTGCATTCATTTCCAAGAAACGAATATGAGGTATATCATCAATGTTCTCCTTGGCAAACTGAATCATTTCTGGATCAACATCAGTTCCAATAACGTTCCAGTGATATTTTCTGGCCAAGTGTTTACTCACATGTCCATTCCCACAGCCCACTTCGAGATAATTCTGATTTCCTTTTAAATTTACATACTCCAATAATCTTTCGACGTGTTCAATACCATGTTTGGCATGCTTTTGGCTGATCATAGCCCTCTTTTCCATTTTACCCAACTTCATTTTTTCATCACCTTCTATATAGTTTACTTCTTATTTTCTCAACGGCTTTTATGAGTCTCAAAGGTCTTTAGGCAATTTTACTTAACAATTTCCACCATATACGAAGTTGCGACTTCATATTTCTATCACTTTACCCACTCCCCCTCCGACATACTTCTTAGGATATAGTAATTCTATTTTTGACTTAAACTGAGTACAATGAGTGGGACAGATAAAATCCAAATCCTTAACCAAATTGAAATCGCTGAATCCATGTAATCCCCCGATAATCGCATAGGGTTTCCCAAACTGCGATGCCGCCTTTAGAATATTCTTAACTCCAGGGTGAGAACATCCCACAATCACGGCCAATCCTTTTTGCGTCTTGACCATAAGAGATTGTTCTATACTCTTTAATTCACCACAGGAAAAAATATTTTCATGGATTTTAAAAGGTTCTTTTACTCTAACCACTTCACTTGCACCTGGAGGCTCAGGACATGAGACCGGAAGCATCCAATCTGAGTGTGGTTCTCCTTTAATGTTTGCAAAAGTACACTCTTGCTATCCCCATTTGGTCCCAAAATAATTAAAATTTAATTTCAATTATTTTTCCTACTCCATACTCTATAAAATCATTTCGATATTCATCTTTAAATAATTCCCGGCACCTATCTCCCGAACAATGGCTGGGAGCTACTTTTTGAACTCCTAATTTTCTAAAATCTTTTATAATATTTTTTAGCTTAGAATCCGAAGCTCCGAATAAATGAAAACCACCTAAAACCAAGTAAACTTCTTCGTGCAATAATTCTTTTGATTTCCTAACAATGTTTGTCACTCCAGGATGAGCACAACCGGTAATGACTACTAATCCTTTTTTAGTATTTATAATCAAGGACTGCTCTTTTATCCCAATCCCCATCTCACCTGTGGTGTAGACATTGTTAGAGATTTGTATAGTTCCTTTCACATCTTGATATTCTGCTCCATAAGATTTTATTTTTTCTCTTATTGAGTTTGGGAAGGAAGAGGGAATATACACTTTTACATCTCCGTTTCTCTTTAGAAATCCATTAAGTCCTCCCACATGGTCTCCATGAATATGAGAAATAACCACTATGTCTATATCTTTAGGATCTATGCCCATCTTTTCCATATTAGAAAGTAAAATAGAACTATCTCCACCAGTATCAAAAAGGATGCTTTGGGTAGATGTCCTGATTATACAGCCGAAACCCCAACTAGTAGTTAAATTAGGATTAATATAATAATTGTCGTAGACACTTGTTATGGAGATTTTTTCTTCAGCTGGGTAAGGAATAGGTTCTACTTTTTGCGCCTTAATTATTCCTTTTGGGGGCATGTGATAGCTTCCTATCCACATTCCTACAACAGCTAATCCAACTACCAACAAAAAATAGAGTAATTTTTTATTCATAATACGCAACCTCCCTACTTAAACCTGAAAAATGGGGTCAAATTCTTGACAAATAAAGTGAATCGTAAATGCTTTGTTAGATAAAACGGCGATATTATATTTAACCAACTTAAAATATAAAGTACGAATCATTTATCCACCAACTTTCTATTCATCAAATCATTAACTCATACTTTATGTTTAGGCCACTTCCATGCATACCAGAAGATCAAAGCTGGAATTAAAATCGATAAGATACACATCACTAAGTGATCAAGAGGTAGTGATCCTTTCATGAGATGCATAAATAAATGCCCGATGTAAAAGACTGTAAAGATTATGCCTAGAATTATATTTGCTTTACGATTTGCTACATCCTTCAAGGTTACAGACAAAAACGCCATAACCAAGGGAATCAACCAGAAGAGTGAGAAAAATAACAATAATCCTGTAGTAATCTGCATCCCCTCCGTCATCCCGGACATTATTTCATCTATTGCACCTGGTTCCATAAACCACAATATCATTGAGGCTGACATACCCACTGCCAGAAAGATCCACAGCACGGCAATTTTAATCTTTAAAAGCAAAGTTTCCATTTACTATCAACTCCTTTACTCTTTTATCGCCGTTTTATCTAATCTATACTGGATAAAATAAGTTAATCGAAAGTGAAATTTGCTAAGACTAAGAACAGAAATTATAAAAGTCTCTTCTATTGCCTTCCTAAAGAATTACTATATTTAAATTCGATTGAAAAATGCTTTAGGAAGGTTTCTTAGTTTATCTATGGTTTCACTAATGGGATATTTTTTAGAAGGTATATTGCAATGTTTTAAACTATTTTCGGGGATTAAAAAATATTATAATCACTAGGTACTGTTTCAATATCTAATAGTCTATTATATCCTTGTAGATTATTTGTAAAAGTCGCATTATTTTATAAAGAAAAATCAACAGTTGAATTTTTGCTTATAAATAAAAACTCTTACATTTTATCTTCCTCTTAATTATTTATAAAATTAACTTTCAATATCTTGTTATATTTACTATACTACAAACCTTTTAAAAATCCTTCTTTTTCAATTAAAAAAGACAAAGGGCGTGTTATTTTCTTGGCTCCCCTAATGTTCTCTATTTGGAAACAAATTATTGAAGAACTACGAAACATTTATAAATTAAAGGATTTGTAGAGATTAGGCTTCAAATTTTAAATTCTGCCCACAAAATACGATGATCAGAAATATAATATCTTAAAAAAGACCTAAATTGCTTCTCGGTTCTGCTTTGCCATAACTCGGGAAAAAGTGCTCTATCAAAATCAAAAATACCCATATTACCCGTAAAATTTTCTTTAGTATGACCGGGGAAAAACATGATCTGATCATATTCTTTATCATTGGATAGGTTAGAGTAAATTCTGGTAGAATGTAAAGGAAGACGTAGCCCCCTTCTTCTTAAAGCTGAATAGATCAGATCACCAGGCTCGACTTTCGGTAAATTGAAATCTCCCAATACTATAATATCCCGAACATAAGCATTTTTACTTTTCTGTCTTAGGTCTGCCCATCTAGAGGTTGCATATGCCTCAAGGGCTCTTCTCTTTCTATCTTTTTCAGAATCTTTTCCGTAATACAAATGAAACGTCCCCTTGTCTTACCTTGTCTTATGCTTGATATCCTTAGAGTAATAATTAGTTATTCCAATAAATGTTTTTTGAGCCAATCAATAGAATAAGGGATTACTTCATCTAAAAAATTAATACAAGCATGCTTGCCTTCGGGGTAGGATTTTAATTCTTTTTCTCCTATTGCCCAATCCATAATATAATAAGCATGTTCTATGGGAAAAAGCTTATCTTCTTCTCCGTGGATTACAAGAAGGGGGCGGTTAAGTTGTGGTACTTCTTTAATACTTATTTCATCCCATAAAGATTTAACTTCTTTTAGACTCTTTATCCCTGTAGTATACAAGAGTCCAATTTTTACTTTCTTTAATTCTGAAAAATCAGGGAAATAACCGGGTCCACTGATTACTACAGCACAACAAATTCTTTTATCAAGAGCAGCTGCTCGAAATGAAAAATATCCCCCAAGACTTATGCCATAAGTTGCTATTTTTTTAAAATCAATATTGTATTTATTATCCTCTTCAAACCAGTCAATAACAGTGCTAATGGTTTTTTCATAGTCAGGGATCATTTTCATGTTTTTCCACATTTCTCCTTGTCCCGGTCCATCAAAAGCAAAAACATTAAAACCAACTTCTAATAATAAATTTCCAAAATAATGACTTTCAATTTCTTTTATACTGTCAAGTGAGTCAATAAGAATTATGAGCGGTCTATTGGGTTGGCTACAAAGTCGGAGATAGCCAGGAATGAAAGTCTCTCGAAAGGGTATTTCTATTCTTATTGGTCTTTTTTCTTCGGGATATAATTCAATGGCTCGTTTATAATTTTCTCTTGTTCTTTGCAGAGCTTCGTTCTTCTTTCTAATATCTATATAATAAGGAAGCTGGCCTACAAAAAAGCACCCTGCTGCTTCGTGAAATAAATATTTTGCAGTATAAATATTTTCTGCAGAAAGAGCCTCTTGAGCAAGATTTTCCAGATTTTCTCCTTCTTTTGACCATTCATCACACCAATGGTAAAAATTCTTTATTCGGGATATTACTCTCCGAGAGCGTTCTAAATCTACCCCACAATATAAAAATCTATTATACCAGTATTTATAAGTATTTTTCTCATTAAAAATAAAACGATAAGCTATTTTTTCTTTAAGTGATAATTTTCCTATCCTAATAGGTAATTGTTCAATTTCTTTATCAACTGCGGGTAATTTTTCACTCGCCTTTTCTTCCAATTTAGCTAAAGATTTTTCTGCTATTATTTCTTCTCTGGCTTTTTCGAGAAGTTCTTGAGTAAAACCATTATTATAGACTTCTTTAGCATAATATCTTTGTGTATCTTCCGGTAGATTTTGTAATATATCAATAAATTCTTTTTCGTATTGGTCAAGTTCATCTAAAGAGGCGAGGTAAATATTATATATTACCGAAGGGAATTTATCTTTAATATAATTTTTTACATTAATCGTCTCTGAGGCAAAAATATATGGATTGGGATAAGAAATTATTAGACCAAGGGAAAAAATTAGGGCAATTGATAATCTCAAAAATGATTTAGTTAAAGATAAAATTTCTTCTTTTTTAAACATTTTTGAAGCCTTTTATTTTACAAATCAATTCATTGAAAAATTTTATGACTCCTATATGTGACAGGGAACAAATCCTATTTTTTCTATGGTTTAGCTTTCCATTTTACGAGGTCTTCCTTTAGGAAGTCTATCTATAGTAATACCTAAAGCCTTAACCATCCGGTTAAGAAACTCCTCAGGTCCCATAGGTCTTCCGCTAAAAGCTAGCGAAATATTGACTTGGTACACCTTCCCTGTTTATTTAATTTAAAAGTAAAATACTAAATTATCTAAGAAAATGGGATGTGTTCCTATTTATTACATAAAATATTTCTGGCATTCTTTTTTAGATATATACTCTTTTACGGTTTTAAGGCAATGGCATCAATTTCAACCAAAACACCCGGGGGGAATGCTTTCACAGTAATGGTGGTTCGAGCAGGTGGTTCAACAGGAAAAAATTCTT
>Ga0307428_1001023_pt1 | contig 14896 bp, 8 predicted proteins | sample SalMarWE160240MG_FD_202161 | JGI IMG/M metagenome (GOLD analysis project Ga0307428, IMG submission 202161) | Salt marsh sediment microbial communities from the Plum Island Ecosystem LTER, Massachusetts, United States - WE1603-240 | ecosystem: Environmental > Aquatic > Marine > Intertidal zone >...
AAATCACCCCCATCATAGCTAATCCAAGCCTTTGTGCTATCTGGACTGAATCTCATGTATCTAACATTAGTCCGATCAATAATTGATTCTCCCGTGGTTAAATCTATTATTTCTCCTCTGTTATCACCACTACAATATCCAACCTCAATCTTTGTGCTATCTGGACTGAATCTCATGTTTCCAACATTACTCCGATCAATAATTGATTCTCCCGTGGTTAAATCTATTATTTCTTCTTTCTTATCATTACCATAATATTTAATACTAACCTTTGTGCTATCTGGACTGAACCCCATCACTAAAACATTACTCCGGGCAATAATTGATTCTCCCGTGGTTAAATCTATTATTTCTCCTCTAAAATCACCCCCATAATAGCTAATCCAAGCCTTTGTGCCATCTGGACTGAATTCTATGTTTCTAACATTACCCCAGGCAATAATTGATTCTCCCGTGGTTAAATCTATTATTTCTTCTTTCTTATCATCACCATTATATGTAACCCTAACCTTTGTGCTATCTGGACTGAATCTCATGTATCTAACATTAGTCCGGACAACAATTGATTCTCCCGTGGTTAAATCTATTATTTCTGCTTTCCTATCATAATATATAACCCAAATCTTTGTACTATCTGGACTGAATTTCGTGTCTATAACATTATTCCGGACAATAATTGATTTTCCCGTAGTTAAATCTATTATTTCCACTGTTCCCTGGTTATTTATACATCTAATTAAATTTTTTCTAGATGGACCAACACAACTGACAACTCCTTCCTTTTTAAACACTGTTTTTAGAAAAGCCGGCTTAATAACTTCATTAAGAACTTCTCTCATCACCCCCAGCACAATCGTTTTTTGTTCCTCTGGTAAAGAAGATATTTTTGCAAACCATTCAAGATCGCCTTCTTTTAATGAATTAAAAATTTTCCTACTAAGTTCATTCCAACAATCTGAAAACAATGTCTTTTCCAAAAAATGGTAATGTAGCCCTGCTACTAATTCTATATGCTTAAAAGTAGATAAATTATTTATTAATTTTTCTCTTCCCTCTTCATCTGCCCCCACAAAATCAAGAAACATTTTTATTTCTTCCCCACTTGATACTAATTTTATTTCCCCTGCAACCATTTTCTTATCGTGCGTCATAATTCCTGCAATTAACCTACTATCTGCTATTTTCGATTGCCGCACTGGAAACACCATATCTTCTGCTGATATCAATTTCATTAATCGATCAAACGTAATTGTTACTTGGTTGTTATCAGCAAATAATGCTGTCAGGCTCTCTCCTTCCCGCAGTCGGTTAATTTTTTCTTTGATACTTGCTTCATCTAATGATTCATTACCAATTTTCCCCCTTTGTTTTGTAACTTTTTCTTTTCCATCCCGATCTTTGATACAAAGTTGTTTAATTTGCTCAATAGAATCCATATATAATTCTCCGTCAGAGCTAACTTCAAGAGCAGCTTCATTTGCATTTTCTGATGATGGAATAATAAGACGGGATTGATCAAGACCACTTTGGTTTAACGTTAGTCTTTCTAACAACTGCTGATTTGTTGCGCGGCAAGAAAAAATAGTACTTCCTACTTGGAACTCCTTTTCCCCCATTGCATGCACCAGTGATGATAAACAAATAACAACACAACCTACCAAATGTAAAAACTTCTTTTTCATTCGTTAACCTTTCCACTACGACAAAAATAAAATTATGAAACTGTGGTGGTTTTTATAGGAACATATTTTCATTAAAAGGCAAATTAACTTCAGGAAAGTAATCTTGTTGTAATATTCCTTGTATTTCAGGAGCAAGTGATTGCCAAATTTGTTTTGCTGCATTCTTATCTATCTTTGCAAGATAATCTGAACTATTTTTGAGATTAAAAACAAAAAGAAGTTGTTCTGGAGTAAATGTTGCAAAATTTATACCACGATCACAATCTACCAGATCAAGTATCTCCATTTTACCATTAAGATACAGAATTATAACCTTTGTGCCATCTGAACTGAATTCTATGAAACTAACATTACTCAGAACAACAAGTGATTCTTCCGTGGCTAAATCTATTATTTCTTCTTTCTTATCATCACCATAATAGCTAACCATAACCTTTGTACCATCTGAACTGAATTCCATGTATTGAACATTACCCTCAACGCATGAAACATTACTCAGAACAACAATTGATTCTTCCGTGGTTAAATCTATTATTTCTCCTCTAAAATCACCCCCATAATAGCTAATCCAAGCCTTTGTGCTATCTGGACTGAATCTCATGTATCTAACATTACTCAGAACAACAATTGATTCTTCCGTGGTTAAATCTATTATTTCTCCTCTAAAATCACCCCCATAATAGCTAACCCCAACCTTTGTGCTATCTGGACTGAATCTCATGTATCTAACATTAGTCCGATCAATAATTGATTCTCCCATGGTTAAATCTATTATTTCTCCTCTGTTATCACCATAATAGCTAACCCCAACCTTTGTGCTATCTGGACTGAATCCCATGCCTTTAACATTATTCAGAACAACAATTGATTCTCCCGTGGCTAAATCTATTATTTCTCCTTTATTATCACCACTACAATATCTAACCTTAATCTTTGTGCTATCTGGACTGAATCTCATGCTTCCAACATTACTCTGATCAATAATTGATTCTCCCGTGGTTAAATCTATTATTTCTTCTTTCTTATCATCACCATTATATTCAACCCTAACCTTTGTACCATCTGGACTGAATTCTATGTTTCTAACATTAGTCCGGACAACAATTGACTCTCCCGTAGTTAAATCTATTATTTCCCCTTTATTATCATCACCATAATATTTAACCCTAACCTTTGTGCTATCTGGATTGAATCTCATGCTTCCAACATTACTCCGGACAACAATTGATTCTTCGGTGATTAAATCTATTATTTCTCCCTTCTTATCAGCACCATAATATACAACCCTAATCTTTGTACTATCTAGACTGAATCCCATGTATTTAACATTATTCCGTACAATAATTGATTTTCCCGTAGTTAAATCTATTATTTCCATTGTCCCCTGATTATTGATACATCCAATTAAATTTTTTGTAGCTGAAACAACACAACGGGCAACTCCTTCCTTTTTAAACACTATTTTTGGAGAAGCTGGTTTAATAACTTCATTCAATATTTCCCTCACTATTTCTTGAATTTTTAATTTCTTATCATTTGATAAAGAAGATATTTTTGCAAACAATTCAAGCTCACCGTCTTTTAATGAATTAAAAATTTTCCTACTAAGTTCATTCCAACAATCTGAAAACAATGTCTTTTCCAAAAAATGGTAATGTAGCCCTGCTACTAATTCTATATGCTTAAAAGTAGATAAATTATTTATTAATTTTTCTCTTCCCTCTTCATCTGCCCCCACAAAATCAAGAAACATTTTTATTTCTTCCCCACTTGATACTAATTTTATTTCCCCTGCAACCATTTTCTTATCGTGCGTCATAATTCCTGCAATTAACCTACTATCTGCTATTTTCGATTGCCGCACTGGAAACACCATATCTTCTGCTGATATCAATTTCATTAATCGATCAAACGTAATTGTTACTTGGTTGTTATCAGCAAATAATGCTGTCAGGCTCTCTCCTTCCCGCAGTCGGTTAATTTTTTCTTTGATACTTGCTTCATCTAATGATTCATTACCAATTCTCCCCCTTTGTTTTGTAATTTTTACTTCTCCATGACGGTCTTTGATGCAAAGTTGTTTAATTTGTTCAAGAGAACCTACATATAATTCTCCGTCAGAACTAATTTCAAGAGCAGCTTCATTTACATTTTCTGATGATGGAATAATCAGTTGCGATTGATCAAGACCATCTTGATTTAACGTTAGTCTTTCTAACAACTGCTGATTTGTTGCGCGGCAAGAAAAAACAGTATTCTCTACTTGGAACTCCTTTTCTACCATCGCGTGAGCAAGGGGTGATAAACAAATAACAACACAACCTACCAAATGTAAAAACTTCTTTTTCATGCATTAACCTTTTCACTACGACAACAATAAAATTATGAACCTGTGGTGGTTTTTATAGTGACATATCTTCATCAAAAGATAAATCAACTTCAGGAAAGTAATCTTTTTCTAATATTTCTTGTACTGCAGCATCAAGTGATTGCCAAATTTGTTTTGCTTTATTTTTATCTATTTTGGCAAGATAATCTTGATCTCTTTTGAGATTAAAAACAAAAAAAAGTTGTTCTGGAGTAAATAGTGCAAAATTTATACCACGATCACAATCTACCAGATCAACTATCTCCATTTTATTATTAAAATATGGAATTATAACCTTTGTACTATCTGGATTGAATTCCATGCGTAAAACATAACTCCGGACAACAATTGATGATTCTCCCGTGGTTAAGTCTATTATTTCTCCTGTCTTATCAACACCAGCATAATATTCAACCCTAACTTTTGTGCTATCTGAACTGAATACCACCACTAAAACATTACTCCGGACAACAATTGATCTTCCCGTGGTTAAATCTATTATTTCTACTTTCTTATCACCACCATAATATCTAACCACAGCCTTTGTACCATCTGGACTCAATTCCATCCATTCAACATTACTCCGGACAACAATTGATCTTCCCGTAGTTAAACCTATTATTTCTCCTTTCTTATCAACACCATCAAAATATTCAACCCTAACTTTTGTACTATCTGGACTGAACCTCACCTCCTTAACATTACTCCGTACAATAATTGATTTTCCCATGGTTAAATCTATTATTTCTCCTTTCTTATCAACACCATCAAAATATTCAACCCTAACTTTTGTGCTATCTGAACTGAATCCCACCACTAAAACATTACTCCGGACAACAATTGATCTTCCCGTGGTTAAATCTATTATTTCTACTTTCTTATTATCACCATAATATCTAACCCTAACCTTCGTACTATCTGGACTGAATCCCATGTCTTCAACATTACTCCGGCCAACAATTGATTCTCCCGTGGCTAAATCTATGACTTCTTCTTTCTCATCATATGCAACCCTAACCTTTGTGCCATCTGGACTCAATTCCATCCATTCAACATTACTCCGAACAACAATTGATTCTCCGGTGGTTAAATCTATTATTTCTCCTTTCTTATTATCACCATAATTTCTAACCGTAACCTTTGTACTATCTGGACTGAATTTCATGCTAACATTACTCCGGCCAACAATTGATTCTCCCGTGGCTAAATCTATGACTTCTTCTTTCTCATTATATGCAACCCTAACCTTTGTGCCATCTGGACTCAATTCCATCCATTCAACATTACTCCGAGCAACAATTGATCTTCCTATGGTTAAATCTATTATTTCTTCTTTTTTATCATCACCATAATATTTAACCGTAACCTTTGTACTATCTTGACTGAATTCCATGCGAAAAACATTACTCCGGACAATAATTGATTCTCCCTCGGTTAAATCTATTATTTCCATTGTCCTCTGATTATTGATACATCCAATTAAATTTTTTGTAGCTGAAAAAACACAACGGGCAACTCCTTCTTTTCCAAACACTACTTTTGGAGAAGCCGGTTTAATAACTTCATTGAGGACTTCCCTCACTATTCCTTGCACTCTCTCTTTTTTATCTTTTGGTAAAGATGATATTTCTGCAAACCATGTCAAATCACCCTCTTTTAATGAATTATATATTTTCCTAATCAACTGATCCCAGCAATCTGAAAACAATTTCTTTGAAAGAAAATGATAATGAAGTACGCTTACTAACTTTATATGCTCAAAAGTAGATAAATTATTTGTTATTTTTTTTCTTTCCTCTTCATTTGATTTCAAAAAATCAAGAAACATTTTTATTTCTTCCCCACTCGATGCTAATTTTATTTCCCCTGCAGTCATTTCTTTATTGTGCCTCATAATTTCTGCAATTAATCTACTATTCACTATTTTCGATTGTTGTACTGAAAACACCATACCATCTGCTGTTATTAGTTTCATCAGTCGATCAAACGCAATTGTTACTTGGTTGTTATCAGCAAATAATGCTGTCAGGCTCTCTCCTTCCCACAGCCGGTTAATTTTTTCTTTGATACTTGCTTCATCAAATGATTTATCCCCAGTCTGCTCTCTTTGCTTTGTTACTTTTACCTTTCCATGGCAATCTTTAATACAAAATTGTTTAATTTGCTCAAGAGAACCCATATATAATTCTCCGTCAGAGCTAACTTCAAGAACAGCTTCATTTGCATTTTCTGATAATGGAATAATAAGACGGGATTGATCAAGCCCATCTTGATTTAACGTTAGTCTTTCTAACAACTGCTGATTTGTTGCGTGACAAGAAAAAACAGTACTTCCTACTTGGAACTCCTTTTCCCCCATTGCATACACCAGTGATGATAAACAAATAACAACACAACCTACCAAATGTAAAAAATTCTTTTTCATTTGCAACCTTTTTGCATTTATAATAAGAGAAATAAAAAACACGTTGCAACTTACTTTTTCCCCCTCTAATTTAATAACTCCCAGATACTAATCTAAATTGTACAAGCGACAACGACGATGAACAGTAGAACGGTTTACTCCTAAAAATTGCGCAATTTTATTTTGATTTTTATCAAACTTTTTCCAAAGCATGGTCATAACCCGTTTATCTTTTAGTGCTTCTTTGCCTAAGTGGGCAGCATATTGTAAGTCTGGATCATTTGTTTCATGCGCTGGGTTAATTATTATTTCTTGCGAAATATTACTTTTTTCAGCTTTTTGCATCACCAGCTTTTTTACTTGATTTTTTAATTCACGAAAACCAATAGGTTTGGCTTTTTCAAGTTTAATTTTATCTTTTTCTGTCAACGTAAGTAAATTATTACCAGCATTATTTGCCATTATTTGCTGACTAAATCCATCTGCCAGTGAATCTAATTCTTCTTTTGGTAAATAGGCCAGTGCTGGTATTTGCAACGTTGTCTGTCTAAATTCCGCAAATAAAGCAGCTGAAAATTTATTTTCATTCACTAATCGGCCAATGTCTTGGTTACTTGAACAAATAATCCGCACATTGCTGCGCTTATATTCCTCACTTTTGTAAGGACGATACATGCCATAGCGAATAAACTCTGCTAAATGTTCTTGGCATTCAAACGGTAATAAATGAACATCTTTAATAAATAACGTCCCTCGCCCATTTAAAAGTTTGAGTAATGGCGGCTCATCTTTTTTTGCACCGAATATCGGATTAATACCAAACAACTTGGTGGCCATTGTTGTGGTATCAAGGGTCCCTTGCATGTTAAGTGCATAAAATTCTTCACGCAAACTCACTTGGTGAATAATACTGGCAACAGCATCCAGATCCTCTTGAGCGCAATCAATTAATGTTGCTTTTCTACTTAATGCTGTTTTGAGTAAAGCAATTTTAAAATTGAGTAATGTTTTACCATCTCCCGGTATTAATTCATTAATTAACCGTCCCGGGCTTGTAGTCTCTAAACACAATAAGTAGTCCCATTGGCTTAAGTCCTTCAAAAGATGTATTTTTTGTTTTACTAAATCGGTAGTTGCTGGTGCTACCGTAACAACTGCACTTCCTGCTTCTTGGGGAACAACAACAAGTGATAATGATTCGCCTTTGTCATTTTTTGCTACTATTGTCTTTTGTGCTTTAAAATTGGTTACTTGTTCAGCAACTTGTTTCAGCTTTTTAACAAGCGGATGACCAACATGGGTATTAATATTGGTATCAATTAAATCTTTTGCTTCCTGATTGCCAAAGGTAAAATAATTATTTTTATAAAAAATGGTACCAACTGGTTGTAGACTTTTGTCGAGCAATGAATCCAAACAATCACGATATTGGTTTACTTCTTGATGCTTTAAATAAAGTTCTTGTTTGAGCGTTTCTTTTTCCTGCCAATTTTGTTCTTTTTCTTTTTCTAATTGGTTAACTTGGCCTTCAAGCTGGGTTATTTTTTTTTGTAATGACTTGTCAGCCTGGTTATGCAATATATTAATGGCACTACTCAGATAGCTGGTAAACACAAGCATCTCTTCCCGCTCAGCACTATTGTATAATTCTTTTTTCCGCGCATGGCGTTCAACAATAATGTAGGCCATTATTTTATCTTTATAATAAATTGGCAAAAATATATCGGCATTAATTATTTCCAATAATTGTAATAATTCTTGATGTTCAGGAGTTTCGTCATAAAAATGGCTGAAGCTCAGTTCATCATAAATAAGAACACGTTCTTTTTTCATTAACGCCTGTGCAGCAATAACTTTTTCTGAGCTTAAAAAATTTTCTACTGCTGGCAGCGTATTATATTGTATTTCTGGTATTGCATAGGGTGTTATTTGTCGCAAATGTAAGCGTACCTTATGAGAAGGAACATGCAGTGCTTCTTGCAAAAACTGTTGGGTGATAAATGGCAACTCATAAGTACTCGCTACTTCATTCAACCGTTCTAATATAGTATTAAAGTGAGTAACAAAATCTGGTTTTGGTGGTCCGTACACATACTGACTGAGATTCAAAAACCGTAGCCCCATTATTTTGCGTGAACAATAGAACAAACCAATGCTTAAAAGAAGTGCTGAAAAACCTGCTGCAGTACAATTTTCAGTTAAACTAAATTTAAATAAAAAGGGAAATAGCTGTATAATGTCACTAACTAAATGGGGGATAATAAGTCCATAAATAATAATGTAAAGTTGTCTGGTTAAAATATGAGGTAATAAATTTCTACGCAATTTTCGCAAAACCAAAAATAAACTGATGGGTAATAAAAATAGCATATAATATGTTAGCGTAATTTTGTTTATTGTTTTTATCAGTAAAATTGATCCTGGGTAATTAAAACAAATAAAAGCAGCTCCTATTAAAAATAATGTGCATAGAGTAGTAACAGTACAGCAAATTTTTTGTTTAATAGTTAGTTTATTTTGACGTATTGCTAATCCATCAAGAAAAAGTGCAAGTCCTTGGTACTGTATGCCAAAAAGTGCCCAAGTAATTCGTCCAATAAATTTACTCAAATTTGCATTCATTTTAAGAAGGGACATATCTCTTAAGAGAATTTTTATCCAATCGATATCAGAAAATATACTTGCAACTAGAATTGCTAATAAGAGAAAACGTAAACGTTGTGCAATTTTTGTATGCGCTTGCTGTTTAAAAGTAAAAATAATAACAAAGAGTTTTAATAAAAATGAAACAGATACAGCAATCAACACAAAAATTTGGTTACTCAAAATTGACTCTATGCTATTTAGAAATCCCATAGTCCTAATCCTTTTTTGCTATAAATTTTTTGTTATCAATTAAAATTCATTGTAATTAATTAGTTTTTAATTACACTTTTTTTGTATATTAATATACATGGTTTGTATTTTTTAGAAACTTAAAGTAAGGAAATTTATGTTAATTAATAAATTAATTAATTTTGCGGTTAATCATCGAAATAAACTGTCATTTTTAATAAGTGCAATATTAGCTACAGCAATGGGTGCACCCCCTTTTCAAGCGGATGGTGACTAAATTAATATTTTATGCTAATTAGCCTTTGGTAACTTATTCTAACCTTTGAAAAAAGTGCAAACCTTAGCTCATTTAATACCATCAACCAAAATAAATCCGCCACACTTTTAAATTTCAAAATTCATTTATGTGATATAATAAATTTCATCATCTTTATGAGACATTTGTAATTGTTCTCGTGCTACTTTTTCCTTATAAAAATCATTCATCCCCCATTCAGTAATTTCATCTTCTAATTGCACGATCTCCTCTGTTATCTGCTCTATTTTTTGCTCAAGTTGTTTATTTTCATTACATAATTCTTGTAACGCATAAAAGCCGTTACCTCCATAAAGATAAACATAAATAAAAAGGCAACCTTCCGCTACTAATACCAATTGTAATAATCTTTGCTTGACCATCAACATAACAATTCTCCTTATTTCACTAGTTATTACATTTTTTTATCATTATTATCAATTATATTGACTTTAATTAATTTTTTTTGTTTTTAATAGAATATAAAGAAATACTAAAAGGGGGACGTTCATGAATATAACTATACGATGTAGCATTATATTATCTCTTTTAACAGTAGCAGTTCAAGCAAAAAATAAAGAAAAAGAAAATTTTGCTCATAGTGTATTTGATGGATCACGTACCTTCGCGCAAGTAATGGAACTTGTTGGACAAAAACATTTTAGTATTGTTAATCCACAAGAAGGTATGTCAAAAGCAATTGATGCATTCGTCAATCATCTTGACCCCCACTCCAGTTTTTTAGATCTGAAAACCTATAAAGCTATGCTTGAAACAACCAGTGGAGAGTTTTTTGGTGTTGGGATTGCTATTGACAATTTACGAAACCCTAAAGATAAAGCCCTTACTATTGTTGATATAATACCTGGTGGCCCGGCAGACAAGGCTGGCGTAAAACCACAAGATAAAATTATTGAAATTGATAATAAGCCCTTAGAAGGAATGTCTACCAATCAGGCTACCACCTTACTAAAAGGTGATCGTAACACCCAAGTACAAATAAAAATAATCCGAGAAAACAATCAAAATCTATTGCCGTTCACCCTTACACGCGATATTGTTAAAGAACAACAATCTCTCAGCTTCCATATAAAAAATCATAATATCTTTTATCTATTGCTGAATATGTTTACTGAAAATTCAGTCAAACAATTTGAAGCACTATTAAACAAAGCAAACCAACAACAATGCAAGGCGCTCATCATTGATTTGCGTAATAATTCTGGTGGACTATTAAACGCAGTAATTGATATCGCAAGTCTATTTCTTGATAAAAAAAGCCTTGTTGTTGTTACCAAAGATAGAAATGGTAAGGAACTCGAAAAGTATCTAACCAGTAAAACTCCTATTGCCAATAATAGTGTTCCAATCTTTATTCTTATTAATAATTATACCGCATCTGCAGCAGAAATTTTGGCCGGCTGTCTTAAAATACAGGCAGAAAAAGTAGCAATAAGTGAAAAAAAATCGACTGGTAACCCGATGGTTTTTCTTGTTGGTACCAAAACATTTGGTAAAGGGTCAGTACAAGAAGTAATTCCGCTGAATAATAATTGCGCTATCAAACTAACTACCTCTCTTTATTATTTATCAGATGGCACTATTATTCAGGGTACGGGTATTGAACCTGATTTTGTTATTAACTATACACTTCCCCCCAGTGAGCAAATGCAATGGTTTACACAATCATATGGACGTGAAGAAACTTTACAAAATTATATTAAAATTTCTGATAATACAAAAACTGAAAAACAAGAAAAAAATAAAAATGATAAAGAAAAAACTACCAGCCGTGGACAGGAACGCATTAAACAAATACTAGAAACCGATAATCAGCTGCGCTCTACCATTGCACTAATCAATACACTCCAAACTGCACAAGAAAATATACCAGATAAAATAAAAACTCGCCAACAAGCAATTGCCTATCTCAAAAAAAATAATTGTGCCGATAAATTAGAAATTGAAGAAATAAAATTATAATTTTGGGTTATCCCCCAGTAAACTTTCTTCTCTCTAACCTTTTTTGCAAATCAGCAAGACCTTTTACTCCCTTTTTTGCAGACGGTTTTTGTTGCAATGCTTCACGCCCTTCCTTAAACTCTGCAACGACATTATCAATCAATGTTGGATGTAATAACCCATCTTTGGTTGTAAAAGTACGACTTTTTAATTGACTAATAATTGTCTGCATATCGGCATTAGAGTAGCCTTCAGTTTCTTGTGCAATTTCTTTTAATTTTTCGTCAGTAAGATACTGTTTTACTGATTCTGCAAACGCTTCGCCACTTTCACTCGTTTGCAAAATAGTTTGTCGGTATAATTGCAGAATACGAAAACGCTGCGCCGTATCCGCTTGTGGAAATACAATTGTAACCGGAAAGCGACGATGCATTGCTTCATCCCCAATATAATAATTCGTTGCCGTCATAATCATACGTTTGCTACTCGATTTACCAGTAAGAGCTAAAAAATGATTTATGGTGCGATAATTTTGACTATCAGGGTTCATCTGTTCTCGATCAAGTAAAAACGAATCTCCTTCATCCATAAAAAGCAACGAACCATTTTTGCTTTTTTCTGCTCGCTGAAATATATCATCCAACACACGAGTACCAGTACCTGATTCTAAAATTTGAGAACCACTGACAAAATCATAATCGAGCCCCGATTCTTCAGCAAATTTTTCTGCAAACATTGATTTGCCGGTTCCTGGTGGACCGACTAGTACTACATTAGGATAAGCTACACCCTTTTTTCCTTCTCTAATATGTTTGTTAATATGCCTTGTTTCCTCAATAAGCTGGTCAAGGCGACTACTGAGTTTAGAAGGAAATATCATTTTAATCTCTTCTTTTTTGGGCACACCAAAAACAAATCCTTTTAATTTTTGTAATAAATTTTTTCGGGAAGAACGAATCACAACCTGCGGCTTTTTTAATACATCAGTAATATACGATGTAACTCCTTTCGCGACATACCAAATACAGATATTGCAAGCAATGCCAATGCTCGTATAAAAAATAATTTTTCTAAAATGTTCGATCACTATTTCTTTAAAAAAATTCTTATCAATTTTTTTCAATGTTGTATCAAGCTGTCTGTCAAATTCTTGTAATGCCTTTCTTGTTGCACTTTTCATTGTTGCATCTGCTTGCCTTTTAAACTCTCCCAATGGCCTTCTTATTACGTCCTCCGCTAACAAAGCACCTATATCTACTTCTTTTACCGCATTTTTCATAACACCACCAACTACTCTTCCTGTCCAAGAAACTACCCGGTCAGTGCAACCTCTTTGTCTGTCCCTCCTATGCATAGTGTATGCTGGCACTGGTAAAAATAAAAACAGTAAAAAAATCACTCCCCACATAGAATCCCAAAAAATCAATAATAAAATAATTTAAAAATTACTTTATTATACTGCAGGAATTGCTTGAACAACAGTAAATATTTGTTTTTTTATTACGTAACGAGAAACAGTATGCTCAATAATTTCTTTAACAACTAACCCTTCTACGGTAGCATCTGCATCAGTTTTTATCATGTTCATAATGCCATGTAAATCACCATAAGAAAAACCATCTGCTTGTTGGGCAATATTTTTTATTACTTCATCAGACAAATATGTTTTTACTGAGTTAATAAATGCTTTACTATTTTGATTTTTATCAAGCAACATTTCATCACGATAAAGACAAAGTGCTCGCTCTCTTTCCACTACTCCCGGTAACGGCATCTCAATTGCATCATCAATTCTTCGCTCCATCGCCTTATCTAATTGTGGGTAATTAGTTGCCATAATGACCATAAATCTACTGCTCCGCTCTCCTAAATAATTTAAGAAATGATTAACAATGCGATACGTTTCACTATCAGCTTTCATGTAATCTCGTTTTGATAAAAGTGAATCTGCTTCATCAATAAAAATACAAAGTCCTTTTTTACTTTTTCTTGCCCATGCAAATAATTCATCTATTGCACTAATACCAGCATTTTCTTGGAAAAATGAGGACCCGGTTACTTCAACAAACTCCAAACCAGACAATCGGGCTAACTTTCGCGCAAACATTGTTTTACCAGTTCCCGGTTTTCCATAAAGTAGCACATTACGATATTTTACATTTACTTTTTTATTTTTCTTAATTTTTTTGTTAATAATTTTTGTTGATTCAACCAGATTATTCAACCGACCTTCTAAATCTTTTTGAAAAATCATTGTTGGTTCTATTGGTGGAGACCACCAATTTTTTAATCGCTGCCAAATACCTTTTTGTGATGAGTTAATAATAACACGTGGTTTTTTTAAATGACGTTCAATTAAATTCCATACAAACCGTGACCCAACCCAAATAGCAGCACTTGCAAGCGCGCCAATAAGAGACCATTGTAAGTACCATTTATAATTTTGAACAAATGACTGACCAAGACGATTTGATACATCAACAAATCCTTCCCCTGCTCCTCCAGTAAACCGTCTAAAACTATCTGCTGCTGTTGTCAAAGCGGTGTCTGCCTCACCCCCCTGACCAAAATCTCTCCTCATGTGGCGCCAAAAATTTCTTGTTGCTCGTGACCCTTGACCACTCTGCTCAAAAACATCCGCTGCACCCCGCATAAAATTATTTGGTAATTCATAAGCTATTTTACCACTCGATCTGGTAAGTGCTTCTTCTACACCAGTAGAAAGTGATTGGCCTATTGATGTACCTACCGCATTGCCAAATTCTTTGGCGGCCGAATTTAATTCTTGTGCAAAAATTTGATTAATTGGTTGATTTACCTGGCCCCATAATGAACAAAAATTCACCAAATTTAATAAAAAAATTCCTGTAAGAGTATTCAATAATTTTTTATTCATAAATTTAAATATTCTATTAGAGATAAATTAATATTTTGATATTAATTAAAATTTAATTAATAATTATAAAGAAATTTAAAATTTTTTCAAATTTTTGATTACTCAACCGTCACTGATTTAGCAAGGTTGCGTGGTTTATCTATTGGACATCCCAACTCTTTTGCAATCTCATAAAATAAAAACTGCATTAACCCTGCCATCGCTAGTGGACCAAGCAATGGCTTAACCTTTGGTATCACAAAATAAGTATCTGCTAATCGATGCAGCTCATCTTGGCCTTCAAAGGCAAATAATACAACATGTGCCCCACGAGCTTTTACTTCTTGTACATTGGAGACCAATTTTTGATATATCGTCGCATCCTGATGAGAAAAAACAAAAACTGGCGTTTCTCCGTCTACCAAGGCTAGAGGACCATGCTTTAACTCTCCTGCTGGGTAACATTGCACAAAAA
>Ga0307428_1001032_pt1 | contig 14805 bp, 6 predicted proteins | sample SalMarWE160240MG_FD_202161 | JGI IMG/M metagenome (GOLD analysis project Ga0307428, IMG submission 202161) | Salt marsh sediment microbial communities from the Plum Island Ecosystem LTER, Massachusetts, United States - WE1603-240 | ecosystem: Environmental > Aquatic > Marine > Intertidal zone >...
ATCTGTGATGCAAACCTCCGAGTACAGGAACAGAAATGAGTTTGCTTGGGCCTAGAATCTGTGGTCGTTCTGTTTGCGAAACAGGCGTGTCACCATTAAGACCCTGGTGTGGCCGTGCTATGTGATAGTAATCTTCGATGAATTCCCGAAGTAGCCGTTCCAGATGTCGCTGACTAAGCACTATCACATGATCGAGCATCTCTCGCCTTAGTGTTCCGATGAATCTCTCAATGAACGGGTTTTGCCAAGGACTTCGATATGCAGTGCGAACTTCCTCTATGCCACAGCTGTCCAGAAAAGCTCGTACAGCGTTGCCATAGATCCCATCATTGTCACGGAAGAGATATTTTGGTTGTAGACCAAATAGCATCGCCTCACGCAGTTGCTGGATTACCCACTTCATCAATGGATTTCTTGTTATAGCAAAGTGTATAACTCTGCGTCGGCCATGATCAAAAACAAGGAATACATAATACGTGGCGAAGTTGATGGTCGTAACAGTGAAGAAGTCGATTGCCCAAGATATATCCAGGTGGTTACGAAAAAATGGCAGCCATGTAGTTGATCTCTTGCGAGGTTTTCGCGGCTTATACATGTATTTGCGTATTGTATCCTCACATGGCGGATTGTACTTGAGAAGGATAAGTGTGTCCTTGATCCTTTCGGGGCTCCATAAGGGATTTTCGTTGCTCAGCTTGTAGATCAGGTTCTGCATCTCCTTGGAAATTAGAGGTCGACCACCTTTTCTACGCGACTTCCATCGCCAGAAGTACCGGAAAGCCGTTGTGTGCCATTTCTTGACTGTAGCTGGCTGCCAGGCTGCTGGCAGTGGAGATAAGGAGATTTCCCGGGTTCAATGCGAATTGGAGCTTCAAGTAAGGAAATCTAAAAATGACTCTGCAATTGCCTGAAAAGCCACACAGGTACTTCCTGATAGATATCGATACACAAAGAGACTTTCTACTTGCTGGGGGTGATGCATGCATAAGAAACCACAGAAAGGTCTTAGCCCGTATTCGCAGGGTGATGGCCTGGGCTAGGCGAGAGAATATACCAATAATATCGACGGCTGAGGTTTAGGTTCGCATAACGGGAGAGAAGCGAAGCTGGCTTTGCGCAAGATGAAGACCAAAGGGGCGAAATTGACTGCGACTAAAAGCCTTGCCGGGGTTTCGCACTTAAGACATGTAGGTACTTGCGACTGCGAGAGTTGCCGGAGAAGAGCGAAAACGAAGCCAGTTATAATTGCCAGCGAACATTAAGAGCCAATATTGAGGGGGGAGTTCAAAGACTTTTCCAAACTGGGTTATCACTCATACAATTCGCTCTAAAAGCAACTTGTGATGCCGAATCGGTAAATTGTTGTATGATCCTACGATTATCCGTGTGCATTTCATCTTTAAGCCGAATACCCCTGACAGTCAAGTCCGTAGAAGATTTGAGGGACAGGATATTATGTGTTGACAGAAAAGCCTATCGAGTTATGATTTACCTGTTCTTATGCCGACTTATTGGACAAATTGTCCCTAAGGCGAGTGTGCATAATTTGCTGAATTTGGCCGATTAAGTACCAAGAACGCTTTGTGCGAGATTGATAGGGATAAGCTGAATGACCAATGGTCGTTGGTTTGCAGTCGAAGAAATCGTGGAGTATCTTGGAGTAAAAGACGACACTCTCTACATAGGACGCTAAATGGAGATAACTCAGCCCATCTGTGAGGGACAGATTCTCTTGGGACCACTTTTCAACGAGCCCATGCGTGTCGAGACTGTTTGCACGAACGGGCCAGGTTCATGGGTTTTGGGTCTTGTTGGGACACAATCAGAACGCTTCAGGAGGGTTACGCTTTCTTCCTGTGATCTTGACGCTCTGAATATCCTTGACTCATCCTTCACATACAGAGGTAATGGGCTACTACTGAGATTAGGCCTACAGGCTTATTCACTTGGAATTGCCTACGAATTTGATCCTTATTTTGGTCTCTCCATCTCCCGTGTTGACCCTCTTCCTCACCAGCTCGAAGCAGTGTACGATTTCTTGCTGAAGCTGGCCCAAGTTCGTTTCCTCTTAGCTGATGACGCAGGCGCAGGCAAGACCATCATGGCGGGGCTACTGATCCGAGAACTCGAATTGCGGGGCCTTGCTGAACGCATCATTGTTGTTTGTCCTGCAAATCTTGCATTTCAGTGGCAACGTGAGCTTAAGGAGAAATTTGATGAAAAGTTTCTTGTCCTTAAAGGCCAAGACATCCGAGATCAGTTTGGTGTGAATCAATGGATGGAGCAAAAGCATGTAATCACTTCCTTAGATCTCGCCAAACGCGATGAAATTCTGCCAGGTCTGCGTCAGGTTCACTGGGATTTGGCCATCATAGACGAGGCGCACCGAATGTCTTGGACTCCGCCTGCCCGTAAGACAGCACGCTATTCGCTGGGGGAGCTGCTGAGAGAGACTACGGACCATTTACTGCTGCTTACAGCCACCCCTCACAAGGGTGATGCGACTAACTTCAGCCTTTTTCTGCAACTGCTGGATGTCGATGCGTACGCTGATGTCAAGTCAATCCGTGAGGCCATGGATCGACGGAAGGCACCTTTTTATTTGCGTCGTACTAAAGAAGCAATGGTGTATTTCCCCGAACGTTTGCCTGACGGTACATGGGCTGCTGAGAAAATCTTTACCAAACGCATACCGCATACTGTGGATTTTCAAATTGACGGTCCTGAGTTTGACCTTTACCGAGATGTGACGCGATTCGTAAAACACCAAAGCAACAAAGCTGCCGCCCAAGACGATGACCCCAGATCCCGCGCTGTTGGGTTTCTAATGTCACTTTACCAGCGTCGTCTTGCGTCGAGTACATACGCCATGCAGCACTCGTTAGAGAACCGTGCCAAAAGATTGGCAGAGGGGCTAAACCGTGCCCAGGAACTGGCTCGTCTTGCTCCGCCGGACTTACCCTCACCTGAAGAACTCGAAGAGATGGAGGAATCTGAACGCGAACGCATCGAGAAGATGCTGGAGGCGATTACGCTCGCTGGTAATACCGAGCAGATTCGGGCAGAGATTGAAGAACTCAAGAGTCTTGCAGCACAAGCGGAGGCTGTCGAAGAATCAGGCTCAGAGGCGAAGCTTTCCAGACTTAGAAACCTGCTACACGACGAAGGCTTTTTTGAGCATCCAGAACAAAGATTGCTCATTTTCACTGAATTCAAGGACACACTCGATTATCTACTCGACCGCCTCGAATCCTGGGGTTTCCGTGTCGGTTGTATTCACGGCAGTATGAAGCCAGGCTCACGCGATGATGTCGGCACACGCATTTATGCAGAACAGCAATTTAGAGAGGGTGCAATACAAATTCTCGTTGCGACAGAGGCGGCGGGCGAAGGCATTAACCTTCAATGCTGCAATATTCTATTCAATTATGATATTCCCTGGAATCCCAACCGTCTTGAGCAACGGATGGGCCGCATTCACCGTTACGGCCAGCGTAAGGACTGCCTTATATTCAATTTTGTAGCCACCAATACCATTGAAGGTCGTGTGTTGCAGCGACTTCTTGAAAAACTCCAGGAAATCCGTGATGCTCTTGACGATGACGCCGTGTTCAACGTTGTTGGGGAGGTTCTGCCTGCTGCACATATAGAGCGAGTACTTAGAGACTATTATGCTGGAAAATTAGGTGACGCTGACCTTGAAGAGAGGCTTCTCGAAAACGTAGATGAAAAGCAGTTTCGATCCATTTGCCAAAATGCCCTTGAGGGGCTGGCAACCAAGAAGCTGAATCTGGAAATGCTCATTGAGCGGCGTGCTCTTGCACAGGAGCGACGTGTCGTACCAGAAACGATAGCGCGTTTTATTCGCGAGGCGGCCACGTATGCCAAACTTAGCTTGAAAGATGCACCTCATCTGGCTCATACTTTTGAGCCCGGCAGGACTCCCACGGTATTGCACCAATACGAGGCCATGTCCGATTGGAAACTGCCAGCCCTGGCCCACAAGTACCCCCGTTGTTCGACAGATCGTTCGACTGCCGAAGAGAATAATCTGGAATGGGTGACTCCCGGTCATCCCCTTTTTGAGGCATTGCGCCGCCATACATATAGCCTGGCACAGGAAAGCTTCGCCAAGGGCGCTTGTTTTTACTCCCTCCAACACGATTCAGCATCCAGGCTGGATGTCTATCGAGCACGCATCGTAGACGGGCTAGGACATCTAATTCATGAGCGTCTCTTTGCAGTTGAGCTTTCAGAAGTAAAACCTCCGAAGCTGCAAGAGTCGAGTGTACTTGGCAATCTTACACCCGGAACAGTTCCTGATGACTTGCCCTCAGTGGCGATATTACCCGAAGAAACAACGTGGCTCAATGAGCATGCGTTACAGCCGTTTCTTGAGGAGGTTCGCTCTGAGCGCGTTGCTGAGATTGATAGAATATCAGCTCATGTCGAATTATCCCTTACGGAACTACTCCAGAAAGCTGATGAAGAGATCGGCAAAGCCTCTGCTGAAATAGAAAGGAACGTCGCCGGTGCTGCCGGTCGTTTAGCCCAGGCGGAAAATCGTCATAGTGAATTACTTGCCAGGCGCGAGAGACGACGGCAAGAACTCGAACGCCAGAGATCATTGACTCTTCAGGCAGTAGGGCGGATTACAAGCGTTTTGATTTTGCCGCACCCGGAACGTGAAGCTCCGGATGTTCGTAATTTACGTCCGAATCTTAAGACCGAGGCTATCGCCATGAAAGTCGTTTTAGACCATGAAAATGCCCAGGGCCGCCAGGTTTATGATGTTCACGAAAAAAATCTCGGTTATGATATAACGAGTCTTGACCTTAGTTCCGGCGAATTACGGCTAATCGAGGTCAAGGGTATTGGTGCGGCTACAGGTACTGTACTTCTTACCCCGAATGAGAAACGCGTGGCGGAAGACCGACCTGAATGCTATTGGTTGTACGTAGTCACGAGTTGCAGTACTGAGCCAACACTGGAAGAACCGATCAAGAACCCAGCTCGGTTCCAGTGGCATGAAGTGAAGAAAGTTCAGCACTATTGGATGGATGTAGACGCGATAACTCGACCGACGAGGGAGGACAACTGATGCGACTGACCCACCTAAAGGTGACTAACTTCCGTTGCTACAAGGACGAGATCACCATAGAGCTTGGGGACCTTGTAGTATTCGTTGGAAAGAACGATTCAGGGAAATCCTCACTGTTTGATGCTCTTAACATATTCTTCGAAGGCAAGGCAACGCCTGACGCAGACGATGTCTGTGTACACTCAGAGGATGGTAACGTTCGAATTGCCTGCTTATTCGATAACGTGCCCTCGGATTTAGTCATTGATGCACAACACCCAACTGATCTTGTCGCCGAACATCTGCTTAACAATGCTGGTCTTCTGGAAATCGTGAGGGTCTATAACTGTAGTCTTGCCAAGCCGAAGTGTTCCGGGGTATATGCCCGCGCTGCACATCCCACCGTGGATGGCTATGCGGATCTTCTTTCGTTAACTAATGCAAAGCTAAAACAACGAGCTAACTCTCTCGGCGTTGATCTGAGTAATGTCAACCAGACCGTAAACACAGAGCTTCGACGCGCAATTTGGGAACATTCTGATGATTTGCAGTGCGAAGAAGTAGACGTCGAACTCAAAGCGGAGGCCGCAAAGGCCATATGGGACCAACTCAAGAAGTACCTGCCCGTCTATGCCGTGTTTAAGTCCGACCGTCCCAGCACAGACCAGGATGCCGAAGCACAGGATCCTATGAAAGCGGCGGTGAAGGAAGCGATAAGGGCGCAGGAAGCTACACTCAATGACATCGCCGAAAAGGTCAAGACAGAAGTTCAGGAGATTGCGAATCGAACAGTTGAGAAGATACGTGAAATGAATCCAGAGTTGGCAAGTCAACTCACTCCTCGGGTCTCAAACAAGAATTGGGACACCCTGTTTTCTGTAAACTTGACTGGCGACGAGGACATCCCCATCAATAAACGCGGGAGCGGCACAAGGCGGCTCGTGTTATTGAACTTTTTCCGTGCTAAGGCCGAGAAAGAAGCCGAGGGTAAGAGCACGGGGCTGATCTATGCCATCGAGGAGCCTGAGACCAGCCAACACCCTCATAACCAATCAATGTTAGTCAAAGCCCTTGAGGACTTGGCGGAAAGGGCCGATTGCCAGGTTCTCTTGACAACTCACACACCGATGCTCGCTCGGCGCTTTAGCCAATTCTCCCTCCGTCTTGTTACTCAAGATAGTGGTCAACCGATCATCCGCCACGGCAGAGAAGAAGATACGCTCAGGAATATCGTTGAGTCTCTGGGTGTTCTGCCTGATCACAACATTAAGGTATTCTTTGGCGTTGAGGGCAGAAATGATATCAGCTTCCTTCGTATTATTTCCAAAATACTGCACGATGCAGGGGAGGACATCCCTGATCTTGGCCAGTCGGAGGATGTCGGGCATTTGGTCTTTGTTCCACTTGGCGGCAGCAGTCTCGATCTGTGGATCTCCAGACTGGAGGGTTTCAATCGGCCCGAGTTCTACCTTATGGATCGTGACACCATACCACCTACTGAGCCACACTACAAAGCTTTTGCAGACGAAATGAACGGGCGTGATAACTGCAAAGCATGGCACACGAATAAGAAAGAAGTGGAGAACTACATCCACAAGGATCTAATCATAGCAGAATACCCGAACTATCCGGGAACTGGGGCAGATTTTGAAGATGTTCCCGATCTCATTGCTCAGGCTGTTCACGAAGCAAGCGAAACCAGCAACACATGGGCAGAGGTTGTCGCCGACCAAGAGAAGCATAAAAAGAAAGTATCGAACGCAAAGAAACGATTATGCACAGATCTTGTATCAAAAATGTCGCCTGAACTACTCACACAAGTTGATCCTCAGGGCGATATGCGAGGTTGGCTTAGGGAAGTTGGCTCGGCGCTCAGCTCAGATGCCAGAGATGTGCAATAGGAGACCGTGAATTGATACCAAAGGAATGCAAACGGCTGGCGGAGGTGGATTTCCCGATTGCGGTAGTAGGTAGGCATGCTCTTGCCGAAAAAGCACGCCGTATGGGTACGCCACATCAGTTACACCTCTGGTGGGCATGGCGGCCCTTGGCGGCGTGCAGAGCAATCCTGCTGGGATTGTTACTGCCTGACCCGTGCGATGAGCACTGCCCAGTCGATTTCAGAGAAAAGGCCAGAGGACTTCTGGCGAAGACCGAAGGGACGATTGGTCCTGAGAATCACGACTTACAGAAGGCATTACTGCATTTCATTGGCGATTTTGCGAATTGGGACCTTTCCACCCACTCGGTATATTTGGAAGTAAGTCGAGGACTGGTAAAGACCGCCCATCCGGAAGAAACGCCGTTAGTCGTTGACCCGTTTGCAGGGGGAGGCTCGATACCGCTGGAGGCCTTGCGGCTGGGATGTGAAGCCTTTGCTAGTGACTTAAACTCCGTCGCATGTCTGATTTTGAAATCAAAACTCGATGATATTCCGCGCATCGGCATAGACACACCAGATGAATTGCTTTCCGTTGGGTCGAAAGTACTAGAGAATACAAGAAATGACCTTTCAGAAATATACCCAATTGATGCAGACGGTTCAATCCCTATAGCCTATATATGGGCACGCACCGTTCGTTGCGAATCACCAAATTGCGGTGCACAAATACCGCTAATCCGTTCATTTTGGCTATCTAAGAAAACGGGGCGAAAACGAGCTTTGGCCTATCATATTGTTCGGTCGTCAGACCAACATTCTCATCTTGAATTTGAAATATTCGAACCCAAAGAGGACAATGAGGTACCTCGTGCGACCGTTACTCGCGCAAAGGCCACATGTCCGTGCTGTGGCATTGTACTTGCAGCGGAACGTGTTAGGTCGCAACTATGTGAACAACGCGGAGGAGCGGATACAGTATTCGATGGACAGGGCAGACGCATAGACGGAGCCAGATTAGTGGCTGTGGCTACAGTTAAACCAGGTCAACAGGGTCGATATTATCGTCTCCCGAATGAGATTGACTACAAGGCTGTCTTCGAATCACAGAAGCGGCTTCAAGACAAACTTGATGAATGGAAGAAGTCAGGAAGTGAAACCTTGTGTCCCGTACCAGATGAACCTCTGCCTCCAATTGGTACATTAGGATTTCGTGTTCAACGGTACGGCATGCTTAAGTGGGGCGACCTTTTTACGGCAAGACAGAAACTAGCACTTGTGTCACTGTCAGAGCACGCTAGAAACACACCCATTTCATCCGTACGAGAATTACTTGCATTATCTATCAGCAAGCTCGCAGAACGTAATAATACAATCTGTGATTGGATGGTTAGTGTTGAATGTCCTGGGCATCTTTATACACAACAAGTTATCCCTCCTGCTTGGGATTTTGCGGAGGCATCCCCAATAGGAGACTCAAGTGGTTCCTTCTCGCTGGCGCTAGAACACACTGCGGCTAATGCAGCAGCATGCCTGACGGGTTCTGAGCATATCGCTGATGTGCATCAATTGGATGCTGCTAATTTAAGCCTACCCGACGAATCGACTTTTATCTTCTTTACAGACCCCCCTTACTATGATGCTGTTCCGTATTCTGACCTCTCAGATTTCTTCTTTGTTTGGCTCAAACGAGTTCTACCGTCTCACCCTCTCCTACGCGACAGGTACGACCCTCATAATCCGCTAACAACGAAATCTTTGGAGGCGGTTCAAGATGAGACGAAAGAGTACAACGGTCAACCCAAAGGGCGAGAGTTCTTTGAGCAGCGTATGACTCATGCTTTTACTGAAGGACGTCGTATTCTAAGACAGGATGGCGTTGCCTGTGTTGTGTTCGCACACAAGACTACCGAGGGATGGGAGGCCCTGCTATCAGGTATGAATTTAGGTGGTTGGGTTATTACAGGTTCATGGCCAATAGCCACAGAACGTACTGCCAGAATGCGGGCCCGCGATTCCGCCGCACTCGAAAGTAGTGTGCACTTAATATGCCGTCCACGCCCGGCAGATGCTCCCGTTGGTGATTGGGGTGAGGTTTTTGGCGAATTGCCCAAACGAGTAGGTGACTGGATGGAACGACTGCAATCGGAAGGAGTTCGCGGCGCGGATTTGGTGTTCGCCTGCATCGGGCCGGCACTTGAGATTTACAGCAAGTACTCCAAGGTCGAAGATGCCGCGGGACGTGAAGTACCATTGGGTGGTAATCCCGAAGCGGTTGAACCTCACGAGAGAGGTTTTCTGTCATACGTCTGGGAGACGGTCGGTCGGGTTGCGCTTGAGCAGGTTTTGGGCACCGCCGAAGCCAAAGCCAGGAACGGGGCAGCCGGAGCGGTCGAAGAAGACGCAAGGCTAACGGCCCTGTTCCTGTGGACGCTACAGAGTACAAACGGCCAGAACGGTAATAACCAGCGGCCTCAGGCTGAAGAGGAAGCCGAGGAGGAAGAGGTCGATGAAGAAGAAACACCAAAGCGAAAGACAAAAGGATTTAGTCTGATTTTCGATGTTGTCCGTCGTTTTGCACAGCCGCTGGGCATTAGACTACCCGACTGGGAAGGCCGGATCATCGAGACAAAAAAGGGCATCGTGCGTCTTTTGGCCGTTTCCGAGCGGGCCAAGCAGCTCTTCGGCGACGCCGGGGCCTCTGCCATCGCAGATCGATTGGAAGAGCAGCGTGAAGTCTCACCGCAGATGATGCTGTTTCCAGATATGCAGGAGGTCACTGCGCCCAAGATCAAAGGCCGACGAAAGAAGGCAGGAGCAAATGTCACGGATGAAGCGTTACAAGCCCAGAGAGGGGCCACGACTCTTGACCGCGTCCATGCAGCGATGCTCTTGCAGGCCTCCGGCCGGGCCAACGCCCTGCGAGCCCTGATCAAGGCCGAACAACAACGAGGGCAAGACTTCCTGCGCCTTGCAAACGCCCTTTCAGCCCTTTATCCGAAGGGAAGCGAAGAAAAACGTTTAATAGACGCCATGCTGTTAGCAGTTCCAAGATAGGAGGAAACGGAAACATGGAAATGAATAAGAAACCTTGGCCGCTGGCCACATTGTGCGGAATCAAAGATCGAATCGATACAAACCCGGACTTCCAGCGCCCACCAGTATGGTATAAGTCCCAAAAGCAGTTTCTGATAGACACGATTCTGCGAAATCTCGACATACCGAAGCTGTACTGGCAGAAGACGGGCCGCAATCCTGACAAGTATGCCGTTGTGGATGGGCAGCAGCGACTGCGAGCAATCTGGGAGTTTCGCAGCGGAGAGTACGCACTCGCACGCGACGCCGATCCGATTGATGGCTATGACGTCGCAGGCAAGAAGTACAACGAACTCCCGGATGAGTTACGGATGCGATTCGACATTTACCCCCTGGATGTCGTTGTCGTCGCAGACTGTGAGGAAGATGACGTAAGGGACATGTTCCTTAGACTCCAGAACGGAACACCGTTGAAGGCACAGGAAAAGAGGAACGCGATGTCCGGCAGGATGCGTGATTTCATTAAAGAGCTTGCTGGACACAAGTTTTTCGAGAGCGTAGCATTCAAGAACTCAAGGTATACGTTCGATTTGATTGCCGCGCAGTGCACTCTCACTGAAATAAACGGCCGATCATGCAATGTGAAGAACGCCGACTTAAACCGCATGTACGCAGATTACACAGACTTCGATGCAAACGGCGCAAAGGCGAGAAGGATCAGAAGAGTATTTGATTATCTGTATAAAACTTTTCCTGAGAAGACTCCGGAGTTGGAACGATTCAATGTTATCTCGCTATACGTTCTCGTGTCCAGTCTGCTCGATCGTTTTGTCATTGATGATCGTCAAAGAGACCTTGCCGCATGGTTCATCGAGTTCGAACAGGAGCGGCACGCTGATGAACAAAGGCCTGCTGAGGAACGCAATCCGGAACTGGTCATATACCATGAGAACATAAGCAGAAGTACAGATTCAGAAGATTCCATTAGTAAACGCAATGAATTACTAACGGGAAGATTTCTACTGGCCCGTCCAGAGATTCAGCAAAAGGATGACCAGCGTGTTTTCACAACCGAACAAAGACTATCTATTTACCGCAGAGACAGTGGTGTTTGCCAATTGCGTCTAAGGTGCGATGGCGTCAAATGTGATTGGGAGAACTGGCACGCCGACCACAAAAAACCGTGGTCTAAAGGCGGCAAGACAACTGTAGAGAATGGGCAAGTTGCATGTCCGGCATGCAATCTCTCAAAGAATGCAAGATTTGCATAGGAGAAAGGAATAGGCAAATGGATCCTTGGTACAAAGTAGCAACACCAAGAAAAGAAGTACGAGAAGGCCGGTCTTTCAATCCTGATGAGTTTGCCATAGCCTTAGAGCAGGTTGTGGCGGGTACAGCTCCTGACGACTACAAGGACCCGGTCAAGTTCTTCCAGAGAACATGTTTTACGCGAGCGTTGCGAGAACATGCTGGGATGGTCCTGAACAGGCTGAAAGGCAGAACAGAGAACACTGCGCCCGTGCTGACTCTGATCACACAATTCGGCGGCGGCAAGACACACACTCTGGCAACGTTATACCACATAGCCAAGAGCGGACAAGTTCTGTATAAGAATGCACAGACATCCGATATGATCTCGCAGGCCGAACTGCCTACTGTCGAGAACATCAAAGCCGCGGTTTTCGTCGGCAACGCATGGGATCCGAGAGAAGGCCACGAGACACCCTGGATTGATATTGCCCGTCAACTGGCCGGCGACAAAGGCGTGGCCGAGCTTGGTACTGCTGCCAAAACCAGTCCTCCCGGCACAGAAGCCATAGGAAGGATATTCAAGGCAGCGGGTGGGCCGGTTCTTGTTCTATTTGACGAAGTGTTGAACTTCTTAAACCGCCACCGCAATCTTGCTGATTCATTCTACGCATTCATACAGAATCTGACGGTGGCAATGACTGGTACTACCGGAGGAGCGGCGGTTATCAGTTTGCCCCGCAGCCAGGTTGAGATGACCGAGTGGGACCAGCAATGGCAAGACAGAATCACCAAAGTCGTTCGGCGCGTCGCCAAGGACTTGATCGCCAATGATGAGACCGAGATCAGCGAGGTCGTGCGAAGGAGACTTTTTGAAGATCTTGGTAGTGAAAGGATCAGAAAAAATGTGGCCAAAGCTTATGCAGATTGGTGTTTTGAGCGCAGAGCCCAACTTCCGCCGGAATGGACGGCCGTAGATACTGCCACGACCGAAGCAAAAGCACGAGAATACCTTCGGGGACGTTTTGAGACATGTTTCCCATTTCACCCCGCGACTCTTTCTGTCTTCCAAAGGAAATGGCAGGCACTTCCACAATATCAGCAGACCCGAGGAACGCTGGCGATGCTTGCCCAGTGGATTTCTCTTGCCTATAAGGAGGGTTTCACCAATGCGAGGCGAGAACCGCTAATCACACTTGGGCCTGCACCGCTTGAAGTTCCGGATTTCCGGAGTGTTGTTTTAGGCCAACTGGGTGAGTCCCGTCTCGTGGCAGCCATCGATGCAGACATTTCTGGAAGTCAGTCCCATGCACGAGCACTTGATGCCGATACCAAGGGGCCGCTTCGTAATATCCATCGCCGTGTGGGAACATCGATCCTGTTCGAGTCGTCCGGTGGGCAGACAGACAAAGTGGCACACTTGCCAGAACTGCGATTCGCGCTAGGTGAACCAGAAGTGGATACTACCTCTGTAGATAACGCTGCATATGCATTGGAGGCGAAGGCCTTTTTCATTCGTAAGCTCGGATCGGACGGATTTCAGATTCGTCATCAACCCACGTTGAAAAAGGTTGTCAGCGATCGCCGAGCCTCGCTCGACGATGAAAGCGAAATCAAGCCTGCAATGCGGAAGTTGGTCGAGACTGAATTTCGGCGTGGGGCGAGTATCCCTCTTGTGTTCTTCCCAGAGGATGGGGCATCTGTCCAAGACTCACCTAAACTGACCCTTGTTATTATAGAACCTGGATCTGAGTGGACTGGAGAGAATGCCTTTAGAAAACAGATTTCTGAATGGACAAAGCAACGGGGTACATCACCTCGCCTTTATCCGGGTTCGTTGGTCTGGTGTCTCAAGAAGCCCGGTCGTGACCTACGGCAAAAAGTGGAGTTGCGGCTTGCTTGGAAGCATGTTGCAAAAGAGATTGCCGAAGGAACTTTGGGAGGAGACTTTGACCGAGCGGATAGAGTAGAAATCCAATCTAAAGTGAGTGATTCCGAGGACGCCGCCAAGGATGAGGTATGGGGCGGATACCGATTTGTCGTGATCGCAGACAATAAAGGAGCAGATGGTCTCAAAGCAATTGACTTAGGGGCAGGTCATTCAAGTAGTGGCGAAACACTTTGTGGCCGAGTTCTGGCAGCATTGAAATCACAGGCATTGCTTAATGAATCTGTTGGAGCTGGGTACTTAGAGCGTAACTGGCCGCCCGCTCTGAAAGAGAGCGGAGCTTGGCCTCTGACAAGCTTGAGGCAAAGTTTCTTAAATGGGTCACTTACAAGGTTGCTTGACCCAGATACCGTGTTGAGAAACAAGATCGTCGAATTCGTAGGCAGAGGCGATTTTGGCCTTTCATCTGGGCAAAGGCCGGACGGTTCGTATGAGCACGTTTGGTATGAAGAGCTAATTGGGCCAGAAGAGGTATCATTCGAATCTGGGGTCTTCTTGTTAACAAAGGGAAAGGGCCAGGCATACAAGGAAGGTCAAAAACCAAGACCGGGAAAACCTGGGCCTCCTGTCGAAAAACCAGGCCCCGAACCCGGACCAACCGTTGTTGAACCTCCTGGACCAGACGAAAAAAGGGAGGACGTTGTTCTGCGTATCAAAGGAACTATTCCCCCCGAGCTTTGGAACCGCCTTGGAACAAAGGTCTTGCCAAAGCTCCGCTCAGGCAAAGACTTGGGTATAGGAATTGAGTTTCGCGTTAGCTTCAACCCAGAAATGGCAGAGACTATCAAGGCCGAAATCCGACAGGCACTTGATGACCTTGGTCTGACCGACAAAGTCAGACTCGACTGATTTGTTTGTGTCAAATTTCGACCACATGCCGTACAGTGCAAGAACTGATATTTCTTGCAACTGGCAATAAGCCTGGTCACCGGCCAATGTTCCTCTCGGTCGCTCAGCGAGGACTTGATATGAACGCTAAATTCATTAGCACAAAAAAAGACCTGAATCTATCTCCAGGTCCTAATAGCGGGGGATATATTCATACATACGACCTTGTGATTAATAGCACAAAGTCGCAGGTTCATAACAGGCTAATTTTGGACACAAAAAAAAGAGATAACTACTTGTCAGACAAGAAGTTATCTCTTGGTTTCAATAGCGGGGGAGCGTTTCGAACCTACGACCTCCTTGAACGCGCTCAGTCCTTGTATGAGATTCTGTAGCCGGTGGGACCTTTCCTGGCGGTACAACTCCCGTACAATCTGCTTTACGACTCTGAAATGGTCGAAAGCAAAAGACGTATCATTTAATTAAATTGGCACTTTAGAAATAACTTCATTCATCTCCGCTGAACTAAAGCCCCGTAGAGTTTGTGTCCTTACATTGCCAAGCGACCCTAAGCACAGCATTGCCGCGGTTACCGCTTCGTCATCCGGAGCTTCTAAGATGAGTACAGCATCATGAACTCCCATGGTCCAATAGACCTCCTTGACTGTTACTTCTACCTTCTCGGCCATGGATTTGAATTTAGCCGCTCTGTCAGGAGAATCTTTAAAATCTCGAATCCCCTGCTGAGTAAAATTGACTAGGGAAATGAATGTGGCCATAACTGAG
>Ga0307428_1001033_pt1 | contig 14768 bp, 18 predicted proteins | sample SalMarWE160240MG_FD_202161 | JGI IMG/M metagenome (GOLD analysis project Ga0307428, IMG submission 202161) | Salt marsh sediment microbial communities from the Plum Island Ecosystem LTER, Massachusetts, United States - WE1603-240 | ecosystem: Environmental > Aquatic > Marine > Intertidal zone >...
TGCACCGGCGCGTGAGCGCCTGCGACCTCGAGAGCGCGCGCAGGGACGTTCTCGAACTCGCACGTCACCACGTCGACGTTGGCAGCAAAGGCCGCGAGCGTCGCCTCGTCCTCGAACGGGCCGACTGCAGAGGCTGTGGCAACGTCGAAGGCCGGCGCATTGGCTTCATCGGAATAGATGTGGGTCTTGAGGCCGAGGCGTGCGGCCGCGAGCGCCTGCATGCGGCCAAGCTGGCCGCCACCCAGAATGCCGATCGTGCTTCCTGGAGGAAGAGGCTCAGCCATGGTCCTCCGGGGCCTCGGCCACGGCATCGGTCTGTGCCGCCCGCCAGGCCATGACCCGGGCGGCGAGCGCCCGGTCCGACAGCGCCAGGATCTGCGCGGCGAGGAGCCCGGCATTGGCTGCTCCCGGCTCGCCGATGGCAAGCGTGCCAACGGGCACGCCGGCCGGCATCTGGGCGATGGACAAGAGGCTGTCGAGGCCTTTCAGTGCCTTGCTCTCGATCGGCACGCCGAGCACGGGCAGATCGGTCATCGACGCGGTCATGCCGGGGAGGTGAGCGGCGCCGCCGGCGCCGGCGATAATGACCTTCAGCCCGCGCGATTGCGCGCTGGTAGCGTAGTCGTAGAGCCGTTTCGGGGTGCGGTGCGCTGACACGATCTTGGTCTCGTAGGGGATGCGCAGCGCATCGAGGACCTCGGCCGCAGCCTTAAGCGTGGGCCAGTCCGAACGGCTGCCCATGATAATGCCGACGTCGGGCTTCTCCTCGCTCATGTCATGCCTTTTGAAAGGGGGCGTGGAGGCTTCTCGCGAAAAGCGAAGGGCTTTAAAGGGTTGCGCCCTGCTTGGCAAGGAGATTGGGTCTGGACGGCCTTGGCGAATAGCCCACAATGCCGGGGCGTCGATCCGAGCCGAATTGGGTTGGGGGGAACCTTACGCGATGATGAGACTGTTTTTGTTGGTGATCGCGGCGATACTCGTGCCGCCCGCGCTCAGCTACGGCATCAACCCTGCCGCCGTCTTGCCCAAGACCATGACCATCGCGGTGGAAGGCACCGACCAGGCCGAACTGCTGAGGGCGGTCATGGGCCTCTATCTCGGCATGTCCACCTTCTGCGCCATCGCCGCCTTCAAGCCGGAATGGCGCTATGTCGCCGTGATCTGGGCGGTGTTCTTCCTCTATTCGATCGCCGCGGGGCGAATCCTGAGCCTCATCGTCGACGGCGTTCCGAGCCCCATCTTTCTGTTCTACATGGCGGTCGAGCTCACCGGCGGCACCGTGGGACTTTTCGTGCTGGCGCGCGAGCGGCGGAAGCGCGAGGCTAGGCGATGATGTCCGGCAGGAGCTGGTCCTCGACCCGGGCAATCTCGTCCTTGAGATAAAGCTTTTTCTTTTTCAGCCGCTTCAGCTGCAATTGATCGGCGCGGCCGGACTCCTCCAGCGCATTGATGGCGCTGTCGAGATCGCGATGCTCTTGCTTGAGCCTGAGCAATGTCGCCCGGAGCTCGCGAATGTCGTCGCTCTCCATGGACGCCCCTGCTCCTCATTGGCTTTTGGGGACTAGAGCCGAAGTATCATGGCGAATCCGGGCGGCGCAAGGCTTCTCGGGCAGGCATTGCCAATTGGCTGTGCACCGCCTCCCTGCGCCGTTCCAGCATTAGACAAAACGCCACTAATTTGTCAGTATGAACGGTCGGAGACCAACTGAATCGGAGGTCTAGACAATGGCGCTTGACGCACATCTCGTGGAGTTGTCAGAGAAGCACCGCGCACTGGATCGTAGGATCGAAGAGGAGCAAGCGCGGCCAACGGCAGACGATCTCAAGATTGCCGACCTGAAGCGTCAAAAACTGCGTCTCAAAGATGAAATAGAACGGCTCAAGCACGAAACGAGTCATTGAGAGCGGAATTGTCCCGCCACGAGCGGGAGCGGGGATAAACGCCTCAACCAAGTATCGTTACGAGACTCGCGTGCGGCGCGGGCCTCGAGGGTGCCCATTGAACCTTGATCGCGCGCAAGGACGAGTGGCCAATACGTGGCTAGCCAGGAATGATACGGCCGGCGCGGACGGAGGAACTTCGGTGCCATTTTCGGAGAGACTGCGGGTTGCGCTGAGCTTCGGCCTCGCCGCGCCCGTGGCGGCCTTCCTGGTTTTGGCGGCTCCGGCCGAGGCGGCCGACAAGACGCTGGTGGACAAGGGTGAGGTGCTGGTGCGGGAGAATTGCTCCCGCTGCCATGCCATCGGCAAGACGGGCGAGAGCCCGCATCCGCCGGCGCCGCCGTTCCGGACCTTGTCGCGCAAATATCCGGTCGAGGATCTCGCCGAATCCCTCGCCGAGGGGATCGTCTCGGGGCATCCCGACATGCCGATCTTCATGTTCAGCCCGACGGACGTCGAAGCCATCATCCAATATCTGCAAAGCATCCAGGAACAATAGCAGGCCTCGCGCGTATCACGCGCGTATCAGCGGCGCTTCGGCTTCCGTGTCGCCTTGGCTGTAAGCGCGACCTCGCGGGCGCGGTGGGCCCAGGCGACAAGCTCATCAGGATCGTCGAGCAGGCGCTCCGGGACTTCCCAATAGGACATGGCGACGGGGCTGCGGCCCTTTGGCCGATAGGTGAAAGGGCCTTTGCCCTCGGCGGCGAAGGCCTCAGCGGAAGTTTCGTCCGCTTTGAGGTAGAGCGTGTCGTCAATGAGAATGGCGAACATCACGCCGCTGGCGTAGACACCGGCGCCGCCGAACATGTTGCGAATCTGCACCGGGCCGAAGCCTGAGAGCAGGTCGGCGAGGAACGCCTTATAGCCGTCGCTGACCGCCATACTTCCAATTTTGCTTGTTCATCAATTGCCTAGGCTGCCGCGAGGCCCTCGCCGGGCTGGATGCGCGCTGTCCACAGAGGGCTCAAAAGCCCACGCTCTTGCCATTTTGGCATGCCAATTAACGTCTGGTTTGGTCAATTCTGCTTCAATTTGACCGAATCGACCTGGCAACTGAAGGGGCACGCCAGGAGCGGAGGGCTTGGCATGAAAAGCAAGCTGCTTTTGACCTTGTGGCTGATCGGGGGCGTTCTCTACGCAGGAAGCACAGTGTTCCTCGCCCAGGCCGTGCTCGGCGGGGCTGGAGGCTCGAGCAAGCAGACGACGCTTGCAGTTGCCGCCGAGACGCAATGCGCCAAGGACGATGTCGCCGACAAAGATGCCGACGCTGCAACCAAGACCGCCGCAGTCGCCCCGGCGAAGTCCGAACCGTCCCCGCAGAAGAAAGCTGACGAGCACGCGACACGGACCGTCGCGCCGCAGCCTTCCGCCAATACCGCCGACCAGAATGGGCAAGACGACGCGGCGCAGGCCGACGACAGTCAAGTTGAGGCTCAGTCCGACGCCGTGCCGGGTGACGACACCGGCGGGCCCGGCAGCGATAGCGCCGCTCTCGACCAAGGTCAGGAGCCGCCGCTTCCCGGCGCCGGCGAGGAGGGTCCGGAACAGGAAGAATGGGCCTCGGTGGTCGCCGGCACGGCCGATATGCGGTCGGAGCCCGATTTGCGGTCGCCGATGATCTACGCCCTGCCGTCAGGTTGGCACGTGCGCGTGATCTCGCGCCAGCCTGGCTGGGTGCAGGTTCAGGATGCCAATAGCGGCGCGGCCGGGTGGGTCGAATCGTCGGCGCTGGCGCCGAGCGGCGGCCCCGGCGCACGGCCGGGCTATGGCGGTTATGGGCAACGCTATGGTGGACCTTATGGACCGCCCCCGCGCTACGCCGATGAGGGTCCCTATCCTTGGCAGGGGCCGCGGCGGCGTGTCGGTGAATTCGGTGACTTCCTCCGCCGGGCGCTGGGTGGCTTCTGAGCCCCTCTAGCCCTTCCGCGGCACGCCGATCGACACGGTCAGCAGCGCGCACGGCTCGGAGCCAGGATTGCCCCAGGCGTGGCGTGCGCCGTTTTGGATCAGGGTGTCGCCCGCATTGAGCTGAATCGTCTCGCCGCTGTCGAGCTTCAAGATGCATTCCCCGCTGGCGACATAGAGCAGATCGATCGTATCGGTCGAGTGCCAGCCTGGATGCTTGGGGTCCATGACGTCCATCAGGCCAGGGAGCACTTTGTTGGTCTCGGCCAGCGCTTGGGTCTGATCCACGCCGATCGACTGCGGCGTGCCGTCAGGCGGCAGCGTGATCAGCTCGAAGCGAAACCCGCCATCGGGGGGAAACCAGGTCCGATAGCTCGGCTCGGCTCCGGCGTTGGGCAGGCCCGGCATGACGTCCGCGCCCCAAAAGTCGAAGAACGCGGCGCCAGGCAACAAGGGAGCGATGATCGGCGCAACCTGCGTGTCGCTGGCAATGATAGATTTTCCGCTCTCATCCTGTCCGGTGACGACGCGACGGATTGCTCTCGGGGTGGAGGACTTGCGGTTGTTTGACGTCGTCATGACTTGCGCGACTGTCTCAACACGCTTCCGTCACGCGGCGGGGGGAAGGACCCCCGGGCGATGCTCGCTCTTGTCATGATGGTGGGGAGCGTCGGCTTCGGCGTGGCCGTTGCCCTTGGCTGCCGGGCGATGGCCGTTGCCTTGAGCGCTTGGGGCTTGATGGCCGTTGCCGGGATGGCCGGCGACGCGGCGCTCATGCGCGACCGCGGCCTTGATGGCCTCGCTCTGGTTGTAGAGCTCCATATGCTCGGCATCTTCCTCGCCGACCGGTGTTAGGGCTTCATCCATGTAGAGCTTGGCGTTGGGATCGGCCTCGATCTTGGCGAGGATCCGCTTTAGATGCCGCCAGCGCCGCGCAAGCTTTGCAGCCTTCCGCGCCGTCTCTCCGGCATAGCGGGCATAGAATGTGACGGGCGACTCGAGCGGCAGGCCGGGACGGCGGTCGCGCCGACGCCTCACGCGGAAGATGCCCCATTGCAGCGGGTGGAGATTTTCGATCCTCACGGCGCTCGAGAACCACATCAGGATTGGCATCAGCGAGCGGAGATTGATCCCGGTGGCGGCGGCGCGCCGCATGATCGTTTCGAGATGCTCGTCGGTATAGAAAATGTCCCACGCCGAGCGATAAGCAGCCTGCCATTCCTCCCGCGTCATCTTGGGATGGCCGGTGACCACGTGCTCGAGCTCATATTTGTTGAGGTCGGGATCCATCCACACATTCTTCTCGAACAGGACCTTGTGATCCTCAGAGCCCGGCAGCGGCGTCAGCACGAAAAATTCCAGCGCGTCGAGCGGCAGCTCGCGCTTGATGATGTCGAGGTCGTGGCGGATCGATTCCGGCGTGTCGTTGGGGAAGCCGAGGATGTAGCCGGCGAAGGTCATGATGCCGACCCGCTTCCAGTCGAGCAGCATCTTGCGGTACTCGGTAATCTTGTTCTGCCGTTTCTTGGCGGCGATCAGATTGGCGGGATTGATGTTCTCGAGGCCGATGAACACGCGCGTGACGCCGGCGCGGCGCGACTTCTCGATGAAGTTCGGGATCTTGTGGCAGAGCGTATCGACCTGGATCATGAAGCGGACGTCCATGCCGTCCTCTTTGCGGAGCTTGATGATGCGGTCGTAGATCGCTTCCCAATCCTTGTTGCGGGCGAAATTGTCGTCGGTGATGAAGAAGCGCTTCACCCCTTGCGCCCAATTCATGCGCAGGATCTGCTCGATCGAATCGGGCGAGCGGTAGCGCGACTTCCGCCCCTGCACGTTGATGATGGTACAGAACGAGCATTGGAACGGGCAGCCGCGCCCGGCGTCGAAGCTCGTGACATTGCCGACCGTGCGCTTGACGAAATCTGCCGGGAGGAATGGCGGCGAGGCGACGTCGCCGATGCCAGGCAAATGCTTCATATGATCGTAAAGCGGCTTGAGTGCGCCTTTGGCTGCATCGACGATGACCTCGTCCAATCCTTCCTCGGCCTCGCCGGCGAAGATGGAGACGCCGAGATCTTGCGCGACTTTGATGTCGGTTTGGATCTCGTTCAGCATGGCGAGGCAGCCGGACACGTGGAAGCCGCCGATCATCACCTGCACGCCTTGCGCACGAAAGGCGCGGGCGATGTCGAACGAGCGCGGGAACTCGTTCGATTGCACGCCGACAAGGCCGACGAGGCCCAAACCGCCGTTCTTAGCGATGCGCTTTGCCAGCGCTCGCGGCCGGACCCTGGTGTTGGTCTCGTCGATGGCGATAACGTCGATGGGGAGATCGGGCCCGAGCACGTCGCGCTCGGCCGCGCCTTGGGCGAGGCTATAGACCGCGGCAAGGGAATTCGACGGCATGGTCGAGCGCAGCCACTGCACGACATAGCCGTCGGCGTCATAATGCGACGGCTTGATGAGGATGAGCTGAAACCGACGCCCGGAAGTTTTGCTCGGCATCCATTCGCCCCTGGTTTGAGGGCGCCCATGTTCCGGGACGGTTGCGACATCCGCGCTTGTCGGCGCTGACGGCAATGGCCAAGCGGATGCCCGGCCTACAACCTGCGGTGACGAAACCCCCGAAACCCGCGCAACCTGACGCTGCTTTGTTGCGCCGCGTCAGAAATTGACTCTAAGCGACTGAACCACATCTTGGCCGCTCCGTCCAACTGATTAACGGCGCAGAACACGGCGGTTTTTCGCTAGTTTGTGTCCGTTTTGGGGTCAACTCCCTGAGCTTTGTCGAACTCGGCGATGTCCCGCGCCAGGAAGTAATTGAGCATGGTCCGGATGGTCGCGATCACCGCGAGCTTGGTGATGTCGTCCCAGGTCGGCGCCACCGCAGTGCGCAGGATGTCGGCGGCGAGGGCGAATTCCAGCCCGAGCAGGATCCAGGTGGCGAAGCGAAGCCAGATCTGGCGGCCTTCGCTCTCGGTGGCCTGCCCTTGCGCGATCGCCTTCAGCAGGGCGAGGATGGCCTGGAGCGCCCCGAAGGCGACGGCGAACACTGCGCCGCACTCGATGGCAAGCGCGATGTAGCTCGCGATTACATTGAATTGCGATTCGAGCTCGATGGCTTGATTCCCCCGGCGGAGAGGATGCCCCGACTATCATTCGGGCGCAACGGGGTAGGCCGGGAGCTCCCCGCCTAGCCCTTTCTCAAGCGCTCGAGGTCGACATATTCGTCGAAGAAGCGCGTTTCCTCGTAGCGCTCCGAGGCGTAGGTGACGAGGATGGTGCCAGGCTCGAATTCGCTGAGCATCAGCCAGGTTCCAGGCTTGAGGTGCACGCCGCCGGTTTCCGGCGTGAGCCGGTGCTCCTCAAGGCCGGCCCCGGTCCGCGCCGTGATTAGGCAGGAGCCTTTGGCGACGATCAGCAGCTCGTCGCAAGACACTGCGTGGCCGGCGCGCGATTGGTCGCTTGGAACGTCCGAGATGATGAAGCTCCGCACAGGCACGAAGGGGAGCCCGCTCTCGACCTCGACGATGCGCATGCGGCCGCGCTGATCGGAGTGCTCGTGGAGCTTCACGAAGGTCAGACCCTTGTTGGTCATATGGCTGGTAACGCCTCCTGATTGTGGCGGCGGCGATGGTCAACCCATCTAGCATAACGCCATTCCGCCACGGCCTTTGGCAAGACTCTTCGCCACACCGTGGCTCCGGCAGCGCGATGTGGCACGCCGGGGGCGCCGGATCAAACCTCCTTGGCCAGGTCCCGCAGCCTGAATTTCTGGATCTTGCCTGTCGAGGTTTTCGGCAACTCGGTGAACACCACCCGGCTCGGACATTTGAAGCGCGCGAGCTTCTGCTTGCAATAGGCGATGATCTCGGACTCGGTGACCTCGGCCCCCGGCCGCGTCTCGATGAAGGCGCATGGGGTCTCGCCCCATTTGCTGTCGGGTTTCGCCACTACCGCCGCAGCGGCGACCGCGGGGTGCTTGTAAAGTACGTCCTCGACCTCGATCGAGGAAATGTTCTCGCCGCCGGAAATGATGACGTCCTTGGAGCGATCCTTCAGCTGGATATAGCCATCCGGGTGGAGCACGCCGAGATCGCCGGAATGGAACCAACCGCCGGCGAAGGCGTCATCGGTCGCCTTCTTGTTTTTCAGGTAGCCCTTCATGACGATGTTGCCGCGAAACATGACCTCGCCGAGAGTCTCGCCGTCAGCCTCGACCTGTTCCATCGTCTCCGGATCCTTCACGTCGAGGCCCTCAAGCGACACATAGCGCACGCCTTGGCGGGCCCGCTTGGACAGACGCTCGGCCGGCGGCAGCTCATCCCACTCCTCGTGCCACTCGTTGATGGTCGCAGGGCCATAGGTCTCGGTCAGCCCATAGAGATGGGTGAGGGCGAAGCCCGCTTCGGCCATGCGCTGGAGCACGGCCTCAGGCGGCGGCGCCGCGGCATGATTGAAGGCGACGGTGTGGGAGAAGTCACGCTTCTCGTTGTCTTCGGCATTGAGCAAGGCCGACATCACGAACGGGGCGCCAGAGAGATGCGTCACCTTGTGATCGGCGATCGCGTCGTACATTGCCTTGGCGCGCACCGAGCGCAGGCAGACATGGGTGCCGGCGACGACCGACAGCGACCAGGGGAAACACCAGCCGTTGCAATGGAACATCGGCAAGGTCCAGAGATAGACCGGGTGGGGGCCCATATTGGTGGCGATGGTGTTGGCGTAGCACATCAGCGCCGCGCCGCGATGGTGATAGACCACGCCTTTGGGATTGCCCGTGGTGCCACTCGTATAGTTGAGTGTGATGGCGTCCCACTCGTCCGACGGCATCTCCCAGACGAACTCGGGATCGCCGCTTGCGACCAGATCCTCATAGTCGATGTCGCCGGCGCGCTCGCCCTCGATACCGCATTCCATGTCGCGGTAGTCGACGACCAGTGGCTTGACGCACGTTTCGGCGAGGGCTGCCTTGATCGTCGGCGCGAATTCGGTGTCGGTGATCACGAACTTGGCGTCGGCATGGTCGAGCATGAAGGCCACGATGGGAGGATCGAGGCGGGTGTTGATCGAATGCAGCACCGCTCCGGTCATCGGCACGGCGTAATGGGCCTCGAGCATGGCCGGCGAGTTGGCGAGCATCACCGAAACGGTGTCGTTCTTGCCGATACCGCGCGCGGCGAGGGCTGAGGCGAGCCTGCGGCAACGCGCATAAAATTCGGCGTAGGAGTAGCGCCGCTTGCCGTGAATTATAGCGGTATGGTTGGGAAAGACCGCGGCCGCGCGCTCGAGGAACCCGAGCGGCGTTAAGGGCTGATAGTTCGCGGCAGTCTTGCCGAGGTCGGTGTCATAGAGGCTCGTCATGGCCACCTTGGTGCGTTTCCTTGACGCACCCTAGCCAAGCTTAAGCCCTTCGATCAATTGCTCTTGTGGCGGAGGCGATGGATTCCTCGCCGGGAACACGGGCGCGCCCTGTCAGCCCCGCGAGTAATAGGCAAGCACGCCGGCGAAGATGCCGGTCGCAACCAACACCAGAATCAGAAACAGAATGCCGCCTGTGGTCATGACGCACCCCCATTGATGTGGAGGCGTAAGGATCAGGCGCGGCGCGGCGTGGTTCTTTGATCTCGGTCAAGAAGGAGGCGGCGCGGCGCTGCGGTCCGACGCCGCATTCGCTGATCAATCCTGGTCTTGCAGGTCCCGCTTGAGCTCTTTCAGCTTGGCGAACACAGAATCCGCGTCGGGAACATCTTCGTGCTCCTCCGGCGCCGCCATGGCTTCGCGCGCCTGTTGGGCGAGCGCCGTCGCCATCGGTGCCTCGGGCGCTTCAGGTATTTCGGCTTCCGGTTCCGGCACGGCGTCGATGGTTTCCTCGGTCGGCGCCAGGGTCTCGCCCTTGACAGGTGCGGCACCCTCACGCTCGCGCTCGAGCTTTGCGGCGGCCTTCTTGACCTCGCCGTCGAGATCGATTTGCGAGCAGAGCCCAAGCGTCACTGGATCCTGGGCGACTAGGTTCTGGGAATTCCAATGGGTACGCTCGCGGATGGCGATGATCGTCGGCTTGGTCGTGCCGACGAGGCGCATGATCTGCGAGTCTTTGAGCTCGGGATGGTTCTTCAAGAGCCACAGAATGGCGTTGGGCCGATCCTGACGGCGGGACACCGGCGTATAGCGCGGCCCGCGCTTGGTCTTGACCTCGGGAACCTCGACTTTCGGCTCGGCGAGCTTGAGCCGGTATGACGTATCCTTCTCAGCCTTGGCGATTTCGTCGCGGGTGAGCTGGCCCGAGGAGATCGGATCCATGCCTTTGATGCCATGGGCCACGTCGCCATCGGCAATGCCCTTCACTTCGAGCACATGCAGGCCGCAGAACTCGGCGATCTGCTCGAAGGTGAGCGACGTATTGTCGACCAGCCAAACGGCGGTCGCTTTGGGCATCAGCGGGGTACGGTCCATGGGTCTCTGCAATACCTGTTAATGGAGCGGGCTCTCCCTCGCCCCTTGACGCCGTGAGAGCCAGCCAAATTCAATTGAAGGGGAAGAGTCTTATATAGGCTGCCCGCGATGCGGACGCAAACGGTTCAGGTGCTTTATCGCCCCCATCCTTCGAGACGGGCCTACGGCCCACCTCAGGACAAGGACTGGCGTTCCTCATGGTGAGGAGCGGACGCATGTCCGCGTCTCGAACCATGAGGCCGCTAGTCCCGTACCAGAACGATTTTGCCGATGTGGTCGGGATCGTCGATGCGGGCATGGGCCGCGGCCGCGTCCTTCAAGTCGAAGGTGGAGTCGATCACCGGCTTCAGGCTACCCTTGGCGACGAAGGGCCAGACCTTGGCCTCGATGGCGCGGGCGATGCGCGCCTTGGCCTCGTCGCTCTGGGCGCGAAGCGTCGAGCCGGTGAGGGTGAGCCGCCGCAGCATCAGCCGCATCAGATCGAGTTCGACCTTCGAGCCCTTGAGGAAGGCAATCTGGACGATATGGCCGTCGGTAGCGGCGGCGCGGAGATCGCGCTCGACATAATCGCCGCCGACCATGTCGAGGATGACGTCGGCGCCGTGGCTCTCGGTCACGTCCCACACCACTTCGACGAAATCTTCCTCGTGATAATTGATGGCCCTTGTGGCGCCGAGTTCTTCGCACGCGCGCGTCTTCTCCTCCGTGCCTGCGGTGACGATCACCTTGGCGCCGAACAGCCGCCCCATCTGGATGGCGGTGGTGCCGATGCCGCTCGCGCCGCCATGGACAAGCAGCCAGTCGCCCGGCTTCAATCCGGCGCGCTCAAACACGTTGTGCCATACCGTGAACACGGTCTCGGGCAGGGCGCCGGCTTCGACCAGGGACAGCTCTTCCGGCACGGGAAGCGTGGTGGCTTCCGGCGCGACGCAGAATTCGGCATAGCCGCCACCGTTGGTGAGCGCGCATACGCGGTCGCCTTCCTTAAAGCGCATCACGCCGCTCCCGAGTGCCGCGACGTGACCAGCGACCTCAAGTCCAAGCAGCTCTGATGCGCCTTTGGGCGGCGGGTAGAGGCCTTGGCGCTGAAGCACGTCCGGGCGGTTGACGCCTGCGGCCTTGACCGCGATCAACACCTCGCCGGGACCAGGGGCGGGAACGGCCCGCGTCGCTGGCCGAAGGACCTCCGGTCCGCCTTTGTCCTTGGCTTCGATCACGGTCATGGTCTCAGGCAGCATCACGTCCCCTTTCCTGTCCCACCGGCGGCGAAAGTCCGGAGCAAGCAGTCCTTCACGCCCGGGTCAAGCCCGGCGATGGGGGTTAGCGTGCGCTGCCGAGATGATAGAATGGAACCATGGATCTCGATGACCTCGTGCCGAAGAAGCCGAAGGGCTATGAGCTTGGCCAGGACCTGACCAAGCTGTCCGTTGGCGAGCTTCGCGAACTTGTCGAGGCCTTGAAGGCTGAGATCGCTCGCGTCGAAGCCGCCGCTGGGGACAAAGAGGCGTCGAAGAGCGCCGCCGACGCCGCCTTCAAGCGTTAACCATGTGTAAGCAAACAAGTTCTTTAGGTAAATCAGGCCTTAGCGTTAACTCGTTGTTAGCACCTCAGCGCTAGGTTCAAAGCCATCCAGTTCTCTGGATTCCGAGTGGTCTGTCCACTCTGTTTGACGCCTCCCTGTTAACTTCCTGAGCCGCCTCATGGCGGCTCTTTTTTTGCCCCATTCGAGCGTTTAACCTCTTCCGCGCGCGAGGGGCAGACAAGCGCCCCGCGCTCGGTATTATGCCGTGGGCACGTGTTGAGGGAGTAGCCGATGGCGGGGACATCGAGGAACGGTGACGGCGTCACCGTTTCATTCGGCGCAAAGTTTGCGCAATCGGAGCAGTTCAGAGCCGTGTTCCGCGAGGGCATGGCGCTGGTCGAGGCGGCAGCGACCTATCTCGATGGCGACGGGCGCAAGGAGGCGCGGAAGCTCGAGCCGCCGCACTCGCTGTCCTATGCCACCGAGAGCATGCGCCTCACCACGCGACTGATGCAGCTTGCCTCATGGCTTTTGATCAGGCGCGCCGTGAGCGAGGGCGAACTGACGCCGGATCAGGCACTCGAAGAGCAGCGCAAGATCAAGCTTCCGGCGAAGGGTGGCGACCAGCCGAGCCGCGGGTTCCACGCGCTGCCGCCGAGGCTCAAAGGCCTTGTTGAGCAGAGCGTCAAGCTCCAGGAGCGGGTGATGCGGCTCGACCAGATGCTCGGTTTAGAGCCGGCCGCCGCGGCGCTCGCCGCGGACACGAGCGATCATCCGCTCGAGACGCAGTTGTCGCGGTTGCGGGCGGCGTTCGGCGCCGAGACCGACTAGGGCATAACCCAAGTCAGCACCGACGACGGGCTATTTGAGGAAGCCCTCGTATTTCTGCTTGAAGCGGCTGAGACGTCCGCCACGGTCGATCAGATGATGGCCGCCGCCGGTCCAAGCCGGGTGGGTCTTGGGATCGATATCGAGCTTGAGCGTCTCGCCCTCGGACCCATAGGTCGAATAGGTGATGAACTCGGTGCCGTCGGTCATCACCACCTTGATGCGGTGATAATCGGGATGGATGTCACTTTTCATGGCGGTTTGCCTTGGAAATCGCGGGTCCTTGTGTCTCGGGCGAGCCTATAACGGAACTTCGGCGCGGGAGCAAGGCTGCGCCGGAAAGGCGCGGTCTAGACCTTTGCGATAACAGTGCGAGACACGTACATTCCCCTTCTCTCGCAGCCGCCAAAGGATCCGCGCTCTCGTGACAGGCAAGCCGAACGGCCAGGACCTGGATGCTCCGCTTTCCGCTCCGGCGTTGGGGGAGGGGCAGGCGCCACGTGCCTCGCTCCGCCCTCTTCTGGCGCTGAAGGCTTACGTCTTTCGCTACAAGGGCATGGTCGGGGCGGCGCTGTTGTCGCTCATCGTCGCCGCGGCGGCGACGCTCGCGGTGCCGCTCGCGGTGCGGCGCATGATCGACGTCGGCTTCACCGGCATCGACCCAGGGCTCGTCGACAAATATTTCACCACGTTGCTCGGGGTGGGCCTCATTCTCGCCCTCGCTAGCGCCGCCCGCTTCTACAGCGTGAATTGGCTCGGCGAGCGCGTGGTCGCCGACGTCCGCACCGAGGTGTTCAAGCACCTGACCGGCTTGAGCCCCGCCTTCTACGAGACGGTGCATTCCGGCGAGGTGATGTCGCGGCTCACCGCTGACACCACCCAGATCAAGGCCGCAGCGAGCACCACTATCAGTCAGGCCTTGCGCAATCTCGTGGTTATGATCGGTGCCGTGGTGATGATGATCGTGACCAGCCCGAGACTGTCGCTTTTGGTGCTGATCGCTATTCCCATCATCGTCTTGCCGCTCGTCGCCTATGGCCGCGCCGTGCGCGCGCTGTCGCGGGAGGCACAGGACAGTCTCGCGCACGCCTCGGCCTTCGCCAGCGAGAGCCTCGGCCAGGTCAGGGTGCTGCAAGCCTTCACCCATGAGGCAGCAGCGGGTAACCGGTTCGGGGCCGCGGTCGAGCGCGCTTTCCTCGCGGCCAAGGCCCGCACCAAGGCGCGGGCCGGTCTCACCGCGATCGCCATCTTCCTGGTGTTCGCGAGCGTGGTCGGCATTCTGTGGTACGGGGCTCAGGACGTGCTCGCCGGCACCATGACCGGAGGCCGCCTCGGGCAGTTCGTGCTCTATGCCGTGCTCGCCGCGAGCTCCATGGGGGGCTTGAGCGAAGTGTGGGGGGAGATCAATCAGGCTGCCGGCGCCGCAGAGCGCTTGAGCGAGCTGTTGGCTGTCCAGTCCAGGATCAAATCGCCGGAGCACCCCGTGCCGCTGCCTGAGCCACCGCAGGGCGAGATCGGTTTTCACGACGTTGTCTTCGCCTATCCCACGCGGCTCACGGTCAGCGCGCTGAATGGCATCTCGTTCAAGGCGAAGCCTGGCGAGCGCCTCGCCATTGTCGGGCCGTCAGGCGCGGGCAAGACCACGATCTTCGCGCTTCTGCTTCGCTTCTATGACCCGCAAGCCGGGAAGGTGACCATCGACGGCGTCTTAGTGAAGGAGGCCGATCTTCAGGCGCTCCGCTCGCGTTTCGCCATCGTGCCGCAGGAGCCTGCGCTGTTCGCCGACACGGTTGCCGGCAATATCGCCTATGGCACGGGTGAGGCGAGCCGCGCCGAGATCGAGAAGGCGGCGCGCGCCGCCTTCGCCCACGACTTCATCATGGCGCTGCCGCAAGGCTACGACACCATGCTCGGCGAGGGCGGTGTGACCTTGTCCGCAGGCCAGCGCCAGCGCATCGCCATCGCCCGGGCGGTCTTACGCGACGCCCCGATTCTGCTGCTCGACGAGGCGACGAGTGCGCTCGATTCTGAGAGCGAGACTCTGGTGCAGCGGGCGCTCGACCGCATCATGGAGGGGCGCACCACCCTCGTGATTGCCCACCGCCTCGCCACG
>Ga0307428_1001034_pt1 | contig 14765 bp, 14 predicted proteins | sample SalMarWE160240MG_FD_202161 | JGI IMG/M metagenome (GOLD analysis project Ga0307428, IMG submission 202161) | Salt marsh sediment microbial communities from the Plum Island Ecosystem LTER, Massachusetts, United States - WE1603-240 | ecosystem: Environmental > Aquatic > Marine > Intertidal zone >...
GACGGCACGATTGTCCAGCAGTATTTGAGTGATTTCGGCATAGCCGTAGCGCGCCGCGTGTATCAGCGCGGTCATGCCATCGCTGTCGGAGTCGGTGGCGCGGCCGCCGCGGGTGAGCGCCGCGCGCAGGCTGGCGGTGTCGCCGACCTTCGCCGCTTCGACGACCTCGGAACTGCCGAAGAGCCTGGCCTGCCCCAGTGCCACCTGTGGCCACAAGAGCGCAGCAAGGCAGACCACCCAGATCAGTCTCATGCGCCGCGAACCTCCCGGCCGATCATCCTAGCCAGCCGCGCGCCCGGCGTCGACAGCCCGCAGCCGGGCGGCGATCCAGTCGAGCGCTTGGCCAACATCGGCAGCCGTCTCTCCCGGCTCGGCCGCCGGCCGCCGGACCATGACAACCGGGATGCCGAGCTCGCGGGCGGCGGCGATCTTGGGCTCGGTCGCGCTGCCGCCGCTCTCCTTGCTGACCAGCGCGTCGATGCCCTGCCCGCGCATCAGGCGGCGCTCGTCGTCGACGGCGAAGGGGCCGCGGCCCAGCACCAGCTCGTAGTCCCTGAGCGGCAGCGGGCCGGCCGGCGGCTCGATCAGCCGCACCAGGAACCAGACGCCGCCCACATCGGCAAAGGCCTCGAGCGACGCAGCGCCCACCGTCAGGAAGGCGCGCCGCCCGAGCGCCGGCAGGCGCTGTGCCGCCGCGTCCATGTCCGCCACCTGGACCCAGCGGTCGCCGGGACGCCGCGGCCAGGCCGGGCGGCAGAGCGTGAGCCGGGGCACGTCCAAGATGTCGCAGGCGCGCCGGGCGCTCTTGGAGATCTCGGCGGCGAAGGGATGGGTGGCGTCGACCACCAGCGAGATCCCCTCGCTCTCGAGATAGGCGGCGAGCCCCTGGGCGCCGCCGAAGCCGCCGGTCCGCACTGCGCCCGTGGGACGGCGGGGCCGGGCGGTGCGGCCGGCGAGCGAGGTGATCACTTCGAGCCCCGCGCCGAAGCGGGCCGCCGCCTCCCGGGCGAGCGCCAGGGCCTCGGCGGTGCCGCCCAGGATCAGGAGCCGCGGCCTGCCGCCCGGGGCAGCCTGAGGGCTCACGGCCCCGCCCGGCCGATCGGGCGGCCGTCGCGCGCGAAGATCGCCACGTCGACGGCGATGCCCCCGGACAGCGTGGCCAGCGCCACCTCGCGGGCGCGCCGGGCGGCCATGTAGGCGAGCGGCAGGCGTTCGGCCTTGGCCAGCTCGAAGGCCTCGCCGGCGGAGCGGGCCTCCCGGATGCGCCCGGCGAGCTCCGCATCGGCGCCGAGCGCGGCGGCGAGCTCGGCCAGCCCGGCCATGTCGACGCTCGAGCGCGAGGAGTGCAGGTCCATGTGCCCGGCCGCGAGCTTGGAGATCTTGGCGAAGCCGCCGGCGATGGTGAGCCGCGGCAGCGGATGCCGCCGCAGGTATTTCAGCATGGCGCCGACGAAATCGCCCATGTCGATGAGCGCCTGCTCCTCGAGGCCGTAGAGGCGTTGGACCGCGGCCTCGGAGCCGCGGCCGGTGGCGCCGGCGACGTGGCCGATGCCGGCGGCCCGGGCCACGTCGATGCCGCGGTGGATCGAATGGATCCACGAGGCGCAGGAATAGGGGATGACGACGCCTGTGGTGCCGAGGATGGAGAGCCCACCTTCGATGCCGAGGCGGGCGTTCATGGTCTTGGCCGCCAGCGCCGCGCCGCCGGGAATCGAGACGGTGACCTCCAGATCGACCCGGTCCGAGCCCCCCGCCCCGGCGGCCGCGGCGGCGATGGCGTCGCGGATCATCTGCCTGGGCGCCGGATTGATCGCCGGCTCGCCGACGGCCAGCGCCAGGCCCGGGCGGGTAACGGTGCCGACGCCCTCGCCGGCGCGGAAGACGATGCCCCGGCCCGGCGCGCCGCGGGCCACGGCGACGGTGACCATGGCCCCGTGGGTGACGTCGGGATCGTCGCCCGCGTCCTTGACGATGGCGGCGGTGGCGCGGCCGTCTTCCAGCTCCTTCCGGGCCAGCGGGAAGCTCGGCGCCTCGCCGCGCGGCAGGGTGATGGTCACCGGATCCGGGAAGCGGCCGGTAATGAGCGCCTCGTATGCCGCTCGCGCGGCGGCGGCGGCACAGGCGCCGGTGGTCCAGCCCCGGCGCAGCGTTCCCTCGGGTTTGCGCGACATGGCGCGCAGTCTAACGCCGGGCCGGGCCTGCGTCGATTCGCACCCGGGGCCCGCCGGTTCCGGGCTGGCCGGCAAAAGCCGCCGGGTGTAGGGTTCGGCCCATGGAGACGCCGCCCCTCGAATTGCCGGTCTTCGAGCCGGGCACGGTCTGGCTGGTGGGCGCCGGGCCGGGCGATCCGGGCCTGCTCACCGCCTACGCGCTGCACGCGCTGGCCGAGGCCGACGCGGTGGTCTACGACGCGCTGGTCGACGACCGCGTGCTGGCGCTGGCGCGGCCCGGGGCCGAGCTCATCTACGCCGGCAAGCGCGGCGGCAAGCCCTCGCCGAGCCAGCCCGACATCTCCGGCCGGCTCGTGGCGCTCGCCCGCCGCGGGCTCCGGGTGCTGCGGCTCAAGGGGGGCGATCCCTTCGTCTTCGGCCGCGGCGGCGAGGAGGCGCTGGCCCTGGTCGCCGCCGGAATCCGCTTCCGGCTGGTGCCCGGGATCACCGCCGGCATCGGCGGCCTCGCCTACGCCGGCATTCCGGCGACCCATCGCGACACCAACTCGGCGGTCACCTTCGTCACCGGCCACAACTCCGACGGCCTCACCCCTGACGGCCTGGACTGGCCGGCGCTCGCCCGCGGCTCGCCGGCGCTGGTCTTCTACATGCCGCTCAAGCACCTCGAGGAGATCGCGACGCGGCTGATGGACGCGGGCCGGGCGCCGGGCGAGCCGGTGGCGCTGATCAGCAAGGCCGCCACCGACGACCAAACGGTCCTGGAGTCGACCCTCGAGGGCTGCGTCGAGGCGGCCGGACGGACGGGCCTCGAACCGCCGGCGCTCTTCGTGGTCGGCGAGATCGTGCGGCTGCGTGCCGGGCTCGACTGGCTGGGGGAGCTCGCCGGGCGGACCCTCGACGCCGACCCCCTGCGGGCGCGGACGCCGTCGAAGGCGGGATAGTTGCGGATGACCCGCGAGCGCATCCTGTTCGTCGTCGCCTGCGCCGCCGCCGCCGTCGCCATCGGCGTCATCAGCGGCCGCCTCTGGTACGGCTCGCGCGGCGACCTGTCGGCCCCGTCCGGCGCCAGCATCGTCAGCGGCGCCGCCGCCATCGGCGGCGCCTTCGAGCTCGTCGACCAGACCGGCGAGACCCGCACGGACGCGGACTATCGCGGCCGCTATATGCTGGTCTTCTTCGGCTACACCCATTGCCCGGATTTCTGCCCGACGGCACTGCAGGCCGTGGCCGACGCCCTGGACGCGCTCGAGGCCGCGGCGGGCGCGGCGGCTGCGGAGCAGGTCGTGCCCATCTTCGTCACCGTCGATCCCGAGCGGGACACGCCGGAAGCGCTCAAGGACTATGCCTCCGCCTTCCATCCGCGGCTGGTGGCGCTGACCGGCAGCGCCGCGCAGGTGGCCCAGGCGGCCAAGGCCTATCGGGTCTATTACGCCAAGGCCGGCGAGGGCGAGGATTACCTGATGGATCACTCGACCTTCACCTATCTGATGGGCCCCGACGGGCGCTACCTGGCCCATTTCCGCCACGGCACGCCGCCGGAGGAAATGGCCGAGAGAATCCGATCCTTCATGTGACCCGGGGCCTCGTCATCGCCGCCCCGGCCTCGGGCAGCGGCAAGACCGTCTTCACCCTGGGCCTGTTGCGCCACCTCGCCGCGGCCGGCCGCGCCGTCGCCTCGTGCAAGGCGGGCCCCGACTACATCGACCCGGCCTTCCACGCCGCGGCCAGCGGCCGGCCTTGCCGCAACCTCGACATCTGGGCGATGCGGCGCGAGACGCTCGACGCCGAGATCTCCGCCGCCGGCCGCGAGGCCGAGCTGGTGATCTGCGAGGGCGTCATGGGCCTGTTCGACGGCGCCGGCGTCGGCGAGGGCTCCACCGCCGACCTCGCCGCCTACGCCGGCTGGCCGGTGATCCTGGTGGTCGACGTGCGCGCCCAGGCGGCCTCGGCGGCCGCGCTGGTGCGCGGCTTCGCCTCCCACCGGGCGGACGTCCGCGTCGCCGGCGTGGTCTTCAACCGGACGGGCGGCGAGGGCCACGAGCGGGTGCTGCGGGAGGCCTGCGCGGCGGCGCTGCCGGAGCTGCCGATCCTGGGTTGCCTCAGGCGCGATCCGGCGCTGGCCCTGCCCGAACGCCATCTCGGGCTGGTGCTGGCCGAGGAGCGCCAGGACCTCGACGGCATGCTCGATGCGGCGGCGCACGCCATCGCCCGCCAAGTGGAGGTGGAGCGCCTTCTGGCGCTCGCCGGGCCGGGCCGGGCCGCCGGGGCGGCGGGAGATTTCGCGCCGCCGCCGCTGCCCCCTTTGGGCCAGCGCATCGCGGTGGCCCGCGACCGGGCCTTCGCCTTCGTCTACGACGCCGTGCTCGAGGGCTGGCGCGCGGCCGGCGCCGAGCTCGAGCCGTTCTCGCCGCTGGCCGGCGAGGCGCCGCAGGCACAGGCCGACGCGGTCTACCTGCCGGGCGGCTATCCCGAGCTCCATGCCGGCCGCCTCGCCTCGGGGCCTTTCCTCGCGGGGCTGCGCGCCGCGGCCCGGCGGGGGGCGCTGATCTTCGGCGAATGCGGCGGCTACATGGTGTTGGGGCAGGGGCTGGTCGACGCCCAGGGCGCCCGCCACGAGATGGCCGGGCTGCTGCCGCTGGAGACCTCCTTCGCCGAGCCCCGGCTGCATCTCGGCTACCGGGAGGCCCGGCCGGCGCCGGGGACGATTCTCGGCGAATCGGCCGCCAGTTATCGCGGCCACGAGTTCCATTACGCCACCACGCTCAAGGAGGGGCCGGGCGAGGCGCTCTTCGACTGCGCCGACGCCCAGGGCCGAAAACTGGGGAAAACCGGGCTTATTGACGGCAGGATCATGGGCTCCTTCGTGCACCTGATCGACCGCAGGGCTGGCTGACGGCGGGTTTGGCTGGCCTTTGGGCGGCTCCTTGATTATTATTGTGCAGTGCACAATATTAATGAGCCGCGTTTTAGAATGCTGCATCTCACGCGCATTCCGCAACGCAGCAAAGGAGCCCCGCGTTCCATGCTCTACCAACTGCACGACCTGCATCTCGCGGCCTGGACGCCGGCCCGCTGGCTGGCCGACGGCGTGCAGCGGGCGTTCACGCACCCGGCGATGCCGATCTCCTACACCCATTTCGGCCGGGCCGTGGCCGCGGGCTGCGAGCTGCTGCAGCGGGCGACGCACCGCTATCACCGCCCGGATTTCGGCATCGACCGGGTCGAGACGGACGGCAAGGCCGTGGCGGTCCGCGAGGTGCCCGTGCTGCAGAAGGATTTCTGCGTGCTCACCCGCTTCGAGCGCGAGGGCGTCAAGCGGCAGCCCAAGCTGCTGATCGTGGCGCCGCTCTCGGGCCATTTCCCGACGCTCCTGCGCGGCACCGTGGCGGCGCTGCTGCCGGACCACGACGTCTACATCACCGACTGGATGGACGCCCGCGAGGTGCCGCTTTCCCATGGGCCCTTCGACCTCGACGACTACATCGACTACATGATCGAGTTCATCGAGGCGCTCGGCCCCGACGTCCATGTCATGGCGGTCTGCCAGCCGGTGGTACCGGTGCTGGCGGCGATCTCGATCATGGCCGCCGAGGGCGGCCGCCGGCAGCCCCGCTCGATGATCCTGATGGGCGGGCCCATCGACCCGCGTTGCAACCCCACCGAGGTCAACAAGCTGGCCACCAGCCGCCCGCTCGAATGGTTCGACCGGACCGTCATCACCCGCCTGCCGCCGTACTATCCCGGCGCCTTTCGCCGGGTCTATCCCGGTTTCTTGCAGCTCTCGGGGTTCATGTCGATGAACCTCGACCGGCACGTCGGCGCCCATATCAAGCTCTTTCAGCACCTGGTCGAGGGCGACGGCGACAGCGCCGAGGCCCACCGCCGCTTCTACAACGAGTACCAGTCGGTCATGGACCTGCCGGCGGAGTACTACCTGCAGACCATCAAGACCGTGTTCCAGGACCAGGCCCTGCCCAAGGGCGAGATGACCTCGCGCGGCCGGCCGGTGGACCCCGCGGCCATCCGCAAGACGGCGCTGATGACCATCGAGGGCGAGCTCGACGACATCTCCGGGCGGGGGCAGACGGCGGCGGCCCACGACCTCTGCACCGGCATTCCCCAGCGCCGGCGCCGCCACCACCTGCAGCCCGGGGTCGGCCATTACGGCGTCTTCAACGGCCGGCGCTTCCGCGAGGAGATCGTGCCCGAGATCCGCGCCTTCGTCCGCCGCTTCGACTCCGCCCTGCCGTTCTAGAGCATTGTCTGATTCCATGGAACCAGTTCTGTTTGACGAGCGGCGTGGCGATCCACGCGAAAGACGGCGCAGCGCGATGCTTTGCCATCGGGCAAGCCGTCTGACAAAGTGGGCGGCCGCCGCTCGCAAACCCCCCATCTCCGGAAAAGGGGGGGCGGGCGCACTTACGCCAATTCCAGCGGGCTTCGGCTCGGCCGTACCCTCCGAGTACGCCCGCAGCCTTTCCCCTTGACCTTGTCGCAAGTGCGCCTCGCCAGAATGATTCCATGGAATCAGATAATGCTCTAGAGCCCGCGTCTTCCGCGCCCGCACCTCGTTCGTATCGGCGACGGCTCCGGACGAGGCGCGGACGCGGGTCCAGGGCGGGACCATTTACAGTGCCGACCGGTTCCTGAGCCTTGCTGCTCGGATGCCCGGGACGGAATGATGGTCGGCGACCGCGCGCGCCAGGGTCCACCGCGTGCGGTAATAGCCGACGACCGATACCTGGGCGGCCCAGATGCCCAGCCTGACCAGATTGGCAAACGGATAAAGAGGATAGGTCTCTTCGAAGGAGTACCGTGGGCCTTGGAGCTTTTCCATGATCGTTGTCTCCGCCGACAAGGTTCGATGTCGATAACGGCGGATGCTTCCACGAATCGATCCGGCTGAATGTGGCGATTGCCACATTGGGGAGGGCGCCGGACGATGCTCTAGGCCCGCACCTCGATCTTGTTCTCGACGGCGTCGACCCCGAAGACGTACCAGGCGTCGAACTCGGCCATCTCGCGCTCGGACTCCGTCGGCACGATGCCGTGCAGGATCACCTTGGCGTTCTGGGTGAGCACGCGGATCTGGCTGGCGTCGACGAAGGGGTCCTTTTCCAGCGCCATGTCGACGGCGTCGGTGATCTCGGCGTCGAGCTCCTGCTCCGGGGCCAGGAGGCCGAGCCCGTTGACGACGTCGCGGCTGCCCGGCACCCACCAGGCCAGGACGCCGGCGAGGCGCTTGTGCGCCAGGCTCAGCGCGTCGCCCGTGAGCGTAACGACGCCATCCTCGACCGCGATAGAGACCTCGCCGCGGCCGGCCACGGGCGGCTCGCGGACGGTCAGGGGCTCGCCCTTCACGAATTCGCGGATCGTCATCTCGGCCAGCGCCGGCTCCTGCAGCAGCGCGTCGCGGACCAGGTCGCGGATCTGCTTGTCGCCCATGGGCTCGGCCGGCTCGACGCGCAGCCGGTCGATGAGCCCCGTCACCGCCGGATGCGCCGCGGCGCGCTCCAGCAGCAGCTTCTTGACGGCGACGTTCTCGACCTCGCCCTCGATGGTCAAAGTGCCGCCCTCGAACGCCAGCGCCACCTTGCCCCCGGGCCCGAACCGCGGCTCGCTGTGCAGTGCCGCGCGCACCTCCTCGAGAACGCGCTCCCTCTCTTGCATCGGCCGTTCCTCGTGCATGATAATGATGGCAGGCCGCGTCCTGGGAGCCGCCGGCTCCCGGAGCGCATGCTCGCCCGAGACCGTGCCGCCGCGCCTTGACCGGTGTCAATGGCGGCGCGGCGGGAACCGACTACAAGTCCGGCCTGTACAACCCGCCGGCCCGCCGGCAACCAGTGGGAACCACCATGAAGAAGTCCGACCTGTCCCGCCACCAGCCACGCGTCGACCGGCTGATCCGGGAACGCGTGCACGACCCGTACAAGACGCGGCTCAAGCTCAAGGATCCCGCAGTCTGCCGCCAATGCGGGGCGGTCTACGCGGGCGACCGCTGGCATTGGGGTGAGGCCCCCGAGGGGGCGGAGGAGGCGCTCTGTCAGGCCTGCCATCGCATCAACGACAAGTACCCGGCGGGCGAGGTGACGCTCGCCGGCAGCTTCCTCCGCCGGCACAAGCCGGAGATCCTCGGCCTGATCCACAACACGGAGGCGGCGGAGAAGGAGGAGCACCCGTTGCACCGGATCATGGGGATCGACGAGCGGCCCGAGGAGATCGTCGTCACCACCACCGACATTCACCTGCCCCGCCGCATCGGCCAGGCAGTGTCCGACGCCTATGAGGGCGAGTTCGCCTTCGACTACGACGAGGACGGCTACTTCATCCGCGTGAGCTGGAGCCGGGCCGACTAGATCATGCCCGCGCTCAGCTCTCTTCGAGCCACTTCCGCAGCTCGGTCTTGAGCACCTTGCCGTAATTGTTCTTGGGCAGCGCCTCGACGAAGCGGTACTGCTTGGGCCGCTTGAAGCGGGCGATGTTGTCGAGGCAGAGCCGGTCGAGCTCGGCCTCGCCGGCCGCGGCCCCCGGCTTGACGACGACGAAGGCGACCACCTCCTCGCCCCACTCCGGATGGGGCCGACCCACCACCGAGGCCTCGAGCACCGCCGGGTGGCGCGTCAGCACCTCCTCGATCTCGCGCGGATAGATGTTGGCGCCGCCCGAGATGATCAGGTCCTTCGACCGGTCCTTCAACGTCAGGAAGCCCTTGTCGTCGAAGACGCCCACGTCGCCGGTGTGGAGCCAGCCTCCGGCGAGCGCCTTGGCCGTGGCGGGGGCGTCGTTCCAGTAGCCCAGCATGACCACGTCGCCGCGCACCGCGACCTCGCCGGCCTCGCCCGCCGGCAGCTCACGGTCGTCCGCGTCGACGACGCGCACCTCGACGTCGGTGCGGGGCACGCCGACCGAGCCCAGGCGGGCCTCCCAGCGCGGGTGCTGCCGTTCGGCGTGCACCGCCCGGGAAAGATAGGTGATGGTCATCGGCGCCTCGCCCTGGCCGTAGATCTGCACCAGCTTGGGCCCGAAGCGCTCGAGCGCGCGCTTGCAGTCCTCCACGTACATCGGGCCGCCGCCGTAGACCAGGGTCTTGAGGTTGCCGGTGTCGGCCTCGGCCAGCGCCGGGCTGGTCAGCAGCCGAACGATCATGGTCGGCGCCAGGAAGGCGCTGGCGCCGGGCCAGCGCGCGATCAGCGCCAGGAACTCGGCCGGGTCGAAGCCGCCGCTCTCGGGGATCACCTGGACCGCGCCGCGGGCCAGGTGCGGCAGGCCGTAGAGCCCCGAGCCGTGGGACATGGGCGCGGCGTGGATGATCGAGTCGTGCTCGCTGACCTGGTCGACGTCCGCGAGGTAGTTCATGGCCATGGCCATCATGTTGCGGTGGCTCAAGGTCGCGCCCTTGGGCCGGCCGGTGGTGCCGCTGGTGTAGAAGAGCCAGCAGGGATCCTCCGGCGCCACCTCCGCCATGGCCAGGGGCGCCGCCTCGGAGAGCGCCGTGTAGGCCGGCTCGTCGCTGGCGACCACCGCCTCGAGGCCGGGCACGGTCCCGACCAAGGGCGCGATGGCCTCCCGCTTATCCGGGCTCGCCAGGCACAGGCGGCTCTCCGAATGGCCCAGAATGTAAGCGAACTCGTTGGGATGGAGCTTGGCGTTCATGGGCACCGCGCAGAGCCCGGCGTGCCAGGCCGCCAGCACCGATTCCATGAAGGCCGGCGAGTTGGTCATGCCCATGGCGAGGCGGTCGCCGGGCCTGAGCCCATGAGTCTCGCGGAGCCCCCGGGCCATCGCCGCGACCCGGGCCGCCAGGGCCGCGTATGTGGAATGGGTCTTGTCGCCTACCGCGAGCGCGGGGCGGCCGCCGTGGCGCCGCGCGGCCTGGGCCAGGAAAGCGGCGATGTTCATCGGCCTGCCTCCCGCCGATCACGGCGCCGCCTCGGGCTATCCGCCATTGCTCGCGCTCCCCTCGGCAAACGGAATTGGTTCAATCCGGCCGGATAATGCTCTAGCATCCGGCGGCTAACCGGCATGGGTGCGTGGTCGAAAAGGCGCGGCGCATGGTCCAGAAACTCCATCATTACATCAACGGCAAGGCGGTAGAAGGCGCCAGCGGCCGATTTGGCGACGTCTTCAACCCGGCCACCGGCGAGAAGACGGCGGAGGTGCCGCTGGCCTCGGCCGCCGATGCGGGCCAAGCCATTGCCGCCGCCGAAGCGGCCCTCGAGGGCTGGGCGGCGACGCCGCCGCTCACCCGGGCGCGGGTCATGTTCCGCTTCAAGGCGCTCGTCGACGAGCACATGGACGAGCTGGCGGCCGTCGTCACCGCCGAGCACGGCAAGGTGCTGAGCGACGCCAAGGGATCGATCACCCGCGGCCTCGAGGTGGTGGAATTCGCTTGCGGCATCCCGCATCTCCTGAAGGGCGAGTTCAGCGAGAACGTCGGCACCCATGTCGACAGCTGGTCGCTCCGGCAGCCGATAGGCGTCTGCGCCGGCATCACGCCCTTCAACTTCCCGGTCATGGTGCCGATGTGGATGTTCCCCATTGCCGTTGCCTGCGGCAATACCTTCGTGCTGAAGCCGTCGGAGAAGGATCCCTCGGCGTCGTTGCTGCTGGCGCGGCTAATGAGCGAGGCGGGCGCGCCGGACGGGGTGCTGAACGTCGTCAACGGCGACAAGGAGGCGGTGGACACGCTGCTCACCGACCCGCGCGTGGGCGCCGTCAGCTTCGTCGGCTCGACGCCCATCGCCGAGTACATCTATCGGACGGGCGCCGCCCACAACAAACGCGTTCAGGCGCTCGGCGGCGCCAAGAACCACATGGTGGTGATGCCGGACGCCGACATGGCCCAGGCCACGGACGCCCTGATGGGGGCGGCCTACGGCTCGGCCGGAGAGCGCTGCATGGCGGTCTCGGTGGCGGTGGCGGTCGGCGAGGCCGGCGAGGCCCTGCGCGAGCGCCTGGTGCCGCGGGTGCAGGGGCTCAAGGTCGGGCCGGGCACGGACCCGGAGGCCGAGATGGGGCCCCTGGTCACCAAGGAGCACGCGGAGAAGGTGCGCGGCTATATCGACCTCGGCGTCGAGGAGGGGGCGGAGCTGGTGGTCGACGGCCGCGAGCTCAAGCTGCAGGGCTACGAGAAAGGCTACTTCGTCGGCGGCACCCTGTTCGACCATGTCACCACCGACATGCGCATCTACAAGGAGGAGATCTTCGGGCCCGTGCTGTCCATGGTCCGCGCGCCCGACTACGACAGCGCCCTCGGCATGGTCAACGCCCACGAGTTCGGCAACGGCACGGCGATCTTCACCCGCGACGGCGACGCCGCGCGCAATTTCGCCAGCCGCGCCAATATCGGCATGGTCGGCGTCAACGTGCCGATCCCGGTGCCCATGGCCTTCCACAGCTTCGGCGGCTGGAAGCGGTCCCTGTTCGGCGCCAACGCCATGCACGGACCCGAGGGCGTACGCTTTTACACCAGGCTGAAGACCGTCACGTCCCGCTGGCCCGCGGGCATTCGCAGCGGCGCCGAGTACGTGATGCCCACCATGAAGTGAGCAAGCGAGCCGACGCCGGCCCATCTGACGAAAGCAAGGCCCATGGCCGAGGCGAAGAAACCAGCTCTGACCGCGAGCACGGGCGCCAATAAGCAGGTGCCCGGGCAGGAGGCCGCGGCGCCCGGCGGGCCGACGGCCGCCGACACGACCGAGACCCCGGCGGCCGCGGCCGCGGGGCTGCCGGTGCTCTACCAGCGGCCGGTGCCGCTCAACGTCAAGCGCCATGGCGCCAAGTCGCTGCGCCCGAACCAGGGTTTCGCCTTTGCCAGGGAGGCCAATGCGGTGCCGCTGAACGCCGCCAGCTTCGCCGACGCCATGGCCCATTATCCCATCGTCTTCGCCGGCAAGGACCCGGTCATGGCCCAGGCGGTTCTCGGCCTGCGCCGTGGGCAGAACCTGTTCCTCGGCGCCGACGGCCGCTGGGCGGAGGGCGCCTTCGTACCGCCCTACATCCGGCGTTATCCCTTCATCCTGGTCTCGAGCGCCGACGACAAGAGGTTCGTGCTCTGCATCGACGAGGCCTCGGACCTGCTGGCCGATGACGGCGAGCAGCCGCTCTTCGTCGACGGCAAGCCGGGCGACGTCGCCCGCCAGGCGCTGCAGTTCTGTTCCGGCTATCAGTCCGACTCCGTGGTCACCAAGGCTTTCGGCAAGGCCCTGGCGAACCGCGGCGTGCTCGTGCCCTACCGGGCCAAGGCGACGCTGCGCTCGAGCGAGACCATCAGCCTCGGCGGCTTCAGCATCATCGACGAGAAGCGGCTGGAGGCGCTCTCGGACGAGGTCTTCCTCGACTGGCGCCGCCGCGGCTGGCTCAAGTTCATTTACTGCCACCTGCTGTCCCAGCGGAACTGGAGCGCCTTGGTCCGGCGGCTTGAAGACGCCCGCTGAGCCCTGCCGGCTGCCCCAGCTTCTCTCTCAAATAGGCGTCGATCGCCTTGGCGGGCACGGCGAAGGCGATGCCCGGCGAGACGTAGGGCAGCTTGGTGGTATCGCCCAGCAGGTAGCTCGCCACCATGCCGATGACCTTGCCCTGGGCGTTGAAGACCGGCCCGCCGGAATGGCCCGAGGCCACGTCCATGGTGAGCTCGATGCCCGACTCGACCCGGTAGCGGCCGTAGACCAGCGGCGTCCGGCGCCGGGCGATGCGCACGCGGCCCAGGGAGACCACGCCCGGGATCATCGCGGGCGTGCCGATGGCCAGCGCCAGCTCGCCGCGGACCAGCGCATCGGAATCGCCGAGCACCGCCGGCTCGATGCCCGGAAACGGGGCAATCCGAATCAGCGCCAGCTCGCGCTCCGGATCGACGTCGAGGATGACGCCTTCATGCTCGCCGCCGTCGGAGGTGCCGATGCTGGCGCCGAAGCTGCCGTCGCGGGCGATGTGCGCCGCCGTCACCAGGTGCCCGCGCGTGTCGACCAGGATGCCGCTGGCGATGGCCACCCTCTGGGCCTCGATGTCGACGGGGCCGATGCCGTCGCCCTTGTCGTAGATGGTGACCCGCACATAGGCCGGTGCCACCTGTTCGGCCAGGCGGCGATGGTCGGGAAAGTTGGCGGCGGACGATTCGGGGTAGGAGAGGGTGAACGGCGCCGGCGGCCGCTTGGCGATGGGCGCGCAAGCGGCCATGGCGGCCACGGCGGCAATCAGGGCGGCGGCGCACCACGGATGGTTCATGATTTTTCCTCGCTGGCGAATCGGTTCCGCTGGTGACGATTCTTGCCCCGATGGGCGGGTCCTATGGGGGCCGAATCGGGTCGTTGTGACCGATTTTCCCTCGGGTGTGTCCTAAATCCCATAGTAGGGCAGAGTCTTGCTTGTTTTCGTGCAGGATTTATTGCAAAACAAGGGGGAACTGGTTTATGCCGTGGGATCAAGATCCGCGGAGTAAGAAGGATTGGACGGCTTTGGCGGGGGGACTCCTGCAGCGATCGCGGGGAACTGAGACAACCAACGAAGCGTAGATTATGACGGGTCCGTCCGGATCATGAGCCGGCGGGCTGAGGAAGTTTCCGTTCGGCTGGACGAAAAATGGGGGAAAGCATGCGCAAATTCCGGACAACGATTGCCGCCGTGGGGCTGGCGACCGCGCTCGGGGCATGTACCATCGGTACGGGTTTCAACACCTATATCGGTAACACCGTGTCCGAGGACATCGCCAGATCCAAGGCCATGCAGTGCCAGGGTTCCGCCTTCTACACGGCCCTTCACAAGGAATACACCGCCTTGGCCGAGGTGGCGATCGCGGAGTCCGACCATCAGCATGCCGAGATTTACGTGCAGAAGGCGATGGCGGCCTGTCAGGACCGCGCCGTGGATGCGTTTGGCGGCCCGATGGTCCGGCCCGAGGTGCTCGGCCAATGGTGGCTCCCGAAGAAGGAGGATGCCGAGCTGGCCGACGCCCGCGTGCAGTTGCTCGAGGCGCTCGACGGCAACGGCCGGACCCGCCTGCCGGCGGTGGCGGCCCGGGCCCAGGCCATGTTCGACTGCTGGGTCGAGGAGGCCCACGAGGACGTCTGGCTGCGCCAGCCCGGTGTCGAGGTCTATCAGCCCGAGGACCTGAAGCAGTGCAAGGACGCCTTCTGGGCGGCCTTGAACGAGCTCAAGGGCGCGCCGGGTGAGGCCCAGAAGTTCATCGTCTTCTTCGCCTTCGACAAGGCCAACCTGGACTCCGAGGCGCGGGCGGTGATCGCGCGCGTGGTCGAGGCGGCCAAGCGTGGCGAGAGCGCGCGCATCTCGATCTTCGGTCATACCGATACCGCCGGTCCGGCGTCCTACAACTTGGGCCTGTCCAAGCGTCGCGCCGAGGCGGTGGTCAAGGCGTTGACCGATGCCGGCATCGCCGCGAACCGGATCAACGCATCCGGACTTGGCGAGACGCAGCTTCGCGTGCCCACCGGGGACAATGTGCCGAAGCGGGAGAACCGCCGCGCGGAGATCACCGTGCAATAGCGGCACGCCGATCGGAAAACAGCTTGGGGCGCCGGCCTGGCCGGCGCCCTTCTTCTTTCTGCGGCAATCGACACTATGTTCAACATGTTCATCCTA
>Ga0307428_1001038_pt1 | contig 14728 bp, 11 predicted proteins | sample SalMarWE160240MG_FD_202161 | JGI IMG/M metagenome (GOLD analysis project Ga0307428, IMG submission 202161) | Salt marsh sediment microbial communities from the Plum Island Ecosystem LTER, Massachusetts, United States - WE1603-240 | ecosystem: Environmental > Aquatic > Marine > Intertidal zone >...
TAAGCTGAATAATGACGATCTTCGCGCAGCAATCAATCGTCGTGCGATTGACGTTACAAAGCATTTTAAGGGTCGCATTGAAGAGTTCGACCTGAACAATGAGATGATTAATGGCAACTTTTTCCGTAGTCGCCTCGGTGACGGCATTGTCAAAGAAATGGCCTATGCGGCCAAAGAAGGCAATCCAAATATCACTCTGTACGCAAATGATTACGGCATTCTTGTTGAGGGTGGTTACAATACCAAGGCTTATATAGTTCAAATTGAAAATCTTCTCACAAATGGTGTCCCTATCGATGGGATTGGATGCCAGGGACATTTTGTCACTATTGGCAAGGCCGACTCTCCCCGCAGAGCAGCTACTACGCCCGAGCACGTTCAGAAGACTCTCGACAAGCTTGCAAAGTTTAATTTGCCGATTAAAATCACTGAATGTCTCTTTGCCGCTGACGATGAGCAAGGCAAGGCCGAAGCGCTTCGAATGTTCTTTCCGATTTGCTTTGCGCACCCAAACGTTGAGGCCATTTTAATGTGGGGCTTTTGGGAGGTCGGCCACTGGCAGCCACACACAGCCATGTGGAAAAAAGACTGGACACCCACACCGCAGGCTGAAGCTTATCGCGACCTTGTTTTCAATAAGTGGTGGACTCAAACTGCCGGCAAAGCTGATGATGACGGAGTATTTAAGACACGTGCATTTTACGGCGATTATATAATCACCTCAAATGGAAAGACCAAAAAAGTAACGCTCAGCAAGAAAGAGAAATCGATACAAGTAAGTTTTGAATAATGCAATTTTCGTTGATCGCAGCACTAACTCGCAAACAAATATTTAAGGCTTGTGTTTAGCCCCAGCACCTGTGGCTGGGGCTTTTTTACCCTTCCCTTATTCAACAAAGAACTCTTGAACATTGCTTCTTGTATAAAGGGTTGACCGCGTTAAAATAACATTTGTTCAATTCATAAATCAGTTAAGTTGAAAGGAGCACAAAATGACTGAGGAAATTATTGGAAATGTTTCAGATTTCTTTGCACAACCCGTTGTTGCAGGTATTGAGCTAACTGCTTCTTTAAGAGTCGGCGATAAAATCCGGATCAAAGGCCACACCACCGATCTTGAGATGGTAGTTGACTCAATACAGATAAAGAATGTAAATGTCACGGAGGCCAAAGCCGGCGATTCGATTGGCGTGAAAGTTTCCGACCGCGTCCGTGCAGGCGACAGCGTTTATAAGATTACCGAATAACCTTGCGGGGAACATTTCAAAATTTAGCCCTGCCACCTGTCCTGAGCAAGGCCGAGGGGAGCGCAATCGAATGGGTCCTCAATCCTGAGTCTGTAATTGGCGGAAACCATCCGGCCTGAAACCTTCTTCCCTTAGACTAACACTCACCATTCACCAATAACAAATTACCGACCTTGCAATCCGGCTTGTCCGTCCGTAGTCCCGATTTAATTTGGACGAAGGCGGAACTGGGGCGACCTTTTTGCGATTTGCTCCACCTCATGGTCTCGCGTTGCTCTGTGGCCGCCATTTTAGAAACGATTTTCAAGGTCTCTTTTTTTATTTCTGGATCCATCTTTTTACTTTATCAATACTCGCTTCTAAATCATCACGGATTTGATATACCCAGAATCGAATTACATCCCAACCAAGCTCAATTAACCTGTGGTTTCGAATTTGATCTCGGCGACATAACTCTCCATCCCAATTTCGGTGATACCGTTCCCCATCAATTTCAATGTTTAGTTTTCGCTCACCATCAACTATAGCAAAATCGAGAATATATTTTTCGACAGAATATTGAGGAATAGGCCGAAGGCCATTTTCATATAACTTTTTATAGAAAAATCGCTCCCAGTCTGAAACAAGTTCTGGGCGCGAAACCTGTGGATATTCAGGCCCAAGATCATCCTTATCACACTGTTTTTCATTAGCTTGCCTGCTACCCAAATCATCTATATAGGAAGCAAATTTCGACAAGTAGTCAACACTACAATTAAGCGCAGCTGCTTTATCACCAACAACAATTAACGCCGCTCTTGCACGTGTAATTGCAACATTGAAAAGATTAGGATAATTATGAAGAAACCAGAGAGCGCCTTTACTAATACCTGAAGACACAGTTGGGGAAAATAACATCACATCTCTCTCATCACCTTGAAACTTGTGAACAACATCAACAAGAAAATCACAATCATTGAGTTGAGCACTAATATATTCGTTGTTGAAAACTAAATCACGAATCTTATTGGCTTGCGCCCGAAATGGACTAACAACACCAATGCTTCCTCTGTATCCCTGCGTTACAAGCCGCTGAATCTCATCTACGACCGCTAACGCTTCCTGATTATTGACTGCACCGCCGGTACCAGGCCTAATTGTTTTACCTTTTACATCTATCCAACGCACAACAGGCTCCTCACTTTTAAGGAATTTGAGTCGTTCATAGTTTGTTGCAACCCGCAATCTACCTTCATAAAAGTGGCTATTGGAGAACTCTATAATATCAGCGTGTGAACGATGGTGATCTCGAAGGTTAACTATGTCTTCGCTCCTGCACAGACTACTTGCAAGGTCAAATAGTGATTTTGTCGAATAGCTCCAGCGAGCATAATCACTAACCAGTTCATGCTTAGTTAATAACTGTGTATCTTGTTGTTTTGATAGTGTACTGATGTGCCTGAGTTGTTTCGGATCACCTATCACCACAACATTCCGAGCACGAAAAAGCAAAGGAAGTGCCGAGGCAATATCACATTGACTAGCTTCATCGATTACAAGAAGGTCAAAAAAGCTTGGCTCAAAGGGTATTCTTCCTCTTGTGGAGAGCGAAGTAACCGCCCAGCATGAAAGTATTGAGGTAATTTTAGGAAATAACTGGTAATATTTTTGAAAAACTTTACGCCCTAATTTTTGATTGTTTTCATTTGCTGACACGATCAGTTGAAGCAACGAACTATAATCTCCAAGCAACCTACGATCCTCCTGTGTCATTCGTGCCGGTTGAAGGCGCAACCATGACTCCCAGAGAGATTCGGAATTTTCCGAAATTTCTTCGGTCAACTTGATTCGCATTTTGCTGATTTCTTCGAGGGGTCTTGCTTCAGTTAATTGCTTTAATTTCAAAAAATATGTTTTAACTGCTTCAATTTGCCTTAACCATTCTAAGAGCTTATTTCCGCTACAAATCCATGTGTGGATTGATGTGTCATTTGGTTCTTGGCTCGGTATTTCAAATTCTATTCTGTCCGCTGTTTCACGGAAAATTTTTGACGCCTGTGCTAGAAGCTCATATCGTTTTTTCTTAATAAATGGCCAAAACAATCTGATAAAAAAGGATTGCTTAGAACGATCAGCTTGGATTAGCGTATACTGAAATAAATCGGCTTTCTCATTAATATCGTTGATGTTGAAATTGCAAATATCTTGAAATAAAACTTGTTCAATGCTCTGTCGAATGTTTTCAACAGTTTGCTCTAAGTGGTCAACTTCGTTTCGCAGGTTCAGTAAATTTGTAATTTCAGTATCTAACAAGTTTGCTCTATCCTGAAGTTTTGCATAAACGCTTTTAGATTCTTCATATTTCTGGCGGTCATCATCAGTAGATGTAGCTGCAAGAAGTGTCACAAGATACTCAGCTAATTTGCTTTGGTATTCATTTCTTCCTAACCTTAGCAATATAGGTCTCGGCCCAAGTGCATTTACTCTCGTTTCTACCACATCCACCGCCTTATTATTTTTGCTTGCAAATAAAACTGTTTTCCCCTGCCAAGCCGCATTAATAAGGATCGATGTTACTACTTGAGATTTTCCTGTTCCTGGTGGACCAGTGACAACCGTGAGTGGATTAGATAAAGCCTGTCTTACTGCCTGTCGCTGCTCACTATTAAGGAGTAAGGCTTCCAAAAGTGTTGTTTGATCACTTGTGCAAGACTCTATTGTTTGATTACTGATCCAGGCACCGAGAGCTGTATTTGCATACTTTTCTTTGCCAGTCGATTGTAACATTCCTAATTCAGTTTCAAGGCCTTTTGTATACCATGAACGTTCGATGGGTACAATAATAGCCCGATTATATATCCCTTGTTCTCTAATATTACTAAGAGGGGGTTCAGTGGTAAGCGTGTCTGGGTCAGGAAATTCCTTCCAATCCCAATCAGGCCTAATCTCATGTAACCTAGCCATTATTTCATAAAGCTCAGCCTGTTCATTATCTGTGTTGGCAAGGCCGAGTTCTTCTGTTAATAAAATTGCCTCTTCCATTAAATTAACATTGCCTTCGTTTAACAAGCTCTTCAGTGCTCCAAAATTTATTTGCGGTGGATCATCTGTTAGGATTGGTTTTCCATAACGTCTATCAGATTCTTGATAAGGAAAGAGGAATATTGGTTCAACCAAGAAACCCTCCCAACCTTTTCGAGATTTAATCCATTTAAGACGTACCGGATAACCCAAACATAAAGCCTGACGATTACGATCACGTCTGACTCGCTCCAACATTCGCCTTCCCTCATCAGTATCAAATGGATCGCTATCATTGAGAATAGGTAAATTTGAGAGTTCTACGTAATCCAAATTGTCAAACTTTGAATCTGCAAAAACGCTGACTCCACCAAGATCGTCATGACTCAAACAATCTAAATAATATCTGCATAACTGAGATAAAGGGGTATCAGCTCGTTTAATTTCTTCTCCCTCTTGCTGTTTAGTTATTCGTGTTTCTTTAGGCCACCAGCGATAGCTTTTGTCTTGTTGAACTCTATTTCTTAGACGGCCATTAAGTAATGAGTTGACTTTTTTCTTTTCAATCCCTATCTTCTTGGCTAACTGAGATGCCTTGGAGCCAGGCGAAGTGTTAATCTGCTCTAAGATAATATCTCCAAGACTTTTTGTTTCAGGCTTATCTAAAACATCCACTTTTAAGGATAATTTGTCTAATCGAAATGTTCTCTCTTCATTACGCTTACGACAAAAGGCCCGTACATATACCTCGGGATACTCCTCCACCTGAAAAATCTCTAAAGGCTTAATATCTCGTTCTTGTCCAGGATTACTTCCTCCAAAATAGACAACTTTTACCCATTTTTTTTCTTCTAAAGCTTCTTTGAGTTGCCCAAAAGATGCTTCATCTGAACTATGTACAGGTACTTTATTACTCTCTCGCCAAGTATTAAGCTCATCGTCCATCGCTATAGGTTAAAATATATTCTTCGTATTGTTAAAACAAATAATTTTGTTTTTTGTTTAATTCATAATTTGTTGTTAAATTTTCTGCGTCAATCCCGTCATCCCGTCTAAAAATTAAAAAAGCCCTGTCTAAAAGACAGGACTTTAATATCAAGAACATTTAAGCCTGCCCTTCGACGTAGCTCAGGGCGGGCAGCGAAAATGCCTGACACCGGCCAAAGGCCGCAAATCCGATCAAGAATCTTCAATAGCTTTAATCAAAACTATATATATTATATAGAATACACTGTATGCTGTCCACTAGGTGGTGATACCATCTAGTGAATATTTCATTCTGGATTTTTAAGTTCAACCGGTTTATCCTTACAGCGAAAGGCTTGACATAGGCCAGAGGCCGTGTATCTCGTCGCTTCCCTCGACGATGCTCGGGACAGGCGTGGATCGTATCTCGTAAATCGATTCTTGATACTCGATTCTCGAACCTGGATTCCCACCTTTACGAAAACAACAAACGCAAACTATCGGTAGTATATTTTGCACTAGATGGTATCACCACCTACCAAGGCTCATCTCATCACAAAAATCTTGAAAAATCGAAAGCTATTCAATAAACTACACTAAGTAGTATTGACAGGTACTAAAAATTTCTATACTATAAAAACCATGGATACTGAGTCTTTTAAAAACTGGCAAATCCAAATTAGAAAAGGACTATTGGTTCTGTCTATCCTTAACGACATTCGCAAAAGAAGAATGTATGGATACGAAATCGAAAGAAAATTCCGAAAATCTCATGGTCTCTTTATTAGCGATGGCACTATTTATCAAATCCTAAGAAGATTTAAGCAACAACATCTCGTAAAAACAACTCAAATAAAGTCTCCGGATGGCCCACCGAGAAAATATTACGAGTTAACTAAAACTGGAAGAGAAACCTTAGTTCAAATGAATATTTACTGGTATGCCCTTTTAAGACAAGCAAAATCTACTGAAAAAGGTTAATTTTTCCATAAGTCTCTAAAAATAATTCTTTTACTCAAATCCTTTTCCAAAATAACTCAAACTGATAAAATATACTAGGTTGTATTACCACCTACTGAATAGCAATTCTTTCAATAAATTCATAATCATACCAATTGCGATTAATCCTTGCGCCTCATATATTTGAGGCAGCATGTGAATTCAATAGTTATTGGCTCAAGAGCACCATGAACCACATCAGATAACCCAGCAAAAGCGCTGTAATTAAATACAATTGGTATCAAAATCGTTTTATCCTCTAATGGTGGGCCAGTAGCGAAGTGCCTGATAAAGAAAGTGTAAAAATCATAAGGCAAAATGCAGAACTGTGGAAATCAAAAAGCCCTGCAAAAAATTGCAGGGCTTTTTACTTACAAGTTCAGTTAAACCAATGCAGCGAAAATGCCTGACTATCAGCATCCGAGCCTAATGGCTTCCTGCTTTCGCAGGAATGACAAGGACACCGTCTAAATTATCCTTTAGAAAGGAGGTGATCCAGCCGCAGGTTCCCCTACGGCTACCTTGTTACGACTTAGTGCCAGTCATCGGGCTTACCGTCGGCAGACGCTTCCCACCGAGGCGGGTTAGCAATCCGACTTCGGGTACTCCCAACTCCCATCACTTGACGGGCGGTGTGTACAAGGCTCAGGAACACATTCACCGCGCCATGGCTGATGTGCGATTACTAGCGATTCCGACTTCATGCAGGCGAATTGCAGCCTGCAATCCGAACTGGGGCGACCTTTTTGCGATTTGCTCTGCCTCACGGCTTCGCGTCGCTTTGTAGTCGCCATTGTAGCACGTGTGACGCCCTGGGCATAAAGGCCATGATGACTTGACGTCATCCCCACCTTCCTCCGGTTTGACACCGGCAGTCCCGTTAGAGTCCCCGGCATGACCCGCTGGCAACTAACGGCAAGGGTTTCGCTCGTTAAGGGACTTAACCCGACATCTCACGACACGAGCTGACGACAGCCATGCAGCACCTGTGCAAGTTTCACCCCGAAGGGCAGCTTAATCCGTTTCCGGACAAGCATCCAAGCATGTCAAACCCAGGTAAGGTTCTTCGCGTTGCTTCGAATTGATCCACATGCTCCACCGCTTGTGTGAGCCCCCGTCAATTCCTTTGAGTTTTAGCCTTGCGACCGTACTCCCCAGGCGGCCTACTTAACACTTTTGCTTCGGCTGTGCCAGCGTCAGAACTTCCACAACCTAGTAGGCATCGTTTACAGCGTGGACTACCGGGGTATCTAATCCCGTTCGCTCCCCACGCTTTCGTGTCTCAGCGTCAGAACAAGCCCAGTGCACCGTTTTCACCGCTGGCGTTCCTCTTGATATCTACGCATTCCACCGCTCCACCAAGAGTTCCATGCACCCCTACTTGCCTCAAGAAAAGCAGTTCGTCAAGCAATTCCTCGGTTAAGCCGAGGGATTTCACATAACGCTTGCCTTTCCGCCTACACACCCTTTAAGCCCAGTGATACCGAACAACGCTTGCCACCTTCGTCTTACCGCGGCTGCTGGCACGAAGTTAGCCGTGACTTCCTCTGGGTTAGATCAATACGCCGAGGCGTACTTTCTTAGCCCTGACAGTGGTTTACATCCCGAAGGACTTCCTCCCACACGCGGCGTTGCTGCGTCAGGCTCTCGCCCATTGCGCAAGATTCGTTACTGCAGCCCTCCGTGGAGGTCCGGGCAGTGTCTCAGTCCCGATGTGGCGGGCCAACCTCTCAGTCCCGCTACCCGTCATCGCCTTGGTGAGCTATTACCTCACCAACAAGCTGATAGGAGGTAGGCCGCTCCTTCGCCGATAAATCTTTGGTCATTCACCCATCGGTGAACGACATTATTCGGTATTACCGCCCCTTTCGGTAGCTCGCCCGAAGGCGAACGACGCTATCCCGAAGCAAAGGGCACGTTACCTACCCATTACTCACCCTTACGCCACTAATCCGCCAATAAATTAGCAGATTCGTTCGACTTGCATGTCTTAGCCACGCCGCCAGCGTTCGTTCTGAGCCAGGATCAAACCCTTCAATTTGTATCGTTTGCCGGAACCTGAAGGGGCTTCCTGCCGCGGCAACGCAATTGGCTTGCCCTTCGGCCCGAACCGGGCCGCCCACCATGACAAACCGCATTACCTACCACCGCCAGCCTATCTTCGGGTCCGTTTGGCATTCGATTAAAGGCTCAACACTTTGGCATACACACCGAAAGTGCCGACTCAAAATTAGTTCCCCGCTTTCGCGGGGATAAATTTAAACTCTTGTGATAAGGCGTATCTTATCACAAAAGTCGCACTTTCGCTGCTTATTTGGCTTAACTGTTAACTTGTCAAAGAGCTTGTATTGCTATTATTAGAAACCAATGTCCAAGCACAGATATACACTCTCTGCCTGACCACTCCTATTTACATTTTAACCCAAATAATAATATCGTCAATACGATATATTAAGAAAAATAAAAATTTTTTGTCTTTTACCGATTATTGCTCTATCAGCGGACACAAATTCAAACATGGCGGATTTGCTTGGACTTGCAAGAAATCATCCAATCCTTTATCCTGTCAGCCATGGTCAAGACAGAGAATCTCAAAATTCAAACCCGCGGAAACTGCGACGTTGTAGATATAACCGACCAAGTTAGAAAAGCTATAGCAACGTCCCGAATAACTAATGGAACCGTTACGCTGTTTAATGTCGGCTCAACAGCCGGCATAACTACGACCGAATATGAGCCGGGCCTGGTCAATCACGACATAAAAGCGGCTTTTGAGAGAATTGCACCGCGAAAAAGCCGATACGAGCACGAACAGACCTGGCACGACGATAACGGCCATTCTCATGTAAGAGCTTCCGTTTTGGGACCTTCATTAGCCGTGCCTATTGTGGACGGCCAACTGACACTGGGAACCTGGCAGCAAATAATCTTAGTGGATTTCGACACCAGACCAAGAACAAGAACCGTTATTTGCCAGATAATCGGCGAATAAACCTGAATCTTAAAAAGCACGAATATCCAATATCCAAATCCTAAACAAATACGAATTACCAAATCCAAAACGTATAAAATTTGCTCATGTGCAATTTTTGTTTGGAAAATTCGAATTTTGAAAATTTGAATTTGTTTAGAGTTTAGTGCTTTGTGTTTAGTATTTGCGCGACCTTGTCGCGTTTTTTTCTTACCTTTTCCAATACTCCCAATCATAATATCCATGTCTTGAGCGAAGTCGAAAGAACCAGCAGCGGCGGGCATTCTCATCCTTGATAAGATCAGGAAGAATTGTAGGGTGGCACTTTAGGCCTACCAATAATGAATAACGAACCAGTAGTTGTGAGAGACGGCTCTGACGGGCCGCCGGTTAGCAAGCTCAATAGCATTTTATACAGTACACAAGCCCGCCAAAGGTGGGTAAAAGGCGTATAAAACTGTATAATCATCGTTATGCAAAAGAAGGAAAGGACGTGGGAAAATGTATCGGACACCTTTAATTCAACGTTAACATATAAGGAACTCCGCAATGGGCGTAATTGACAAAACTACATATAAGCTAACGTGTCCTCAATGCGGTACTAGCGAGACTTCATCAGTTCTGGACAAAGGCTCCGGGTGGGGCGGCTCGTCTTGGCAGGAAGGAGCATACTTTTCAATGTTCCAGACAGAGTGGAGTGGCGGCGGTAGCCAAGAGCCAAAACTAACACTCGCTATCTGCAAGACTTGCGGCGTAAGTGCCACCGTTAAATCTGGTTATAGCATCTAGTTACACACAAATAGGGTTTAATAGGGGCAGTGGGGCTGTTGACATCTTATTTCTGGTAGACTAAATTGCTAACGAAATGTAATATTTCATGGAGAAGACTATGGCTAAAAGATGGCGATACCAAGACCATCCCAATGCGGACGATATTATAGTTCAACAGTGCAATCGTGTTCTGCGGTCAATTCTCAAATCTCCATCTGGAGAATCTATCAAACATATTAAGGATACCCGAAGCATTCATAAAACCATTTTCGAGCAACTTGTTGATGATGACCAGAAACACTTTGCAGGGCATTATCGAGGAGATGATTATCCTGATCTTGTTGATAGAATTGGCTCACGTCAAATTGAACTTTTTCCTGGCTTGTTTGTGAAACATCGTTTTACTAAACCAAAGAACGTTACAACTGAAATTGACAACCTTAAGCATAGTATTGATTATCTATATGCGAATAGAAATGAAATAGAAAAACAACACTACTACAGTATTGCTGTTGAAGTCTTAACACGGTTCTACTTAATACATCCGTATGTCAACGGAAACGGGCACATAGGTCGGGTGATAATGACTTACCTAATGAGGATAGCAGGCATTGAAATAGATGGGTCGTGGACGATTCATCCCAGACCATATACAAATGCGATAGCGGTTTGCATGTTTACGCATAGCAAGTACTCAATTATTGCTGAACAGTATTTCCGGCAATGGTTTCATGTTTCGAATAATAATGTTAGCACAATTAATCGTGATACAGATCTATGCGACCCAGACTTTTTTACTCCGTCTTGCGACGATAGTGATTCATGTTCCGATGAACCATCACACGAAGACTCGGACTCAGACTCTCGTACTCCGCCTTACGATGATAGTGATTCAGGTTCTGATGAACCATCACACGAAGACTCGGACTCAGACTCTCGTGTACAGAATTCAGGCCGTTCTAGTTCTACCACTGTTTATTTTGAATACACGGGAATAAACCGAAAACGTTAACCTATTTTTGATTTACTTTTTGGGATAATAGGGATAATGGGGGATGTTAACCTATTTATGTTTGGGACGAAATCTGAGGACACCAGTGGTAATATAAATCTTCAGTTTGACACTAATCAGCCAACTACAAAAAGCCACATAGAAGGTAGACCAATATTCGAAGGCAGGTGGGAAAGATAGAATTTGAGATGGTTCGACTTTACTCACCAAATGTTTGAGTTTTCAAATAGTCAAGAAAGTGAAATTATAGAACGAAAATAAAACTACAACTTTACTTCCAACAAAGTTCTTGTGGTACCATGTTGCATTTAAGCCAGTTCTGGGCCATCAAAGCGATATCCACAAAATCAACTTTGCAATCGCCGTTCACATCTCCCGTAATCGGGGCCGTACAAGTTTTAGTTCGCAGCGCAACATTGTGCCACTCACCAGCCGCAATAGCAACATAGCCATCACCTGCAGGCACATTGCACTGGCCGTCGCTGTTGTCACCCCATGCTGCAAGCGTACCATCAAACCTAATAGCAAGATTGTGGTTCTGGCCTGCTGCAATGACAGTAAAGTCATTACCATCGGGCACGTTGCATTGGCCTTTGGTGTTTTGGCCCCACGCTACAAGCGAACCATCGGACCTAAGGGCAATGCTGTGCCAAACACCGGCCCCGATGTCAATAAAGCCGGTCTCTGATGGCACATCCGACTGATGGTAGGTATTATTACCCCATGCCACTATCGAACCATCCGACTTGAGAGCAAGACTATGGTGCATACCACCCGCAATGGCAATAAAATCGTTACCTGCAGGCACATCGCACTGGCCGTAGTTATTCCGCCCCCATGCTGAAAGCGAACCATCTGATTTAAGAGCAAGACCATGATACGAACCGGCTGCAATATCAACAAAATCATTGCCCGCAGGCACATCCAGCTCACCGTAGCTGCCTCGACCCCACGATACAAGCGAACCATCGGACTTAAGAGCAAAACTGAACATACTGCCAGATGCAATCTTAATGAAGTCGCTACCGGCCGGTACATTGCATTGCTTATAATCGTTGTAGTGCCACGCTACGAGCGAGCCATCGGATTTAAGTGCAAGACTCTGGTAATGGCCACTCGTTATGGCGACGAAGTCGTTACCATCAGGAACCTCACACTGTCTGTAGTTATTCCGCCCCCAGGCTTCAATATACTTGGCAAAGGCCGGTTTGCAAGACCAGCAAACAACTATAAATAAACCAATCCAAAAAATTTTCATTTTGACGAGACTTCGTACCCGTCTATGATATTTTTTCATGACTTTACTTCACCTCCTTCTTTCAATACCCCAATATAAGTCTTTAATTGAAATGCAAGAATCATGATAGACTTTTTCTATTCCGAATATACTAAAGCAACCACCTTCTTGTCAAATTTAAACCACTATTTTCTCGCCGGGTCGTCATAAGGTAAGCTTAAACACTAAATGCGATTTTGAATCCTTCAGCCTCATTCGTCACTCACTCTTTTGTTCTGCCTTAACAACCAACCGAAAGAAAAAGCTTATACGTAAAGCGCGTACGCGCTTTACGTATATGATATATGTTTGAATGCAGAAAAATGACTTATAACAGTCATAAACTTTAAGTGCGCCCAGCAATAACTAACTATAGAATGGCGGGCGCAATTAAATGACCTTGGGGATGGTTGAACTAACCGTCGCCAGAGTAACGGAACCCCGCAATGAATTCCGGGGTTGAATATTTTGAATAATAGAAAGCCCACGGCACAGGTCCGTGGGCTAATCATGAATGCCGTGACACCGGGTAAAATCTTTTCAAAAAAATGATTGAGCAACCCCGTCCTGCTAATCTGTCCTACATCCCCAGTTCCTGGAGCTGATCGAACATCTGCTGATAGGCGGCGGCCATTAGGTATATGCAAAGAACCGTGACGACTACAACGACCACAGTGATGATCGCTTTAATCGCGGGTTTGTAGCGAGGATTCAACCACACAAGAGGAAGAGCCAAAGGGCCAAGACACAGCAATGCAATAACCACGCTTGGCGTAGTAAAGTACCATTTTTTCGGCCGATGCTTCGAGCCGGCACGGCTTAATCCGTCAAGAAACTCGCCGCAGTATCGACACTTGATGGCCTCTGCCTGAATCTGCTCGGCACAAAAGGGACATTTCTTCATGCGAGCCGCCTCTTTTGCAAGATGTTGTTTTTGCTCCTGCATTGAACTTTCTAAACGACTATATGTGTCTAATTCTGCGCCCATATTATTGTTTATCGACTATTTAGCAAGGCTTCTTTAACAGCCTCGTCCGTCAAAACGGGATGGATAAATCTGCCATCCTTAACGAAATTACTTATTTCCTAATTGTAGCGCGACCTTCAGTTGCTTAGCTACTCACAAAAAGTATGAGATTTAACTTGTAATTGACAAGCGGCAACGATTTGTTTTATCTTTAAGAAAAACAGCTCTTACCGAAGCATATAATTATGACAGCGAAAATCCTGCTCGTGAATCCGCCAATATACGACTTTGCCGCGTACGATTTTTGGCTTAAGCCTTATGGCTTGCTGAGCATCGCAGGATATTTACGCGGCAAAGCTGACTTTGCTCTCTTCGATTATCTTGACCGTCTTCATCCGGTCATTGCAACGCAGAAAAACCTTGAATCCGACCGGTGGGGTCGCGGACGGTTTTACGGCAAAATAATCCCAAACCCTATCTGCCTGGAGGCAATCCCACGATATTTTCGGCGGTTTGGTCTGCCCCGCGATATGTTTAAGAGTTTTCTGGAAAGAACAAAACCATTCGATTTCGCTCTTATCCAAACGACAATGACCTACTGGTACCTGGGCGTTAAGGAAGTCATAGAAGATATTCGCCGGGCCTGGCCGACAACTAAAATTATATTAGGTGGAAACTACGTGACACTCTGCAAAAGTCACGCTGAAAAACTGGGTGCAGATTTGTTGGTGCCTGGCACAAATCTTGAGCCGCTTTGGAAATATTTGGAAATCGAGCCGGACTTGGGTCAACCTGCACTATGGCAGGCTTACGAAAAACTAAATGTCGGCGTTCTGAAACTTAGTGAAGGTTGTCCCTTTAGCTGCACTTACTGCTCGGTTCCAAAGGTTTATGGCAAATTCAAGGCTCGGCCATTGCAGCGCTCTTTGGCGGAGCTGGAGCTATTAGTAAAAAAAGGCGTGCAGAATATTGCTTTCTACGACGATGCTTTGCTATGTGAGGCTGATAAGGTCTTAGCGCCTTTTCTAAACGAAGTCATAAAGCGTAAGATAAAGATAAACTTTCATACGCCGAACGGCCTGGGCGCGCGGTTCGTCAACAAAGAACTCGCTAAGCTGATGATACAGGCCGGCTTTAAGACCTTCTACCTTGGGTTTGAAAGCGCCTCACCGCAATGGCAGCAGGATACAGGCTCAAAAGTCTCTTGTGATGAGCTTGCGCAGGCCGTTGAGCACCTTATTTCCGCAGGGGCAAAACCTTCAAACATCACAGCCTATCAAATCCTCGGCCATCCTCATATTGATATTCAGCAGCTCGAAGCCACAATGTATTTCGTCAACAGCCTTGATATTCGCGGGATGTTAGCCGACTTTTCTCCGATTCCAGGAACGCCGGACGGCGAATACTGCCGAAAATGGGTGGATATGGATGAGCCGTTAATGCACAACAAAACCGCCTTCCCAATCATATTGCTTGGCTTTGATGAAACAAACCACCTCAAAGACCTCCAGCGAAAATT